>ENA-OWNT01005664-OWNT01005664.1-seawater-metagenome-genome-assembly--contig:-NODE-5664-length-10192-cov-4.217301_pt1 | contig 10192 bp, 9 predicted proteins | sample MGYA00238136_ERZ651165 | MGnify/ENA primary metagenome ERZ651165 (study PRJEB26861, sample SAMN08777766) | seawater metagenome | isolation source: coastal seawater | place: USA: Florida | collected...
AGCGAGAACGTAGTGTGTCTCGTGCTTCTTGGCTAGGCGAGCGTGGGTCTCTCATTCCGTGCTGCATATGACGGGTTAATGTGGGCACCAGCCAATCCATCTCGACCGGTGCAATCGAAGATGGGCTTCCGAGCCTCCTGGGAGTACGGAATAAGACTATGCAGATTTGGTATTTCGCCCAAGTTGTAGTCGTTGCTGTTCTTCCATTGAATCACCTGACCCAGCGGTTTGAGCTTCGCGACAACATTGCTCCGAATGGCCGGTTCAATCCTCTCCCCGAACACTGCCCACCCCTTCGTCATCCCTCGGGCAGTGTTTCGCAGGTTGTGCTTCTGAACAACGTATCCGAGGAACATAGGGTCCCCGCCAGGAATCGAAAGCTCATCATCGTCCCCACGCCTCATTGCACTGATCCCACCCCTGTCGCCATGCAACAAGCTTTCCTCCAAGGTTCTCCGTTCCCATGAAGAACAGGTCAGGCGAGACTGGAACGATGAAGTAGTCGCTGGAGCTCAGAACCGCCCTGTTCAGCGCGCCCAGATTCGGCCCGAGATCCACGAATACAACATCCGCGTCGACCTTCTCGGACGCCAATTGGATGTATCGGTGGATGGCAGACTGCACTCGAAGAGCCGGTTCGGAACCGCCCTTCGCGCTGTTCCAGGTATCACCCAGTGAATCCTCAAAGTTGCTAAGTCGGATGTCTCCAGGAACGAGGTGTAGTCCGTCGACGAGGATTGGAGAACGCTTGCGAATGTCTCCGATTCCCCGGTACACCTCCTCAATCGCGCGGTAAATGGAGTTGCCGCGCGGACTCCAGGCCTTCCTGATTGCCGCGTCGCCCATACAGTATGCCGTGAGGTTGCACTGGCTGTCGCAGTCCACCATCAGGACTGTCCGGCCCATACGCCTCAACACATGGGCGACGTGATTCAATGGGGCCCGGTCCCGGAGGACCAGGAGAGGGACGCATGGCTCGACCGGTTGGAGCCTGGGGCCCGCGCTTCAATGGGGCCCGGTCCCGGAGGACCAGGAGAGGGGCGACGGCTGCAACAGGCCGCTGTGGTGGAATCCGCTTCAATGGGGCCCGGTCCCGGAGGACCAGGAGAGGCAACCAGGCGCTGCTCGCTGGCGCCAACGTCGTACTGCTTCAATGGGGCCCGGTCCCGGAGGACCAGGAGAGGGCTCTCTACGGGGAGCACTTCGCGGCGCAGGCGGAGCTTCAATGGGGCCCGGTCCCGGAGGACCAGGAGAGGGTCCGTGACGGATTCCCACCTGGCCAGGTTGAAGTCCAGCTTCAATGGGGCCCGGTCCCGGAGGACCAGGAGAGGCGGCAATCCCCACCACAAGCGCGTCCAACAGCTCCAGCTTCAATGGGGCCCGGTCCCGGAGGACCAGGAGAGGACGGCAAGCGTAGGACGTCGGAGGCCGGCACCGCTCGCTTCAATGGGGCCCGGTCCCGGAGGACCAGGACGCCAGGCCGTGTGGCTCAAGCGGGGCATCACCGTGCTTCAATGGGGCCCGGTCCCGGAGGACCAGGAGAGGGGTACTGAGCCCCGGGGGGGACCGGCACGTCCTGGTCGCTTCAATGGGGCCCGGTCCCGGAGGACCAGGAGAGGGCCCCAGGCAGTCAGTCGGAAGCGCTTCGCGGCAGTCGAGCTTCAATGGGGCCCGGTCCCGGAGGACCAGGAGAGGCAAGATCGAGAACCTCGACATCACCGCGCTCTATACGCTTCAATGGGGCCCGGTCCCGGAGGACCAGGAGAGGCGGTCTCGGCCGTCGTCGCGGTGTGGGCAGCCTTCGCTTCAATGGGGCCCGGTCCCGGAGGACCAGGAGAGGAGTTCGGGCGAGGCGTACAGCGTGCAGACGGTCGCCACGCTTCAATGGGGCCCGGTCCCGGAGGACCAGGAGAGGTCGCGGGCTGCCTTCACCACGCGGGACGCTTGCCGGTAGCTTCAATGGGGCCCGGTCCCGGAGGACCAGGAGAGGGGCATCGCCGCGAAGATTCTTCGCCTGAAGGGCCAGCTTCAATGGGGCCCGGTCCCGGAGGACCAGGAGAGGGCACCTCCCCGGCTTTCTTCACCAGGTCGGAAAGGTCGCTTCAATGGGGCCCGGTCCCGGAGGACCAGGAGAGGCGGCGGATGTGGGTGGAAGAGCGGTGGGACGTCCGGCTTCAATGGGGCCCGGTCCCGGAGGACCAGGAGAGGCCGCGTCGGGTACCCCATGTCCCGGCATCGGGTGGTGCTTCAATGGGGCCCGGTCCCGGAGGACCAGGAGAGGCGGCATGACGCTGGCCGGCACGTTCTCGATGCAGATGCTTCAATGGGGCCCGGTCCCGGAGGACCAGGAGAGGGGGCTACACGGTGTCAGGTGACGCGACAGTTACCCCGCTTCAATGGGGCCCGGTCCCGGAGGACCAGGAGAGGGATGAAACGCGTTGGAAAGCGCATGAACCGCCGGCAGCTTCAATGGGGCCCGGTCCCGGAGGACCAGGAGAGGTACGAGGCGGCCTACACGCTGGGTGTCGACGACGGGCTTCAATGGGGCCCGGTCCCGGAGGACCAGGAGAGGCCGAAGACCACGGGGAGCGGTTCGCCCAACAGGCAATGCAGCTTCAATGGGGCCCGGTCCCGGAGGACCAGGAGAGGCCGACGGTAGCGACGGCAAGCGCGAGACCACCGCGCTTCAATGGGGCCCGGTCCCGGAGGACCAGGAGAGGAACTTCCCCGGCCTCAAGCTCGGTCGCATCAGCGAGCTTCAATGGGGCCCGGTCCCGGAGGACCAGGAGAGGACTGGACGCCGCGTCCGGCGCACGGTCACGACGATGCTTCAATGGGGCCCGGTCCCGGAGGACCAGGAGAGGAAGGAACCCCTTGACACCCTCGCCGACGCGACCCGCGCTTCAATGGGGCCCGGTCCCGGAGGACCAGGAGAGGCCCCAAGGGCAAGTGCCGCCGGGGCCGCAAGCCCAAGCTTCAATGGGGCCCGGTCCCGGAGGACCAGGAGAGGTCGAGTCGGAGCGGTTCACCAGCGCGCGCGCCTTGATTCTTCAATGGGGCCCGGTCCCGGAGGACCAGGAGAGGTTCCCGCGAACAACTCCTTCAGCGTCGGAATCCAGCTTCAATGGGGCCCGGTCCCGGAGGACCAGGAGAGGCTCATCTACGTCGACGGGCACCCCGGGCTGCTCGTGCTTCAATGGGGCCCGGTCCCGGAGGACCAGGAGAGGGGCCGGCGCCCACCACACCGTACCATAGCGGCTTCTCAGCCCCAAGAACGAGCGTCGCTTCAGGCCAGGCACCAGCGGCACTCCTCGACGAGCCGCCACATCTGTGACATCAAGCAAGATGCCCACCACCACACCGTAACGAGCGTCCCCAGGCACTCTGGCCGCACTTCGACGCTCGATCCAGTTTTCAAAGAGCCAGTGTTCCCATCAGAAGATGCGGACCGTCCGCTCCGGGTACACCCACGGCACCCCGAGTGACTCGATGCGTCGCTCCGGGTCCTGGAAGCCCAGGTCGAGAAACAGCACCTGGTCTTCGTTGGGCTTGATGACGCGCTCCAGCGAGGTCACCAAGCGCATTTTCTGGTTTGGACTGAGCTCGCACAAGAACACGCTGTACTGGAGGTGGTCGCCGAAGCTTCGCATCAACTTGTAGGCCGCGCGGAGGCGCTTCGCGTCGCGGATGTCGTAGCAGACCACGACCTGTCGTGGGCGAGTGCGCATGGATACTCCTGGAGTCAGCGGACGCGAAAGCCAGGGTAGGTGTCCAGCTCGCCACGCAGCACCTGCCCCAAGAGGCGTACTTGGACCTCCAGCACCCGGCGATACGACAGCCGACTCCCGAACACCGGGTGTGTCACCAGTCCCTCGATGCGGCGAGCGAAAGCCCGGATGAAGACCTTCTTCCCCGGCTTCGGGAGCGAGACCCCTGTGGGGTGGAGGATGAAGTGGTCCGGCTGGACCTCGCCCTTGTTGATGGCGGTGAGCACCGCCGAGTCGGCGATGATGGGCCGGAACTCCTCCATCAGGTCGAGGGCGAGGGAGGGGCGTCCGGCGCGGGGGCGGTGCAGGTAGCCCACCCAGGCATCGAGCCCGACCTGGTGGCACACCGTGGTGAGCTCGCGGGCAAGGCAGGCGTAGGCAAAGGACAAGAGCGCGTTGACCGGGTCGCGGGGCGGCCTGCGGTTGCGGCCTTTGAAGCGAATCGTGTCTTGGAGGGGAGAGCGGATCATCTCGGCGAAGGCGCCGAAGTAGCTGCGAGCGGCGTAGCCTTCGAGGCCGCGGAGCTGGTCGAGCGTCTCGGTGTCGTCCAGGTCCGCCAGGGCGTCTTGCATCGCAGCGAGGGCCGGACGCGCGGCCGACCTGGCGTTGCGTCGGAGCAGCGTTCGCTGGTTGTGGATCTTCGCCGCGACAAAGCCGCGGGCCAGGGCGAGGGTCTGGTCACGGCTCTGGGCCGCTGCGTGCTGGGCGATGCGGGTCTGGACGTTCTTGCCGCTGGCGGGGTGGAAGGCCCCGTAGAACCAGCCGCCGCGGCTATGCACCGTGAGTGGGATGTCGCGGCTGGCGAGCTCGCGCAGCACGGCGGTGGAGACCGACACCTCGCCTTGCAGCACCACACGGCTGGTGTCCTCGTAGCGGGCCCGCCCTCGCTCGCCGTCGCGGCTGCGCACCACCAGCTCACCGCCCCGCTGCCCGAGCTTCACGCCGTAGCCGGTGACATACAGGGGGACGCCGTCGTCGCGAGGGGGCATCAGCGGACGCACCGGTGTGTCTCGGGCACCGGTGAGTGTGGCGTGCTCGTCGGGCAGGCAGATGCCCGCGAGGGAGCAGCCCCGGCACTTGGGCGAGTCCACGAGGGGCGCGGGGAGCCGGCCGTCGAGGGCGATGCTGCGAGCCGTGTCGCGCGCCTGCAAAGTGGCCGCCACGAGCTCGTCGGTCACGTCCACCACCACCCGCCGACGCGCCCCGGCGAACCACAGGACGCCGTGGGGCACGGTGTAGCCATGGGCCCGGAGCAGCAGCACCTGCGCACAAACCTGGACCCGCTCGGGGAGCCACGCCTGCTCGGGGAGGTCTGGCGAGCTACCCCGCTTGAAGTCGACGGGCACCACCTCGTCTTGTGAGACGTCCACGAGGTCGAGGCGCGCCACCATGCCGAGGTCTTCGTTCGACAGCAGCACCGATCGGCGCTGGACGAGGTCCGCGGGGAGGTCGTCGAGGTCTTCGGGCGCCGGGAGACCGCTGCGTTGGGGACGGTCGACGCGCGCATGGACCCGCTTGCCGTCGAGGGTCTCCGGCGACTCGGCCCACTCCCCGAACAGGTGCTCAATGGCATAGAGCCGAGGGCAGTAGACGACCTCGTTGAGCATGCGGGCGGGGATGGTCTCGAGAACGGACATCGGGTACTCGCGGGAGGCGGGGGGACAGTCAGCCGACCGGGATGAAGACGCCGAGTCCAAAGTGGGCGGCGTACCCGAGCGACACCGGCCCCGTGATGGGCGCGGACAGGCGGACGCGTAGGGCGTGGCCGTGTCCGGGGCCGCGACACCCGCCTCCCCGCCGACGCTCCCGCTGGAAGCGCCCAGCCCAGCGCAGGCCCTCTCGGCGGAGGCCGTCGAAGTCGACGTCGAGCACGGTCGGAGCAGGCTCACCGGTGTCCTCGGCCAACCGAGCCAGGTGGCGCTCCCATGCCCGCCAGACTTGGTCGAGCACCCCATCGCGGACGACTTCGCCGCGCCGCTTCTTGGGGTGCCGCGGGGCCACGAACGGGGTGGCGGTGACCCACTCCGTCCCCGACGCGAGCGCCACCAAGCCCACCTGGCCTGCGCGATCATGGGCATGCGCGAAGTCGCCCGGAGTCCCAAGACCGACCAACGTGAGCGCCCACCGGTCGCCGTCGTCGCGGCTGCCGCGGCCATCGGTCCGGGGCAGCGAGGTGAGGCCCGTGAGGGCGGCCACTGCCTCCGGGTCGAAGCCGTCGCGGCAGGTGACAAGCAGGGTGTCGACGCCGCGACCTCCGCGGGACAGCGGCAGGTAGCGGGCATGGCGGTGGCCCTTCATGGGGGTCTCGTCGGCGTTGCGGCCCGTGAAGATGGGGAGCCCATCCGAGCGCGCGACGAGGGCCCGGTGGGTCAGCTCCCCCAGTACAAGAGCGTCTTCGATGCGGGGCAGCACCCGGTTGTGGAGGGCGTACACGGCAACTCGGGGCCGGTCGGCCGGGACAGGGCGGCGTCGAGGCGGGGGCGGCACCAGACGACGGGTGACGGTGTAGGCCTGTGCCCTGAGTCCGGGGGCCTTCGACCACTTCTGAGCGTGAAGGACGAGGGAGTCAATGGTGAGGGCATCCCAGCGAGACTGGGGTGTGCCCTTCGGTGGGCGTCCCCCTCGCTTGAGCCCCGCGAGCCACGCGCCAAAGTCGGCTTCCGATGCCAACAGGGCCACCGGCACGGCACCTGCGGCAGCGCCCCCCTCGACAGGGTGAGCGTCGATGCGGTCTGGGGGCTGTTCGACCACGCGGGCGTCCACCCAGCTCTCGGCCCGGCCCAAGTACCCCAGCGCGGTGCAGAGCTCCTCAAGGTCGGCGCGGTCCGCGTCGGTGAGCTCGAGGTCCGGCCAATGAACGAGGATGGTGGCGTCTGAGTGGCGGTCGACCGCTGCAAAGGCATCGAGCACCTTGGTGGTCTTCTCGACACCGCGCTTCTTGTCAGCGGCCGCAAGCGGCATGTAGTGGCGGAGGTGGGCGACGGTGGCGGGTGGCAGGCGGAACTGTGGCGGTGTCGACGCGAGCCGGACGAGCAGGTCGCGGGTGGTCTGGCCCGGTCCGTCGGGCCGGCGCTGGTAGGCGACGGACGCGAGCGCACGGGCCAAGCGCCATGGCGTGGGCGGCCACTCGACCTGGCCTTCGTTGGCGTGGTGGCCCCACGGCGTCGCGTGGTACCGCCCCGCTACGAGGGTGAGGGCAATCGTAAGCACGGAGACTCCTCGGCAGGGGTGGACGTGGGGGACTCAGGCCTTCCAGGTGACTTCGGTGACGACCGGGTCGGCGAAGGCGCCGGTCTCCGCCGCCGCTGCGACGAGTCCGGGCAGCTTGGCCTCGAGGTCAACCTGGCTTGGCAGAGTGTGGTCGACGGGGCGGGTACAGCGCAGGCCGCCGGGCACCACCTCGAGGTCGCAGGCGGTGCGCAGGCGCAGCCCCTCGGCGAGGAAGCCCTGGATCTTGTAGACAGCGAGCGCGTAGAGCAGATTTTGTACGGGCTCGGGCAGGCCAGTCGCGCGAATCATGCCCAGGTCGAGGTTGAAGTAGGCCGTGAGTTCCGCGGCGACGTACTCGTCGCGGTGGAAAGGAACGTTGCCGAAGCCCTTCTTGGCATCGCCCGAAGGGTCGACGTGGTCGTTCTTGACGCCACCGCTCGCCGCGACCCGCACATCGCGTGCCTCGATGAAGCCCGAGAGCGCGCGGGCGCGGCGCAGTCGGCCCCCGGCGAGCTTCTTCTTCGCCAGGAAGACCCCGTGCAGCAGTGCGTGAAGGTCGTAGCGGGCGAGAACAGCCGCCAGCAGCCGGTGGTCGACCGGTCCCTTCTCCATCACGTTGACCTCGCCCTGGAGTTGCTTGAAGAAGGTCTGGTCCTTGGACTCAAGGATGTAGGGCGAGTTGAGGCGGTGAGCCTCGGTCATGCTGCTGGTGAGGTACTTCCCGTTGGTGTCGACCACGCGGACGTACGGAATGCCCTGGCTCGCTGCGACGGGTGCGTCGGTGGTGGGGTCCCAGCAGACGGCCTCGAGTCGATTCGCCACGGACTGGGCACTCTCGACGAGGAGCATCTCGGTGCCGTCGGGCAGCGTGTAGGTGGCGGCGCCCAGGTCGGCGAATCCAGTCGGCTGGAAGCGGTGGCCCTGCACCGGCTGGAGGGCGGCCTGGACGAGGAGGCGCGGGCCTTGGGGAAGGGAGGTGTCGAGCGTGGTCATGGGGAGCTCCAAGAGCAGGCGTGTCTCAGGGGGACGCGGTGAGGGAGGAAGGAACAACAAGAGAGGTGATGAGCTGGGCGCGCGCAGCGTCCGACAGCGGGAAGGCGAGCGCTGCCGCCAGCCGGCGGGTGTCGGTGTTCGCCAGCGGCAGAGCATCGAGTGGGCGGACCGTGCGGGGACCGTTGTGCAGCTTCAGCGGCACGCCGGAGGCTCGGAGCCGTCGCAGGGCGATGCGAGATGCCCCGAGGGCATCGCCCGCCAGCGCACGGGGCAGGATGGCCGGGCTCCGCGGCAGGGTGCGGCCGACCACTTCACGGGGGTCGTGCGTGAGGTGGAGCACCCCGAAGAGAGGCGGCAGCCAGGCGGACACGTGGCCGTTGCGGCCGGGGAAGTGGCGGGGATGCACGAGCATGAGCCCGTGGGCGAGGTCCTGCACCGCCCGGTCGAGGGAGGGATGGGTCCACCACTGCGCGATGTCTTCCAGGTGGACGCGCCACGGCGGCACCTCGGCGCGCTCCTCGGCAAGCTGGTCGCGACGGAGCCACGCATCGAGGGACCGCACGAGGTCACCGTCCACCCAGCGCACGGTCTTGGGACGCGGCTTGGTCCACGTTGGGACTTGTCGTGCTGGGTCGAGGGGAGAGATGGCCTCGCGGAGCCCGCGGGCCGCGAGCGACGCTGCCAGCCGGAAGGCCGGGTCGGGGGACCGGGCCTTGTCGAGCCACGCACGGCCCAACCACGGGATGGGGGGGAGCCGGTAGAGGTTGTCACCCCGGTCGGTGCAGTACGACCACGAGCGGACCTGCTGGCGGGCGGTCGCGCCGAGGGCTCGAAGGAGGTCTTGGACCCGCGTGGGGGCCTCGGGCTCGGCACACAGCGCGAGCACGGCCTCGTCGACGGCACGTCGACAGCGCACGAGGGCGGCGGGCGCCTCCTTGGCCGTGGTGGCCCGTCGGAAGGTCTGGAGCCAGCGGTCGAGGGGGTCGAGCAGGTCGGCGCCTGCGTTGCGGCGGACGGGCCAGGTGCCGAGCGGCACCGCTTGGTAGGCCAGCCCGTTGCGCTCCTGGAAGCTGTAGCGCTCGAAGGCCTCGACCCCACGGGTCACACCCAAGCGGGAGATGGCCCGGGCGAAGTCGACGGCGGTCTCGGCGGTACGCTTGCCCACCCGCGCTCGCCCCTCCCGGAGCAGTCCGAGCAGCTCGGGGAGCGACGCTGGCTGCTCCCACAGGGGCAGCCACAGCTCGTCTCGGCCGGACTGGGACTCTCCCTCCACCGCAGAGGCATGGCCGCCTGTCGAGGCCCGCACCGAGAAGGGGTAGACGAGCACACCGGGTCCGGTCGACTCCAAGCGCCGGGTCGCGCTGGCGGCGAAGACCAGAGCCCCCTCCAGCATCAGCACGAAGCGCCAGGGGCTCACGACGCTGTCGGCCGAGGTCCCCGGCCCCGCGTTGGCCCCGCCACTGCCGCCGGGGTCAAACTGCCCAACGGCGTTCTTGGTGAGGTTGGGTCGCGCCTCCCCGAGGACAGCCGCACGCAGCCAGTCGGTGCGATGCGCGAGGCGCTTCTTGCCCTTGGAGCCCGAGTCGAGCGGTCCCAAGACATCGACCAAGCGGGCCATGAAGTTGTTCGAGAAGTCGAGGCGGCCGTCGTTGCCACCGGTGCCCAGCAGCGGCGGGAACCGCGGCCCCTCTGCTGTGAGTGCGAGTGCGGCGTCGAGCCAATGCAGAGACGCCTCCGGCAGCTCTGCACGGAGCGTTTCGATGAGGTTGGCCTTCGCCTCCTTCTCTGGCTTGGCCTCGAGCCCCAGCAGGTCGAGCACGTCGCTCGCGGTGTCCCCGAGGACGTGGTGGCGCCCGAAGGCGAGGGCGTAACTGTCGACCACGTGCCAGCCCTCCTCGGCCTCCAGATCGGCGCAGAAGCCGGTGGTCCAGGTCATGTGACAGGCCCCCTCGATGTCCACCCACGTGAAGTCCAGGCCGTCCATGGCGTCGTAGTGGGCCTGCTGTCCCCTGGGGTCCTCGGTGCCGCTCATGAAGAGCACGGGCTCTTCCACGGCCCGGTGGCCCTCGGTGCCGAACCACGTGGTGTCGATGGTGCCGGCCCACGGAGACAGCGCGACCACGCGGTCGTCCTCGAGGCCCGCGCGCGTCTTGACCGAGAGCGAGCCGGGGACGATGGACCGCAGCGCCGAGAGCATGGGGGCCACGGTCTCGGGCGCGCGG
>ENA-OWNT01005665-OWNT01005665.1-seawater-metagenome-genome-assembly--contig:-NODE-5665-length-10192-cov-3.925358_pt1 | contig 10192 bp, 10 predicted proteins | sample MGYA00238136_ERZ651165 | MGnify/ENA primary metagenome ERZ651165 (study PRJEB26861, sample SAMN08777766) | seawater metagenome | isolation source: coastal seawater | place: USA: Florida | collected...
AATTGATACTCCAGAACACTTTCCTGAACCACACCACACACACTGTGCGCGGGAAACTTCACCTCCAACTTCTCGTAATTCACATGAGGCACTACATTCAGCATCGCCGGAATTACATCTGACGTTGTATGAGTTTGAGTCAGCGTCAGATTGCGGATGGGCGATGTCGAATATCGCGCCTCATGTCAATGTTGATGAGAGTGGCGCACAGTCACAATGAGGTTCTTCGTCAGTGGCCAGGTCAGCCCGCGGTTGAAACTTGCGAGTACAGTGTACTTCCCGCAAAATATGTAAGGTTGATATACCGTGTGATGTATAGAGTACATAGACTCTGTTGGCGGTTAAATTGCTGGCTCTGGTGGTGGTGTTTCGACTATTTCCGTCAACTGTTCAACCGTCACTCTAGGCCGACTCTGTAACGTTATAGTCACGTAACTTCTGTGTTTAGTGTCGATTTGTACGTCCTGGTTTTGAGAAGAACAGAATAAAATGTCAGGGCTTTGTTTTGTTGTGCAATCCATGATCCAATTCAGTCTCGCACGCATGCGCAACGTTCTTCTCATGAAATGGATTCGTCGATTGCAAATCAAGGCTCCACCGCTTCAATTACGACTCTGATGGCTCGGCGTCTTGGGCAACATGGGCACAACAAAGTCCTCATAGTTTAGTGATGGGTTTAATGTACATTCTTTTGATTTCACTGCTTCGATGGGACATCTTGCGCAATCGCATTTTGGTTGGTTGGAGAAAGCAAGTGCATTGACATTTCACAAAATGCGGCGACAACACATCTTGTTACAGACACTGGTTGTACTAGTATCAAATCGACATTTTGAGAAGATGGCTACAATGACGTGTCACTGAATTGGTAGGTAGTGTCACATGCACGTTCTTAACTTAGTTATTGCCTTGCTTGCCACGAATGAATGTATGTGTTCACCATTTTTAATTAATTAAAAAAAATAATAAAAAAGAATTAACGAAAACGTAAATTGTTTTTATACTTTGAGTTGGTTGCACACGTGAGTATGTATATCACTTCCTGAACGATCGGTAATACAAAGAATTACGCTCTTCACCATTGATTTATTTTCAAATTTGTTTGTCATAGGTGGGACCTCGTCTGAACATCCATGGCGATTCTGCTCCGTGTCGCGTATTTCAGAAATGTGACGATGTGACTGAACGATCGTTGCGGACTTCATCGGTATGCGCTGATTTGAATTATTGTTGCTTGCTCCTTGGTTACAACATGCTTTAAAATGTACCGTGTTTTTCACAAAAAATGTGATGGACTGTATTTTGCTTCACCTGGTTTTCGTCTTGCATTATGAGTTCACCAAGTTGTAGTTCGATGTTGTTGGCTGTTGTGCTATTTGACTAGCACTCATGGATTGTCACGAGTAGTCATTGATTATTTTACCCTCGTGAGAGTTGGAGTTATCAATGTATGTCCAATTTGTTTTGATGAAACAATGAAACAATGTCTCTATTATTCCAGTAAAACTTAACGGTGAAATGTTGAGTGACATTCGCTGCTTTTTATTGGACTTTGTTCTGCTTCTTTTTATTTATTTTTTTAAAAAAATCACTTACTCCCTTCACCCAATGTTATCCAGCAACTCCGCAATACGTGCAAAGTACTTTTCGTTCCAATTGTGCATTGATGATCTCATTGTTTTTTGTTTTACATGTGTTAATCAGCGTTCCCAACACCACTGCTCGACACAGAAATTCCGACAGCAATGACTCACATTTGCGAGACTGGGTGCCCTGGGCCGGTCGCCGCCCAACAAGGCTTCATAGTTGGCAATTTCACTTGAGGAAGCGGTGCAAGTACTTTCGGAGGCTTTGTCAGAAGCTGCAGGACACCTTGCACAGCCGCACTGTCTACACCTTTTTCGACTCCTATTGGAATTACAAAGAGAATGCAATGAGTATTTCGCAAATTGACGTATCAAAGGTGACTTACAAACCTCTGCCGTCCACGTGGAGAGGTCGGGGATGTACTAGCCGCTGCGGGAGGAGGACTTGGGATGGCATCATCAGCTACCACAATATTGTAAAGCTCTTCAATGGTCACAGTGTCATCGTCTGGTTGACTCGGACAGTCCGTAGTTTCTTGGGGACAGAAGTTAAAATAAGCCATATCGAAAATGTTTCCATTTTGTTCGAGAAACTCCTGTACTTGTTTGAGATTTAATGCACACGACTTCTTCAGTTTATTTCCATTCATCAGGTCGACATGTTGCCGATAACAGCGCCGAAGATGAGACTTTTGCTTGGGAAAAACTTCGACACCGTCAACATGGACCTTCCATTTCACTGAGCATTGCGCCGAAATTGGGTTCTTCCCTTGCACCACCGTGGGACAACAACAGCTGACCGAAGAGCTTGAATTCATTTCTGGTAGTGGCAGGTGTAATTGGCACTCTAACCCCCATCATTTCTGCTAGTTGCCGGAGATGGCTGGGCAATTCAACGTCTTTTGAGTTTGTCTTGACGGTAAAGCTCGGCATCACTCGGAACAGTTTGGATGCCCCATTGACAAGGCACCTCTTTGTTTGTTGCTACTGTCCACTCTTTGTACGCCTTTTCTTTCCAAAGAAATAGATGCAGCCGCTGGACCTCCTCTTCTAACGAGATATTGTTGTGCCCGAAGTTCGGCAGTCGCCCAAAACGTTGACCATTGCGAACTGAGTACTGAAAAGCCAACTCAAACAACAACACATGAGCCATTGGTGCACTCAGTGACGGTTGCCGTTCAAATATCGCTATTAATCTCCGATGCCATGCTTCAACGCCATTTGTGCCTCGTAGACACTTCCATTGCTGAAGGTCATCTGTGCCACGTGCTTTGCTCTTAAGGTAGAGATTAGTACCGAACGGATCAGATAGAAATCCTTCACCAGCGGCTTTGACAATCTGTCTGATACTACTGAGTTCCTGCTTTCCAAAAAGTTGAATTGTCTTTCCGGTTTTGGGATCAACAAATGCAGTTTGCCTTCCGTCGAATGCAGCGAAGCACTTCCGAAGTCTCTCCACGAGTTGAGCGGGGCCAGGCACAAACCTTCGAACTCGACGACGGATCCAGGGAAGCCGAGCTTTAAAGAGTTTAGCGATCTGTCGTTCATCAAGACCGCGAACATCGCTTAGGTACTTCGTTACCTTTTTAACGTCTTCCGGAAAGTCCACAAAAAATGCCCCGCGAAGTTCTTTAATGAACAATCCGTAGGCTGGGTGCTTTGTTACACGATCAAAACGACCGAACACATGGAAAATGTCACCTAGAACTCTCTGGATAACAGTTGGGACTCCCACGTCAATGTCCCACGTATGACCATCGGGCAGCATCATGTGAGACGTTTTCCAAAGAATTGGAGTGTTGTCGACTTCAAAGTGTTGCCGAAGATTGAAGCCGACCTTGCCACGGGGATACACGATACATTTTGCGTTGTCGTCCACGACTTTCAGAATTTTCACAAAGCGCCGTTGCGATGACGGCCGCATTCGAGTGTTTGGGTAGTACTTTTTACACCATTTATCGTTGTTGTCCCCTCCGTCAACAAGTGATGCGTGGGCTACGACATTCCTGGAACGATCGAGAAGAACTCGAACATTATCCAACGAGTTTTCAACGTTTGTTGTTGAAGATGGGACCGCTACCACAGATGCGGCCTGTTGCGAAGGCGAAGGCGAATCAGAGCGTTCGAGGGCGTTTTCAGTGTTACCAAGAGGCTGTAGCTGTTGACCAACAGTGTCGTTGTTGCTGTCTCGTAATTCAACGCCACTCGCACTTAGTCCTAACGCATTTTGGACATTGAAAGACTGGTGGGTTCTAGCCCATACCGGTGTGCAACTTGTTGCTGCAAAGTAAAGGTCCAGAGAGACCGCAGCATCCATTGCTGCATAACGGACCTGGGACGAACTGAGTTGTGGTGCATTCCATTGGGAAGTTTGTTCCGCTTTGTCCAGTTCCCGCTTCAGGAACACCTCACAGAGTGTCGCTAATGAACAGGTGCCACAGAGAGAAGCGTTCTTATACTTCAACGGTAATACCCGTCCGTCCAATCCAGTGAAAGGTGAGTTCGAACGATTCATCGTAAACCTCCCAAGCTCAATAATTTTTCCCGTTTCAGGAATGCTTTTACGTTCTTGTTTCCGAATTTTAATGTTCCATATGCGTTCAAGACGACTGACGTCGCCGCCAATGTTCCTTCCCGTAAAATATATTTTCGGATGCTCCAACAGCGCCTTCAATGCAGACTGCTGTACAACCTGGAGATTGCGAAAGATTGAATTCATTCGGAACATCACTATCTTTTTTGTGTCGTCCAGTCTCGACTGAAAACATAGTTGTAGCAAACTCAAGTCCTGGCGATCTCGGCGATCCCACTCAATATCCAGGCCCACGACGGCGAAGCATTTGTCTTCACGAGCAGGTTGGGCACCTTTCCAATCCTTGCGCTCCAACTGCTGGATTAACCCGTTGCATGTTCTTTCACAGGCTACAGCTGTTGAAATTAAACAGTCATTTTTGAGGTATGTATCGGAGAACGTCGCGGGCAACGCGTAGACGCCTGACACGTGTATTGCCTGGTGCTCCACTGTGGCAGGATCACGCATAACTTTCATATGAGGAAGAAGCCGAGAAAAAAAGTGAACGTCGTCAATGTCGTCGGTATATATAATTTGGAGTTCAGGTAGGTCCCGCAAAGCCGCCAACAATTGATCACGTTGCGCGTCAAGGCTTTTAGTATGACACAACCCCGTGAAAAGCAGTTGGCCAGCGTCATTGACAATGCTGAGGCAGGCCTCAAATACAGGTTCTTTCTTGAACCGAATGAGTTTGACGATCTTGAAAGAGTGATCAAGACTTATTATCCGAGCCTTCCACGCGCCCATTTGCCTTAGTTTGTCACCTTTTTGTTTCTCGTGGTAGGTGCACACAACTTGCCGCAGATACTGGCCATGGAGAGTCCGGCCAGCGTACTTGTCCTTGTCTTCAAATGTTGAAAACTTCATCTCCTTCAACTTCTGCTCAAATGGATTGATGGTTGTTTGGAATCCCCCACGCACATCTGGCACGCGTCGTAGTTTGACGATGCTGTGCATAAATAACAGACGACGGATTGTATAAATTTCGCGTTGTCGTTCATTAAACAGCCGAGCAAGTGTGTCTGCAACTGTCTCTGGAGCAACGACTCTCGCATGCAAATTTTTGTCCAGTCCCATTTTGTGACTGAAAACGCACGGCATGTGATGTTGAACCCCGAATTGCATCGTTTTCAAGACATTTGGATCATAGTTTGTGAATGAACACGTTCCAATATCACCGTTGCTGTCACATTTGGTACAAATGTAGCGACGCCCGAAGAAATAGTAGCAGGGTTCCCCAAACACGTGTCGTCCTTCAGTGATTTCATGTACCTTAATGTTGGTTCCACGGCACTTTGGGCACCTCAGACGATAGTGGTTTGGGTTCGCCACCTCGGGCAGCCAAATGTACACCTTTGGTAAGTAATACAACCACGGCAACAGTGCGCCATTAGCAACTGTCGCACCGTCTGGTGGTTCAAGCCAGGGCCGGCCTTGAAGAACCATATCAACTAAATATTTCGGGATGACCGGCTCAAAAATGCCAATACTTCGCTGAAAAAATAACAAAAGCACAAATCTGGTGAGCTCGGATGGTCGACATATCAATACATTGCAAGTAAAACTTACGAAAACTTTCTCCGTTTCTGCCTTTCCTCGATTGTTAATGCCGTCGGTGACACGCCTTCGAATTGCGTGTAAAAAACCAGCCAGCGAATATTGGGCGAAGCGGGTGGCCGTGGAAGGGGTGTCATTTCCAGGCTCATCCTCGACCGCATTCTGCGGTGGATCAGAGTCTTCAGCAAAACTTTCCTCGGCAGCAAAACTGTTGTAATCTTCAGGCTCATCCTCGACCACATTATGGGGTGGACCAGAGTCTTCAGTAGAACATTCCTCGTCAGCAGAATTGTCGTCAGGGCTGATATTGACTAATGTCGCGTAGTGCCAAAATCGAAGCCGTCGCTGCATCCCGCTGGACTCCGATGGACGCAGCCGTGGATACAGGAGGCGCAGAGCAGTTGTAAAAGGAGTAAAATCATCAGAAAGCACCACACGGTACATATCTGCACCATCTTTGCCTGTGCATTGAGCTGCTTTCCAATTTCCAGCGTGATACACGAAAACATTATAAGGGAATGTTGGCACCTCCCCTTCGGGCCAGAGTGCCGTTGTATGCAGAAAGGTATTGACAACCTGCCCACCGTTGGATCCATAGGCGAACGAAAGCAGCTCCAACTCTCTTGAAACGTCATTGTACTGCCAAACTCGCAAGCGGATTTGGAATAACTCGCAGATTTGCTGCATCAAAAAACAGCCTTCAACATATGTGCCATCTTGTCGGACTTTGTCAACAAATTTTTTATATTCCCGAGCCGCCATCTCCTCGGTGACATGGAGTTCGGGATCAAAGTTCGGGTCTGTTGCTGGCCTTAATTCCTTACCTTCATTGAAAGAGGTAAAAAAGCACCAATTATCCTTTAGCCAGCCGTTTGATTGTGGTAATTGTTCCAAATGACGAACAGTGTCGGCGCGTAATTCCTGTGCCGTTCGATGGAGTGCTCTCGCAACAACATGGAAAAAACAATTACCATCACCAAGTTCAGCACAGTACCGAAAACCGCGAGCACGAATGGCCTGGTAGACCTGATCAACATCGATGAACGTAAAATCACTTTGTGCAAATGCGCTCCGAAAGGAATTGAGGTTGTTGTCGTTCGTTGAATCTGTCACATCCACCACTTCTTGCACTGCCGCAGCTTCATCTTCTTGCACTGCAGCAGCTTTATCTTCTTCGTCAGTCTTGTCCACAAGATTTGTTAATACACGGTGAGCATGTCCACAAACTGACAACTGCTCAGTCAAAGCTGATATTGTCAGCACGGTGCCGCGATTACAAGTACAAGTAACTCGCAGTCCACGCCGTTGATTCACCCCGCCCACTAAATTGATTTGAAACTCACGACGATCCTCGTTGGCAATCCATGAGGTCTTCACAGTCCCGGATGAGAGATTTCCTTGCCAAGAATGCTCTGTTATGTCGATATTGCCGTGGCGTGCCGTTGTGGTAAAGGCGTTCGCCAAAAGCTTTGGAATGGAACGACGGGATGGTGTTCTTCGTTTTCTTTTAAACGACAGACGTCGTTGTCCTTTCGCGAGCATGCCATTTGTAGAGGCCCAATTCTTTCCTTTCCGACCAGCATTTAGGCGACGCCAACCATGCAGAGTACTGTTCCGTTGGCGCTCTGGTTCACTGCGCTGACTGTTCGGTTGGTCTCGTTCACGATGTCGTTGATCTGGTTCACCATGCGGTTCGCGGCTGCTTCAGCATCTGATCGTACACCATGCAGACTGTTCGGTTCGTTTGGTTCCGGTTCTGGTTCCGGCTGCATCCTGTGCCTTGAGCTCAAATTCATTTTGGGTTTCCATCCACGACGACGTGGCATTTTACAACAAAAAGAGAGCAAACCCAAACAAACCCCGCCAAAATATTTTCAAAAAAAAGATTCACATGTGTCAAACGAAACACAGCAAGCACAGCTGAGACGAAGAAACAAGGAGGACGATCAACAGAAGATGTGGATTCGAACAGTGATCCAGGAATGATGGCAGATACGGGTTGCTGTGCACAAAAATCAAAGTATTTCTACGGTTTCCTGTCTTTAAGCAAGCCCATGCAAACGTTTTGCAGCTTTATTTGCTCATCCGAAGCGATCAAATCAGGTTTTCAAATTCCTTATTTGTGGGAGCGGGGGCCGTGTACGTATTACGGATCGTAATACAAAAAAACGTACAAGGCATATTTTGCATGTAAACCAGTCAATTCTTGCTGATGAAAACTCATTCTTTCAAATTCAGCAAAACTGCTTCGTTCATACACCCTTTGCAAATTTGCCGATTTATGTATTAATAACATCACTAGCCTGTACGATTATTTAAAGAACTTGGTAGATTGACGCCAATTTCCAAATGTTATATTTTATAATGAGCGTAATAACCGCTTAAAAGTGGTAATTTCACCGGTTGGACACAATTTTGGGTCCGGTTGATAGCCCTTGTTGTATTACGACTCCGCACAAACCCAGCCTCCCGTCACGAGGGATCTGACATGTGAGTTGTTGTCTTTGTTTTCTCGGACTGTGAAAGCCACAGCGTGCATGCACTTTTGCATGAATGGCTGATTTATCATTACTTTGTTGTATACACCGTCAACCTATCACTTTCATTACTGAGGCTGCTCTTTCTGTGTGACATTTTAGAACGCACGTTTCTTTTTCCAACCTTTTTCAGCAACAACCCTTGAACCAATCTGAAGCTGTGTTTATGTGACGGGTCTGGACCAAGCGAGCAACACTCTTTGTCCGACTGTCTTTCCGTTGACCTTACAGTGGCGACGTGGCAATGTTAGCCAAAGGACGAAATGCTAATATCCACTTTGACTTCGAAAATGAAGCTGACATTATGGACGACAAAAATCTGGCTAGTTTAAGGTAAGCTAGTTGCAATTGACTTGTATTGTGTAAGTAAGTTGCACCGAAGGTACTGGATAATAATGATGATGATGATGTGTGATGAATACGTGATGATTGTGTGCAGCACGGAGCAAAGACGCCAACTACAAAATCAAACAAATGAAGAGTTCGATCGGCGACAGGGCACTGTTGTATGCAAGCACTGGCTGCGCTCATTGTGTAAAAAGGCGGAGATGTGCGAGTTCCTTCATCGTTACGACATCAAGAAAATGCGTGAATGTGAATACCGAACCAAAGAGGATTGTGGTGTGGCTCGCTGTCCCTTCCGTCATGTAGACGTTGAGGAAGAGGTCGAACAATTATCTTGTGTGGCATACGACCTGGGATTTTGCCCCGATGGTAGGTTGATGTGCAAGATACTCTGTTCGTTACCGGTACCGTATTAGAAATTCATACCGTGGTTGTTGTGGTCAAGGCCCGCGCTGTAAATCACGCCACCAATTGCGCTGGCCATGGGAGGTGCCAAAAATTGCCGACTGGAACGCAAAGCCAAAAATGGTGAGTAGATATTATCGCGCCAGCGAATGGGTCGTGTACTTACGCCAGACACTTTCATCATGTAGGTAATCAAACGACAAGAAGATCGGGCTGTGACGAAGGCCCCGAACCAGCAATTCAAAACTGCAATGTACTAATTCTTTGCACTGAAAACGAACGTTTAAGCTCTCCAGTGTATCTTACGTGAGTCATTGTTTAGGTGTGCAAAGTACAACTACGGCAAGGGGTACTGTCGATTTGGTGCCGAATGCCACTTTGCACATTCGGAAAGTGAATTGCGAACACATCCCAAGTTCAAACACAGCGTAAGAGTCATTTGTGTCAGTGTTGTGCTATTTGTTTGTTATGTGCGTCATTCAAATTGTGTTGTAGAAAGCAGCCCATGTGGAAGCGTTGGCCAACCTGCAAGCTGTAGACCTTCGATTGACAACCTCGCTGCTGAAGATTCCGTTTTCTCCCTTTCCAGAAAACGAAGATGCTGAAATCACTGCCACAGCTGACGGTGCTAGCGCAAGTGATAGTACAACGGACTCAACCACATCAACAGCTCCAACGACGACAACGACGACAACGACAACGACGACAACAACTTCTGCTACTACTGCAAGTAGCACAGTGAAACCGGAACAAGTGCCAACCCCGAATATACCGGCAGCGCTCCCAGCTGGACCTGCCACACGCTATTTTTACATGCGTTGCCCCACTTTTCAAATGCTTGCTGTAGCCGCAGACTGTGGTGTTATTTTGGGGAGTATTCACAACATGGATGTTGTTAACGCTGCCTTCGACTCCGGGGATAATGTGGTCATCATTTTTAGCGTCTTCCGGAGCGACAGTTACCAAGCCATGGGCCAATTACTTTCACCTTTGGGGGATGAAGATGTAAGAAGACTTGATTTTCACCGTTGCAACAAAAATTTCATGTGTCCCTCATCCGAAATCGACTTCATCTTTGTGTGTGCTATTGTGTTGCGTTGAACGACAGGCGATGAGCGATTGGCTCGTCCAATGTGGTCAACTAGAATCTGATAACATGGCGGCTATGCGAATTCGCTGGTTGCACATGA
>ENA-OWNT01005666-OWNT01005666.1-seawater-metagenome-genome-assembly--contig:-NODE-5666-length-10191-cov-3.784161_pt1 | contig 10191 bp, 8 predicted proteins | sample MGYA00238136_ERZ651165 | MGnify/ENA primary metagenome ERZ651165 (study PRJEB26861, sample SAMN08777766) | seawater metagenome | isolation source: coastal seawater | place: USA: Florida | collected...
CGAAGTTCGTTCGTTCAAAGGTCCGAAGTTCGTTCAAAGGTCCGAAGTTCGTTCAAAGGTCCGAAGTTCGTTCAAAGGTCCGAAGTTCGTTCAAACGTTCGAAGACGACGACCACCGCACCGCGCTCGTTCGTTCGCCCGTCCGTCCGTTCGTCCGTCCGCCCGCCCGTCCGTCCGTCCGTTCAAAGATCCGAAGTTCGTTGTCGCGAATGCGTTCATGTCATCGTTGCTTGTTCTGGTCAATTCAAGCAGTCGATCCCTCGTTCCGTCCTTCACTAGGTCGCTCTCTCGTTCGCTGGGTGATTCCTGTGCCCTGTGTGCCTGTTGCGTGCGTATTAACACTTTTATTCCTGTCGCTCGTCGTCCGTCCTTCGACACTTTTGCCGCTCTGTTGCTCACGTCAACATCGCGCTGTTCGTCGTGTCGGCCAGTCCTTCACTCGACCACGTGCGACGAAGTTTTCGTACCTGCCTCCCTCGCTTACTTTTGCTCTCTCTGCATGCGTGTGGGTATGCACGGATATCGAAGAGTATTGTTGGGAAAATACGGAGGCGTAACGACTGTGGCGCGCCGTATTACAATTGCAGTACACCCGCGCTGCCACATCGATGGCGTGCTCACGGCTTGCTAGTAATTGGTGGCTGTGATTCTAAATGGTTGAGCGGCACAAAAACTGTTTCAGTTTTTATAATAAATAGGGAAACAATCAAGGCACGTTGAGGAACCGAGAGTTCCAACCACGACCCAGTTGGCCTGGTGCTCGTCGAGGTGGCAACACTTGGCTGGCTGGCAGCGCGTCCATGTACTTGTTCTCGCGCGCAGAAATCGCCTTCGACACCGCCCGGAAATGCACTGCAGCGTCTGGAGGGATTCGTTGATGATGCGTGGGAGAGCCAGACGATAGGAAAGTTTCCGCTGTGTCAAGGAGCTGCAATGTATTCGAAAGAAAAACTTGCGTTCAGACAATCGCTCACTCATTGGGCAGTCAATGGGACCACGCACTCACCTCGTGCTGCAACCGAATATTGTCCTCCAGGACGTCAAGCGCTATTTGGCTACTAGAGCTCTCTTGGGACGATTTCACAAAGCCGTGATGTTCCGCATAAACAATTTGAGCACGAAGCCGGTCCAGGTCTTCTTGAATGAGTTGAAGCTGCGTGCGACTGCGCACCAATTCGTCCATGGGCACACTGCGCATGCCACTCGAGGTTCTGCTACAACAAACATTGACACCGCACTTTCTTATCAAGGTGAGTCCAGCAGCGAGGACGAGACCGGCAATCACACTTACGGTGCGGATCCTTGGAGGAGGGCCACGACATTATGTGGCTTGCTTTTCAAAATGGCGTTCCTCAAGCGATTGATTTCCGCTGCCAGAGCGCCGGTAGCAGCATGTTCTGGACTTCTGCGTTGGACACTCACAGCGGGCAAAGACACGCCAGGCAAGATGTCGCCGGTCACCTTCGATTCAGCGTCAATCGTGAAGGCATCTTCATCATAGTCGTCGTCGAAGTCGTCTTCATCGAAGTCTTCCAGGGCTGCGATTCTGGAAACACCTGAGTTGTGAGTAGCTCGCTGCTTCACTCGTTCAGTGGGTGTCGGATCCTGCGACTTTGTGACGATTGGTTGCTTGTCGCGAGGAGGCACGCGTCGCTTGCGACTGTGGATATCTACAGTCGTGCTCGGAAGATTTGGTTTCGCGTTTGCCGGTGTGATCATGCGATTTGCTGGTGCAATGGATTGCTTATGCAGTCGCGCAAGATGGCGTTGAAGCTGCTGCCGTTGCTGCTGGTGCAATGCCGGCTGCGGCTGCGCTCCCGGCGTGACCACAACAGCGTCGTTCAGCAACTGCTTTGCTTTTTGCGAAAATGCTGAGTGTACCGCAGGCTTGGTGTCGTAGACATCGTGGAATCGCACTTTGTAGTTTGGTGTCGCCACCAACTTCGCTTGTTGGCGACGTTCGGCAGACGGTGTGCTCTTTATGCTGTCCACGTCAACGCGGGGGCCGCCTCGCGACTCCTTCATGGCGGCTAGTTTCTTTGCTTTAGCCGCAGCTAATGCGTGCGCAGGAATGGGACCTCTTCGTTGGTGCAACACTGTGTCGGCGACGGTCTTATCGTTTTGAATGTGCTCCAGAACTGGGATGGGAGTCTGAACACCGTCATTGCCGCGTCCAGCGGTGACAGCGGGTGCCGTGTCGCGCAAATGCTCCGTTGATTCTGACGACTGTGGCTTTGCTCTCGGATCGACGTCCGGACCCGACTCCAAATGCGACAGTGACTCCGCTGCGGCATGCTCGTTGGAAACAGTTGCATCGACATCCTCTGCGGTCCATTCGCTGCTCGTCCATTCAGTTGCGTTTGCAACAAGAGTGTCGTGGTTCGAACCACTTGATTCGATACGCGCAAGATCGTCCCCATCAACCGGCAAAGGAAGATCTAGAGCATCAGCATTGATAACACTAAGTTCGAGGTCCGGCGGTAGTGTTGTACCGCGCAATTCGTTGTCCCCGAATTCGTCACCATATGCATCGTATGTATCATCCCGGTCAGCGTGGTCGTCACCGCCATCGTCATCGTCAATGATGGCTGCAACCAGCGCAGTCGTTTCAGGAGTGGCCTTGTCGTCGTCTGCACGGAGTATTTCTGCAATTTCAGGGTCATCCATCCAGACTCGACTGTCGAATGCGCTTGGCTCGTTCGCAGGTGAAGCAGAGCGGCCGGCCGCTTGGCGTTGTTCGGCACGCTCTTTCTCGGACCGAATTTCAGTCAAGCGCTGCAATGCCGCCGCCGCAAGCGCGGCGCGTTGGTCGACGATGCTGCTGCCTTCAGTTTCGCTCGGTTGCTGTCTTGTGCTTGTTGACTGTGAAACGACATCACGACCTTGTGTCGATTCGTGTGACGTGCTACTATTCATGTGTTGCCTCTCCTCCTCATTGCTTGCTGGCTGCAACTTACGCTCTGCCGACAGGCGATCGTCGTCAGGGTCGTCTTGTTTCTCCTCCAAGCGCTCAGCAATCTCAGGTCGATGAATGTCTCCGTGGTCTCCACCACTATCACTCCACTTATCAGCATCAACCACGCGCTTCATTGCTGTGTCGGACCACGGCGGTGGCTCCCTCTCGAGCAAAGGTTGAGCGACCTCACTAACCATCGAGGATGAATCCAAGGAGGATACATCTTGAATGGAGATGAAAATGTTTGGGAAATGACTAATCACTGCGTTTGTCCACTGAGCTTGCACGCGGCGTAGGTTGGGTGGTAGTGCCCGCTCGTGAGCGTGGAAGTTGAACGCCGTACGCGCTGCTGCTGTGAGCTGGGCCAAGGTTGCATCCCCCATTCGATAAAAATCATGCAGTAAGTCCACAAGCGCTTCGACCAAGTACTTTTCAGCTTTGTTCAGCAAGATAGAAGACGCATCACTTGCCCGTTCAATGAGAAGGCGCTCGTCGCTAGGATCCAATACCTCGCTTTGGTCGAGTGAATGCCACCGCTTCCAAACAGGCTGCAACACTTGGAACAGGTCCAGCTGGCGAGTGGCCGCAACGACGGTTGCAAACACTACCTTGGAGTCGATGTAGTGTAGGTCAGGCTGGCAGTTCAACAAAGTGACCCACGAGGTTCGGCAATCAACAAAACGCGAAAAGGACGACACCACGCGATGTTAGGTGTGCGGTGCTACAACATACAGGTACCAGTTAGTGCAGCATTGACGACATACCTGCAAATTTGTCAGAAACTCTTGAGCCAGGAGCTGGACATCACGACTCGCCGCGATGCCAGAAAAGGTCTCTCCTCGGTCGATCGGATAGTTCTTTAGGTGTTCCACTCCTTGAAATAAAATCTTTTCGCAAATATGTGACGGAAACTTGGCAATGTCACCTGCCCGGACAACAAATGCATCTCCGCGTACGGAGGCACTGGCTGCGGCGTGCGCCTTGGCAGGTGCCTGGCGTGGGCCGCGGACTTTGTGGGATTGGCGCTGGGAATTGTTGGTCAGCATGTCGGGCTGCTTCATTGAGGCGCCACCAGATGCCGCTTGCAGGACCGCGAGCTCCCACGTTTTGTCGCCGTGAACATAAAGCGGATGCGGGTATATCTTGTCGTTGAATTCTTTACGCTGCTCAATGATGCCTTGGACAACGAAACTGGGCAATTCGAACTGCACTTTCACGCGCGCCTCTGGTGTCGTGACGGAAACGTGCTCACTGCGAAGAATGAAAACGCGGTGGGGTCGCTTGCTGGTCTTCCGCTTGTATATCGTCAAGGTGTGCGGCGCCAGTTCCAGCCAACGTCGTTTCGGGATCGCCGGCCATTTGTTGCGAATTGTCACCTGCACACGCTTTCCACGCACGGCCTCAAGTTCCATCGCAGGGTCAGATAGCGTACGAATCATCGAGGTGTCAGTGGGGAGAGGCACCCATATCTTCCTGTGCGGACAGTATGGCAGGCCGAGCCTTCTACTCCCACAAATTCAAGTCAATGCTACGCCTGACATTTCCGCTCCTGCAACCGACCGCGCGGAACTATTAAATTGAAGACAAACTTTGTGGCCAGACAGTGAAAAGTTTGCTCGGGGCACTCCAGTTGCTCTCACAACGTCGAATGCAGGAGTATGCTCGAACTTCTATGCTTCTCCGTCAGCAATGTGGATCACGGTTGCCGACAAGGGGACGCTTGGCGTGTGTGATCTGTCCGTTCGTCGCGCTCTGTCTGTCCACTTTTTCTCCTCTACAATTCCGTCCTCCGTCCTCAGCATGACCACGATCCACCACGGCATCGTTGCGCAACTGCGTTGGTCTTCGGTCTTTGGTCTTTGGTCTTTGGTCTTTGGTCTTTGGTCTTTGGTCTTTGGTCTTTGGTCTTTGGTCTTTGGTCTTTGGTCATTGGTCATTGGTCATTGGTCATTGGTCATTGGTCATTGGTCTTTGGTCGTCGTCATTGTAGTAGTCGTCGTTATTCGCCATCGCCATCGTCGCTACTGTCGTCGTCGTCGTTGTCATAATTCGTCGTCGTCATCGTTGTCATAATTCGTCGTCGTCGTCATTGATCCTTCGTCGTCGTCATCATCGTCGCTGTCGTCGTCGTCGTTTCGATCGTGATCGTGGTGGATGGTCAAAGTAGTCAAAGTGAACGCAGTAACGCAGTCACAGCAACCACATTCATTCGTTGTCGTTGGTCAGCAGGTCGCCAAAGTATCTTCTGTACAGGTTGCGTGAAAGATACACTCAAACCTCCTCTCCACCTCACTACACTCATCTATTCAATGACGACCAATACTCAGTACTACCAATACCGTGATTAACAACGATGGTCATATATGGCAATATTGGGACATTGGTGAAATGGTCGAATGCATGTACTAGTACGGCAGTACACTGTATAGAATAACGTTATAGTATCCGACATTATCGAGGGGGTGTTTTCAGAAATGAGTGCACGGAGGGCGGCGGACGTGGCTCCGCAAACGGCTGCCCTCAGAAAACCAAAACATACAACTGCACACATGAAAAGATAATTAGTACACTCTGAAGGAACACTGCATTAACGGGCGGTTTGCTAAATAAACTTGACAAAGGCCAAATGCACAGTACAACGACAAAACAATGCAGAACGGAAAGTGAGTGAGCTGTGTGTGTGCGCTGAAAGGGAGGGAGACTGTGAGTGAGTGAGTGAGTGAGTGTGAGTGAACTGTGGGCTGGGTGAGTGAGTGAGTGAGTGGGTGGGTGGGGGTGGCGACTGTGAGTGAGAGTGTGAGTGAGTGAGTGAGTGAGTGAGTGGGAGCTGAGCTGAGAGCGCAGCAAAATTTTGGTGAAAGCCGGCGGAGTGAGTGAGTGAGTGAGTGAGTGACTGTGCACTGGCTGGCTGACTGGCTGGCCACTCCACTCCCGCCGCACCACTTCCACATATTCCCATATCCGGAAATACACCAACTCTCACTTCCTCGTTATCTACTCATTTCCAACTTCACGCAATGTTATCATGGTACGGGAATAGCCTGAATTGGCCCATTCATTCTTTGTCAGCTCACAGTCACTCACTCACTCACACGCACAAACGTCTCGTCGTCGGTGTGGCGTTGCTGTGGCGTTGCGGCGTTGCGGCGTTGCGGCGTTGCATTGCATGTCGGTTGGTTGGTTGGTCGGCTTCGTCGTCGTCGTCGTCGTCGTCGTTGTTGTTATTGTCTGTCTGTCTGTCGTCGTCGTCGTCGTCGTCGTCGTCGTCGTCGTTGTTGTTGAAAGTGATAAAGAAAGGGCCCGCCCAAGCTTGTTGTTGTTGTTGTTGTTGTTGTTGTTGTTGTTGTTGTAAAAGTTATTGTTGTTGCCGTCGTCGTCGTTGTTGTTGTAGTGTTACTGTGTTGCTGTGTTGCTGTCCCCCTACCCTATCATACTAACCAACCTGCTGAAGAGGCGGTCGACTTTGACTGTGAGAAGGGGTGGGTTGCTGAGATGGACTTCTCTTTCTTGGCTTGCTCGACTTGCTCGACTTGCTCGACTTGCTCGACTTGCGTGGGTTTCAATCAAATACAAATTCGAAGGAGTAGGCGGCGCTGCTGGGATGCGTTTTGGTTGTCGACGTGTCGACTTCAATGCCTTACCCGACGTGGCGACCGACTTCGGCTCCGTCCTACGCAAAACGGTAGCTGCCTGGCCGTGAGCAAGGCGCCACCGCCGTGCCAAGAAAGTTGAGTGTGCGCATTTATTGCGCGTCGAGGTCCAAACACATTTCTGTACCCTTTGCCAGCAGCAGGCCAAGCGGCTGCCGTCGGAGTGTTTTGATCGGTGTCTTTGTGTGGAGTAGGCACTACTCCGTTGTGGATTTTGCTCCTTCGCCTCTTCCAGCATTTAGCGCGTGTTACATTTGTGCCGTGCACACACGGGCGGCACAGCGCCTGACGGCACCATGAAGCGGGACCTTCGCCAAAGCTTCCTTGATGACGACGATAGCTACGGCCGCCACAGAGCAGCCACGCTCGACACAATCGAAGAAGGCGACGAGGACGAGAACAGTGAGCTGGACATAATGGGCGACGGGACATCCCCAGGCTCTGGAAAAGAAGTAGGGACTGCGACACTCGTAGGTTCCACATTCCAAATGGCCAATTGCGCCATCGGAGCGGGTGTATTGGCTTTCCCTTACGCTTTCGCAAATTGTGGTCTAGCTGTCGGAATATTGATGCTGGTGTACCTCATCATCATTGTCGGAGCTACTCAGCTGGTCGTGATTAAGGCAGCCGCCGTGTCTGGTGCACCCTCGTACGAGGACATGGTTCGTCGTGTCTTGGGCGCTGGCTGGGGCAAAGTACTAGAAGTCGTCATCCTAGTTTACCAGCTCGGAGCCTGTGTTGCATATTTGGATGTCGTCGCCGACCAGGGAACTGGTATCATGTGCGCCTACGGCGCCTCGTTTTTTGGGTCGTACTGTGACGGAAATCAAACGCTCATGCGTGCCATTTTGGTGGCCGTGATTGCGTTCGGGTTTTGTCTTCCGTTTTCCATTCCCACGAAAATTGATGCGCTCGCTCGTATTTCCATGATCGGTGTGCTCGCTCCTATCGTTATGAGCTGCGCCATCGTCGTGTTGGGCTTGCTCGACATATCCGATCGAGGGATGGCTGCGGTTGTTTACAACCTCAAGTGGGTGCCTGATTCGGAGACCGGTCTGCACGACGTCCTCAAGTCCATTCCCATTGTGCTTTTCGCTCTGCAGTCGCACATCGTTGCCCCATCTGTCTACAAAGAAATGAAACCCGAAATCAAGTCGGTCAAGAATGCTAGCATTGGAATGGTGTTCGCCTACCTAATGGTTGGGTCTTGCTACATGCTGACTGGCATCTTCGGATACACGCAATTCGGCAACGGTGTTGATGGTGACTTGCTGAAGACGAGCACAGTGCTCTCGCAGAGCAAGGGAGACGTTTTGGTTGCCGTGATCAACGGGGCACGAGTGTTCATTGCGTTGGGCTCGCTTTGCAGTTTTCCGCTGAATCACTTCCCAGGTCGGTCTGCACTGTTGAATCTGGCGGTGCCCGGCAAGCCTCTGGAGTCTTTGCCAAAATGGGCCTTTTACTTGGAAGCCACTCTTTTCGTCGCCGTATGTTATGGCCTCGCCGTGGCCGTCCCACAGATCTCTTACGTTTTCTCTATCATGGGAGCTACTTGTGGTACAGCTGTCATGTTCATTTTCCCAGCAATGCTGCACCTGAATCTGCCTAAGTACGAGAAGCGGGAGCGCCACATGACCGGCGATTCATTCGACGATGTGGTGTATGCCGACGGAAGCTTGGTCGATGTGGCGTCTGGGCGCCGAGCTCAAAAAATCGACCCTGACGAGGACAAGACCAACAGCAAGGCAAAGCGGGACACCGTGTGCCGATGGCTGTTCTTCGTCATTATCATGGGGATGGGCTGCTTCGTTGTCATCACCGGAACCATGTCTGCGGTTCAGGATTTTATCACCAACTTGCTCGATGCGTAGAGGCGCGTCAACAATAGACCCACGGATAGTTTTGCTCCCGCCCGTCGCCGGCATGGTGTCGCCGCAACGCGCGGGAAGGTTCGCGACGCGATAGTTTCAGCAGGCACAGCTTCTGCTTCAACAAAGCGGGTTCTGCACTCTTTGTACGCGCGTACTCGAGTAAAAAATAACTCACACTCAAAAAATCAACAAAATATCTAAGTTGGGGCCGACGCTCGCGACTGCCATGTACATGTTTCCGTGGCGCATCGTTCATACGTTATGCCATTCAAAATCGCGACTCAAAAGCTCGGCTAGCAGTTAGAGTTCACGAAAAGGGTCGTTGCGCTTCAGAAAATTTTCTCGCTGACGCTGATGTGTCGTGTCGTACGCTTCCTTGACACGATCGCCCCAGCGATCCTCGGGACATAGTTTCGCCTGGCGCACAATCGTCAATGCAACACACTCAGCTACGTTTCGGGCGATCAATGTTCTCTTCATACACTGATGTCGACGTACTACACGGTGGCACATATTCCACACCATCACTTGCAGGCCTCCATCTAAATTCACGAAGTCGTCCACTTGCGATCCATCTTCGAGCTCAGTTTTCAACTTCGCCCTATTCCTGGTCGAAACACAGTGTGAATTCAGCTGTACCAAGCAAACAGTGAGATTGGACAACCAAAGCGCCCGTACCAATGCCGCACGTGAAGATTCAATTGCGATTCATATTCGTCGATGAACCACCCACATGATGCAAAGAAGCGTTGTGCAACTATGGGTTCTTTGTGGAATAACCTAGCACATCAGATCAGAATCTCCGTTAAGGGGTCACAAACGCGAGGACATGCCCGAACATAGGGTTCCGCACGTGTGCTCGAAGCGGGGATCGCTGTGGTCATTGATGTTTTCGTCAACAAGCTTCAACGAGCCGTCCCTTTCGTAAAGAAGGGCCCCTAATATACGATTTGTGTCGCATACGTCTTCGAGATGCTCCAGGAATCCGATCTCCGACAGGCCGTAAGCGATGTTGCGTCGCGTCTTCTTAGATGGATCAACATCGCTCATACGCCAACCAAATTCAATTGTCTTGTTAGCACGAAAGTCATCCTGCACACACAAATAAGTAAGGCAAAGTCTGGCATCTGATGCGCACGCGCGCAGTGTTATGTGCCACGCACCCGCAGCATATTATCGAGCGTTTCAACAACAAATTCGCATGTGGCACAGCGTCGGGCGGCAACTTCTTTGGATCCAGTGAGCAGCTTGCCGTCCGTCACATGACAGCAAAGCAACAAACAGGTCGCATACAGCGCCGCAACTGACCATCTGTGGGTCGCCATCATTGTTTCGTCCCTTCACATGTGCGCGATGTTTTCTGTTTACTTAGTCAAAAATCGGTGTTTGGTATTTCCTGACTTCCTTACGTTTCCCCACAGGAGAGCTTGCTGTGCAACATCACCACCACTCTTGAAACCTAGAAACATTCGGGCGTGAGATAACCCGTCCACAGAACTTGAAACGCAACAACGCTGAAACAAGGAGCTGCTTGCTGCTGAAAAGCATGTAGGTCCTTCGTCGTTTGTGTTTACCACCGTCATCGTTTTCGTTGTCGTTATCGTCGTCGCCGCCGCCGCCGCCGTCGTCGCCATCGTCGTCGTCGTCGTTGTTGTCGTCGTCGTCGTCGTCGTCGTCGTTGTCGTCGTCGTCGTTTCGTTGTCGATGACGCCGTT
>ENA-OWNT01005668-OWNT01005668.1-seawater-metagenome-genome-assembly--contig:-NODE-5668-length-10190-cov-3.917235_pt1 | contig 10190 bp, 10 predicted proteins | sample MGYA00238136_ERZ651165 | MGnify/ENA primary metagenome ERZ651165 (study PRJEB26861, sample SAMN08777766) | seawater metagenome | isolation source: coastal seawater | place: USA: Florida | collected...
GCTCCTGTACCCAGTGCCCGGCAAGTGCCACAGTGAGTGAGTGAGTGAGTGAGTGAGTGAGTGAGTGAGTGAGTGAGTGAGTGAGTGTTGGATTCTGTGGTTTTGAACGAGTGAGTGTGAGTGAGTGCGTGTGAGTGATTGTGAGAACCCCACCCTGCCCCACCCACCACCCACCACCCACCACCCACCCACCACCGACCGACCACCACACTGCACAGCAATGCATGCACTGGGTAGCGTAAGCCAGCGGGCTTTTGAGTGTGTGAGCGCCGGCACGGAGCCGTGCACTACACAGTCGACGCGCTCACACACACACTGGGCGTGACTGGTTTGAGCCGAACCCTCACCGCTTCATTCAAACTCATCGGCGCCCATGCACTCAGTGCGGTGCTCACTCGTATTGCCACTCAATCAGTCGGATACTTACCCTCCCACACAGTCAAACCTGACCTCGCGTGACGGTGCAACCGCGCGACGCGGCGTCCCACGTGCACAGCCGAGAGCTCACTCGTCCGCACCCAGCGCCTGGTCATCAGTCATGTCCTTTTCGGCGCACTCACTCACTCACTCGCTCACTCACTCACTCACGCCCCACAGACTCGAAAAAGATTCGATAGAAGGACTTCGTTCTCCAAATGCAAACCAAGTCAATGATTGACCAATTGACGGACGAACGAAGGAACAACGAAGGAACGAACGGAGGAAGGAAGGAAGGAAGGAAGGAAGGAACGGCGAACGAACAAGCACAGACCGACCGACCGACCGACCGACTGACCGACCGACCGACGTGGCGGAGCGGAAGGAGAGCAGCGACGTCGCAGATGGATTGACAGGTCAACGGAGAAGATGCCGAATGTCTGTCCATGCCGTCGGTGGCGGATTCAACAGGAAATAACTTCAGTTTCATGCAGAGATACAGCCAGAGAGAGGATTGAATACCGGTGAAGAGATCCAAAGACGCGTTCCAAGTACACTGTCAAGCCGTCAGCCAGTGCAACGACGCCATTTGTTCCGATCGAACTCCAGAAGTTTCGCAAGCTGCACTCCCGAAGCAACCGGCATGGTCTGCATGCAAGTGGAGTTGCACAAGTGAAGCCAAACTTTGAATACCCCCGCAACAGCACTCTTGAACTCAAAACGTTTTGTTTGGTTTCTATGGAATTTTGTCTGCGAATATTGTTTGTTTCGCAGAGTAGTGTGACTGATTCAACATGATGCGCCTTGTTCTTGCCGTTGTGGCTCTTGGCGCCACCGCCGTGTCCGGGGAAGAGCTCTTCAAGTCAATGGTTTCATCTGAAGCTTGCGGCATTGATGACTGCGAAGGAGTACGTTGCACCCACTCCCGACAAACGCTCGTTGTGCATTTGTTTACGCTGTTGCTGTTTTTGTGGGTTTGGGTTTAGGATGATTGCCACCCCAAGTGCCAGTGGAAATGCGACAGCCCCGTCTGCAACCAAATTTGTGAACCCGTTTGCGAGCCGCCGAAGTGCTCCACCCGCTGCCAGGAACTTGGATGCTCCAAGTGCTTGATCAAGTGCAACCGCCCCGAATGCGAAGTTCGATGCCCTGTCAAGCACTGTGAGAAGGGCCGCTGCCCAAAATGTGAGACTGTCTGCCGTGATCCCATCTGCCACACCGAGTGCTCGAACCCTGAGCCGAAATGCGAAGCTGTCTGCGAGAACCCCGTCTGCGACTGGCGCTGCCACCGGTACGTGTGCCGGTCCCCCCCCCCACTGTTGTTGCTTTATCTCCATTTGTTTCTGCTTTTTCTGATGGTCACGATGGTAATTTGTTTGGTAGGCCCTCGAACTGCCCTAAGCCAAAATGCGCCCTCATCTGCGAAAAATCCCCGCACTGCCAACAACCTGAGCCGCAGTGCTGCTCTTGCGGAGCCGCTGCAACCGTCGCTGTTGTCTCCGTGTCCACCCCTAAATGCTGCTCCTGCGAGGGTGCCTCCGCTTCTGTTGCTGTTGTCGGAGCTTCGAGTCCCGGTAATGTTGTCGTGGTAAAGAGCTAATCGGACGTTGGATGTTGCCTGCGTCCCCACCAAGTGTACTCGGACAACTCTTTGTATTAGTATTTGCATGCAATGTGGGTAACTGTTGCCCATGCAAGAATTGGCTTAATCATTACTTTAGAAGCCCACTTGGAAGCGCCTGATTTGATGGACGATTTTGCTGGGCGTTCAAAATGCTGGTGTTGCGGTTCCATTGTTCAATTTCATAGTCTGCATGGCTGCTGCGAAACCCGACGGCGCGGAGTGCACAATTTTCCGCCGTGTCAGATTTTGAGGGGTCACTTTTTGCGTATGATTTCTGAAAGAGGATTTCCGTTTTGTACTTTTTCGGAAGTCACGACACTCTGCGACCGTCGATGCTGTTATGGCCTGCCACATTGCTTGACTTGCTTCCTACACCAATTGGCAAATTCGAGGTGGTCTCCAATGCAGTCAGTATTCGGATAATTTTGGTTAATTCTTTGAAAGCACTGGTGTGGACGCCGATGTTTAAATTTTTGGCTACATGCATTGGTGCACCGGTAGTCCAACAAGAGTCCACGCGTTGATTAACACGTTGCGGCGACTTACAATTTGCTGTACCGGACTCCTACCTGTGAAGACAATGTCATGTCACCGGTACTTCTGACAGGTTGGTGAACCTTTCCGTATGCCAACAAAACCAACAACAACGACGAGCACGCATGGTCTGCTTGCTTCGTTGTTGACTATGATTGACAACCATCAGTTTCTCATCCCAATAAAGTCCGTTGCCGTCCACAGAAACACAAAACGACGTGGAGAATGGAGCAATGGAGGGGGCATGGTGTCGTCGATTCGTTCACCTGGCACATGTATGTATTCACAGTACAGAGTAGCACACCATGACTCGATGACTCGATGACCGCCAGCTGCTACGAGGACATTGAGGACTCCAGGACACTGAACCACGCGTTCACTCTCGGTCACTCATAATCAGTCAGGCAGCCACACATTCACAGTGGTTGGTGCGGTGTTGTTGTTGTTGCTGTCATGGTGTCAGTTGCCGTGTCGTTGCTTGCTTGCGTGTTGCGTTGTTGCGTTGCCGTGTTCGCCGCGTTGGCGTTGGCTTGTTGCTTTGTTGTCAGTTGTCAATGCTGCACTTACCGCCGCGGTTTCTTTCGAGTGCTGCAATGCCGCGTCTGTAGGCTGCACTCCGACAGCTGTTGGGTGTGGACTGATATGTTGCTGGTTGGGCAGAACCTTGCGGTTTGGGGTTCTTGCCACCCTTGATGGCAGTGGAAACGATGCGGGCAACGCCGCCAAAATCGATCACCCGAATGGTGCAACATGCCCGAAACTGCTGTCGAGTGTATTGTTGCGGTCATGTGCTCCAGCAAATGACTCAACTTTGAGAACAACGTTGTGGGTTGTCTTAGCAAGCCTGCCATGACTGCACTGGCTAAGCGCCCTCCTGTGTCGATTGTATACAATGCAGCCAATAAATTTTATTTTGTTTCAACGCACTTGTTGTGTTGATTCGGCCATGGTGGAGCAGTTTCCCCGTTGAACTCGTGTGTACGACTTTGTATCAACTGAAGCTGTGGTCGTTCTGCTCTGTACATCTCTATCACCATGCGAAGTATCGGCAAACTGTTCGATCTCTTCTTGATACTTGCGTTGTATATGCAGCATGCAGTCGCTTGGAGCTTGTTTTTTTCAAATGAGGCGAAAACACCTTGGAAGGACGCGTTCGCTGCCGTGGACGAAGACGGTGACGGATTCTTGGTGGTGCAAGATTTAGAGCTGCTTTTGAGAGACCACTTTCGAAAAACAGAGCCTGAAAGTGATAACAAGCACATGATCCTCGCAAACGAACAAATATTTCGGGACCAAGCCGAGGAAGTCGCCGACTTCTTTGGCAAAGAAGGCAAGTTCCACATGTTGGTTGGAGGCAAATTCGCGCCTTGACCCAAGAGTACTTGTCCCTCGTTGTGCATGCAGGAACCCATGGCGTCACTCGCTTCAACTTCGAAGAGTTTGAAGCCCTCATGGTTTCGTTTATGTATGTATTTGGAACAACCTGGATTGCTTGTGCTACATGCTGATTGTCAAATGTACTTGATTCTGCGATTTAGGCACCACAAAGCTAACACGCACACAGACCTGTGAACGCTAAATGCAATCAGGGTGTGCTCATAATTTAGATTGAGCCTTATTATTGATTTTTGTTGCGAGCCCTTGCATGAACTTTCTCCATGGAGCCGTTCGCTCGTCCCTGGCGTGCCAGTGAAGGTGGCTGGAAATTGTTCGCTGTTTTTTGTCAGCGAAAAAAACCTTCTTCGGGTGCACCCTCCTGCAACAGACGAAATGAGAACACATTTGAGTTGCCCCAAAACAAAAGACGATGGGCTTGGTAAGGATAAACTGTTTCGTACTTGGCGTTGCGAAGTAAGGCCACCTCCATGTCGCTGTAGTCTTGGACGGATATTCGCATACAATGCGTCTTCCAAACCGCCATTGGCAAATCACACCTGTTCCAACAACGCGTCAGGAACGAATGACGATCACAATTATTTGCTGCAAAACAACACAAAGCACTAAGCACTCACTGGTCACACTCTATTATGACAAAACGCGGGTCCGAATCGTCGAGCCACGTGGTTCGCTTCTCTAGAGCACACAGTTCGCAAGATTTCTTTTGCTCTTCACACACCTAGTTCCACGAAGCTATGTTCAATTTGTACTCGACATGAGATGAAAATTCAACATGGTCCACGAACTTTTTCAAAAACTCGAAGTTGGTGCACAAAAGCTCGATTCGGTTTGATCCACCGTCGCCTCCTTTTCACATGTTGGAACGCTTGTTGCAAACTAAATCCACACCTACGCACGATCGGTGGACTCGTTGACACAAAGAAGAAGACTCACAAACGCGCACGGATCTTACTTCGCCACAAGATAAGCGAGCACAACTGTGACACTACGGCTACGCCCGGCCGTGCAATGAACAAAAATGCCGCCGCCATGGTCGAGGACACGATCAATTGCCATGAAGCACTCGGGAAATATGCGTTGGATGTCCTCGCATTCATCGTCGTCGACAGAAAAGCTAACACTGTCAATTACGATCCCTTGAGACTGCAACAAATCTGCGTGGCGCCTCGAGGTCCAGGCGGGCGGTCGTCCGTTCAATGTCAATAGGCAACGGATATCAGATTTCACAAGGGTCTGTGTTGAGTAGTCGCAAGGAAACGATCAATCACACGATGATATTGAAAAAACGAATATTCAGCGAACGAACCCGAACGTCTTGGGTGGGCCAAAATCCTCCCAGCCAGATTCTTCCCACTGCCGTTGCACCAGCGGCTGTCGCGCTAGCACATTCATACACACACTGGGCTTCCTTGAATTGCTTGGCATCATGTATCTCGGCAATGTATCCAGCCAGACTATCAGCATCATCGTCGTCAACGTCAAAGTACATGTGTGAGCTGTAGCTGCTAATCCGCAGGCGTGGAGTCGCGCCGTGCCTGCCCACCCTCTGACAAAACGACCCCCATCCACTTGCTGTAAAAAGTTGCAGCAAAAAAGATTCAGTCAGACCGCCGTGCTCTTGTAAATATGCTACTGAGTCGCACGATGTGCACGGGAACGGACGAAGCACCGCAATACCGTTTTCGAAGTCCTAGTGCAGTTTGGTTGCAGCAGGCGAATGGCGCATCAACACTTTTGCGAAGCACACGACCTTCACGCTTGCGCCTGGAAAGTCATGACCAGAGTCCCTTCAGTGATGATGGCGATGCACAAATACAATGGCTCCACGCCACAAGCCAACAAACACACCAGCACCAAATTAAACGCCGGCCCAAACGACGACGACGACGACGACGACGAGCGACGAACGACGAACGACGTACGTCGTACGTCGTTGCACGATGCACCGACCAAGCGACACGGCATGAGACTTGTTGAAAGAAGTCAAAGTTCACCGCATTCACCGCACCCTTGCTGAACTGGGAGTCGATGTGAGTATAGTGCACTTTGGCAATCTCTGACAAGCCGATATTATGCAATAGTATGTGAGACATTTGACGCCCGTTTGCAAACGACGTTGCAACGGCAGCAGCAACAACAATAACGACGACGACGACGACGACGACGACGAACGACGGCAACAACGACGACGACAGGACGACTGGACGACAGGTATGTGTCCATCAAGAACAGGACAACCGGCTTCGTAGTGCCGTGGCAACACGGTGGGACCGACACGTGTCGAATTCCACACGCAACGGAGACTCCAACGGTTCGTTTCAACTGATGTTCATTGTGTACGGCCACGTCTTCCTCACTCCTAAAAACGCAACCTGCACCACAGTGCCAAGATGCGTCGCGAGCTGTTGGTGGTCCTCCGGGTCTGTAACGCCGCAATGAATCATCTGTTCACTCTGGTCTGTGTAGCTATGCTTTCAGTTGTTCTAGAATAACCACATCAAGTGAAAAACAATTTTTTGTGGTAGTGTTCGAGTTCACTTCGTACACAGCCGTCCTAATTTAATTGGACACAGGTCAATGACCTGCGTACCGGTGGGCGCGGTGCAAATCCGGGCTCTGCGCCCGTTCACGCGATGTCTGGCAAACAACTCTGCCGTTTCACGTCGTTCACCTTGACTTTTTCTTACTTGTTTCTATAATGGCCGCTAATCTCGACAGCTTAAATGCCTATTTCAGAAAGCACCAGCGATCCGCAGACGTGCAGGTCGTGGGGGGCTTGGTTCAGAAGTTTGTCGGTGCCAACCTTAGCGCCAGAACCAGCCCAAACCTTCAGACGAAGGCCTGCGATGACTGGAGTTGTACGTTGAAAGAATGTTTGCATAAATGTCATGCCACTGGCTCAACTCTGCGTTTGAACATGATTGTAGCCTTGGTTGCAATTCTGAGGACAAAATTGTGCGCTAATGTAGCACTGGTGGAAGCTGTGATGAAATCATTCAAAATTCTCTTTCGAAAGGAAGTAAACCGCCGCAGCGTTCAGGATCGCGACGTCAAAGTGGTCGTTGCTGCGATCGCAACACACAGGCAGCAAGCCGGAGTCGTGCGCGAAGGAGCGAATGCTGTGTTGAACATGTGCTACGAGCGGGAGAACGTTTACGCCATCGTAGACACGGTGTGCGCGGAAGTGCTCGTTTCCGGGCTCAACGTGGTAATCCCGCAACCGTTCAAGCTTCATGTGCTGGCGCGCTGCAGAGTATCTCGTACGTGTTATTTCTTGTCATCCACGCACCAGGATGCCAATTTAACAGAACTGACTCGGCTTTGACTTGCAGGTACCAGAGCATTGGTCGTCAACACGTGCAGTCCTTAGGTGCAATCACGCATGTGTTACCATTATTATGGAGTGAAGACTCCCAAGTTCGTGCGAGGGCCGCCGGAGTCATTCACAACCTTAGTTCTCTCCCTACGTGTGTTGCACAAATTCGTGAAAATGACGGAATTGCGGCTGTTCTGGCCCTACTCAAGGAAAACGACCCCAAAATAATTAGCTCGGCAGCTGGAGCTGTCCAAAATCTCGCCCGAGAGCCGGCGAGCCGTCAAGTCATTTTAGACTTTCCAAGTTCAATTCAATTGCTCGGATCGTTACTCTTTCGGTCCGATGCTCAGTGCCAAGCTTTTGGAGTCGGTGCTTTACTGAACCTGATATCGCCAAATTTCGAGGTGCGTAAACCGGTACAGCCGTGGTTGGTCAACACAGCACGAAGTTCTGGTGTTGACTGTGAACGCATTGCTGTTGCCCCTAGTCTCTACCGGATGGCGAGAAGAGCGACGCGAAATTAAATTTGCGCAAATTGTTGAGTGATTGCGTTGCCATTGGCAGTGTGTATGATGTTGTGTTCCGTCAAACTTAGCGCAGTCGACCGCACAACAACATCCCCTGGCTTGTTTACACGCAGCAGCATATATAAATTATGTATCAAACACTTGGAACTAACAACACAAGTCACACGCGAGTCCATGGAGTCCGTTGGCCTTGATCCTCGTTTAAGAAAATTTAGGAGCCGCAGCGCCCAACTTATAGTCGTTGAGCAGCGCCATCTCGGGGTCGAACTTGTCTAGTTCAGCCAAGTATTTTTCAGGAACACCCAAACCGCGCAATTCTTCGATCTTTCGTGCTTTGACTTGGTTAAGGTTCCGCAACTCCGCTGCTGATTTCTTGACATACTCGTGGCCGGACGTGACAAAAGTTTTCTGCAACTCCTTGCGTTGCGCATCACGTTGATTAATAGACTGTTTCAATGAGTCCCTGTGTCGGATCTTCTGATTGTGCAAACGCCTCTCCGCCTCTTCCGCCTTGGCCAGTTGTGCTTTGCGAACGGCATAGTTGCGGTTGTACTCCTCTTCTTCCTCACGACGGATCTCCTGGACAGCATATTCCTTCGCAAGTTGCTGCATTGCGCGATACTTTTGTAATTCCGCGATCTTGGCTCGACGCTCCTCAGCTTCTCGCAGCTCACGTTCCCGCGCTTTGCGCTCGTGTGCTTCTGCTGCCCGCTTTGCGCGAAGCGCGTCCAACGCCGCCCCTTGGTCGGCCACCCTCTTCTGTTGCTCGCGCATTCGAGTGAGCTTGGCTTCACGCTCCGCGGCCAATCGCTCCTTTTCGGCCTCAGCAGCAGCCTCTTTAGCTCGTTGTTGGGCTTGGTATCGTTGAATTTTCAAGTCCTCTTCGATGTCCAGCTGCTTTGCTCTGCGCTTGGCTTCAATGGCTTGGGCATTATCTTTCAGGATGCTGTCCAACATAACCTTCGCCTTGGCCTTCTTCTCAGCTTTCACCTCGTCTTCTTCTGCTTGCAGCACTGCCATGCGTGCTTTCATTTTCTCCTGTTCCTCGGATAACAGAACTCGCTGGTGCCGTTTGCGCGCTTCGTTCATTTTGATTTGTTGGGTGATGTGTTTTCGGCCGTCTTTGGCCTGAGCACGGATTTTCTCTTGTCGATCATAATAATACTTCACCTTCTTCAGACGATCAATCTCCATAATCAAGCCTTGTCGCATGTTCTCTAGCTTGTCTAGGCGTTTGTGGAGCTGCTTCTCGCGCACCTGATTGTCACGAACCGCAACGGTTCTTGCGTACTGCACCATAGCATTCATGGCTTTCACGTCATCTTGTGACTCCCCGCGCAACCTATTCGCTTGCACCCTGACTTGCTGCTTCTCTTTCTCTTTCCGCTGTTGCAGGTAACTTTTCGGCAAGTTTTTTATGCGTTCTGCCTCAGCTGCAGCCATACGATCACGCTTGGCCTTCGCGTCGCGTTGAGCTTCAAGCTTTTGTTCGCGGCGTGCTTTCTCCTCGGCGCGGCGAACGTCGTCGGTGACAATTTTTGTCGACGCCTTTATGCGTTCCCATTCGCCACGAGTGATACGCACGGGCTCCGCAGTATTGTTGGTGTTGCCCACCATTCGAGCGCCAGTCCTTCCCATGCGCGAGCGTGTGGAGCCGAACAGCGACTCATCGACGTAACTGGGACCGAGACGAGCCATTGTGAACGAGCTAGCGAGCGCCAGAGATCAGCGCGTCTCAGGACACCTCAAACTTCGAATACAAAAGTTTCAACAACTCGCAATGCCACGAGGACGGATTACAACAACAAAATTCGAAACTGTGATTTCCCACAGAGTGTTGATGAAAAATGCAACACAACCAAGACCAACAATTGTTCGCATACGAAAAAAGTACCCATGTCGTTCCGCTTTACTCGGCTACGAAAGTGGTATGTGGTCGTCACGCAAAACAACCATTGAACTTCACATCGTTGAGACAGCAACGCAACAACAGGGTCAAGTCTTGGAACACACACACACACATTCAAAGCCGATCGCACTGGTGAATGAACGACATCAAAGTTACCCATAATCCGTCCACGTCCACACAACCCATTCGAAAGCCAAAGTCCAACCAACAAACCCACCAACGAACCGCAAACGAACGTCGCAACGAACGTCGCCACAAAGCAACGAACGAAGCAACGAAGCAACGAACGAAGCAACGAAGCAACGAAGCAACGAAGCAACGAACGAAGCAACGAACGAAGCAACGAACGAAGCAACGAAGCAACGAACGAAGCAACGAAGCAACGAAGCAACGAAGCCAACGAAGAAACGAAGCCACGAAGCAACGAAGCAACGAAGCAACGAAGCAACGAAGCAACGAAGCAAC
>ENA-OWNT01005670-OWNT01005670.1-seawater-metagenome-genome-assembly--contig:-NODE-5670-length-10189-cov-3.958762_pt1 | contig 10189 bp, 3 predicted proteins | sample MGYA00238136_ERZ651165 | MGnify/ENA primary metagenome ERZ651165 (study PRJEB26861, sample SAMN08777766) | seawater metagenome | isolation source: coastal seawater | place: USA: Florida | collected...
CGTTCGTTCGTTCGTTCGTTCGTTCGTTCGTTCGTTCGTTCGTTCGTTCGTTCGTTCGTTGGTTGGTTGGTTCGTTCCGAAGTTCCGAAGTTCCGAAGTTCCGAAGTTCCGAAGTTCGTTCCGAAGTTCGTTCCGCAGTTCGTTCCGAAGTTCCGAAGTTCGTTACGAAGTTCGTTCGTTCGTTCTTTTGTTCCGAAGTTCCGAAGTTCCTTCCGAAGTTCCGAAGTTCCGAAGTTCCGAAGTTCCTTCCTTCCTTCCTTCCTTCCTTCCTTCCTTCCGAAGTTCGTTCGTTCGTTCGCTCGTTCCAAAGTTCGTTCCAAAGTTCCAAAGTTCGTTCCCTTTCGAAGTTCGTTCGTTCGTTCCTTCGTTACAAAGTTCGTTCCTTCGTTCCTTCGTTGCTTCGTTGCTTCCTTTGTTCGTTCGTTTGTTGTTGGGTTGGAACGCTCTCAGAAGGAACAGTTGACGAAGTAACGCGCGTCAGGAGTGTGTGTATTGATTGCTGCAGGGTTGAGTGAGGAGGTTCGTCTAAGGGTTTGAAGTTGGCGTGGCAGCCGTGTCATGGAACTGACATGCAAATGACTCTGGCTATGCGGTCAGTAAATGTCCAATGCTGCAAGCTAAATACAGCCCGCACTGCGGAGAATAGTCAGTATGTGCAGTGCATCGATCATGCTGAGAGGTGGAGGGAGGAAGAAAGGGATCCCACTGTACCGCCAACAACAATATAATGTCCCACAGTTTCACGGAGCACAATTGATTTGGGTGTTTTCGCACAGCTCTAGCTTGCTGTCTACCCTTCGACGCTGCGAGCTCAGGTCGCGCGCATGGCCCCTCTTTTGCTGCAGGCAGTGCGCCCAGGCCAGTGATGCCGCAAGCTCAAACAGAGGAGGTGGCCGCAGATGACGGCGACGCCTCCCCCGCGTCCACGTCCGCGTCCAAGACGGAAATGTCAGCGAGCGCTATCCGCATTCAAAAAGTGTTTCGGGGCGTGCTGGAGCGCACCCGCCAGAAGCGGATCGCCGACGTCGTCTCGAAGGTGGCGGATGTGGTCAATATACGAGACAAATTCGCAGCGACGCGGGTGAGGTTGCAGTGGCTTGCGACGCACAAGGATGAAATGAACTGGGCCGACGAGAACACCAAGAACATGTTCCGCAACGAGGAGGAGCGCTTGCGGAACGTCCTCGCCCAGTTGGAAGAAGGCGGCCATGTGCATTTCGCCGTCCACGAAGACAACATGACCGACGTAGATGTCATGCTGCAAGGAAACCCCGAATTTTATTCCGACCACTTCCTCTACAAGCGGAACAAGCTCGCGCACAGCACACTGATTCGATCCGTGACGTGGATGTTTTGGCACCTCGCATCCGGCGCCACGGTGCACCACGACGCCGATCACCTGGAGTTCGACCAGTACCGGGAATTGTTCGTGCGCCTGTGCAAAGTTCTGCAGCCGGTGTTCAAACTGGACGCCGCGTACGAGGCTGCTCTCGTGGATTGGCAGCATGACTCCAAGCAGTTTTACCTGGACTTGCATGGTCAAACTGTCATGACGGGCGAGGCGTTTCACCGCTCCATCTTCGAGTTGGTCGACACGTGGACGAACGTTGTGGACGAAGAGGCGTACGTCAATTGGCTCATCGCCCTGTTGTGGGCGGTGTGCGAGGACTCCTCGGCGGAAAACGAGCACTACAACCTCGTCCTTCGACCGCTGGACGAGGTCAGAGATTGCCTCGACATCGACGGGACTCTGCACGTGCCGCCGCGGTATTGGGACGAACGCGATCACTTGATGGACATCGCGCTCGGGATCCAAGAGAGAAGGGAATTTCCCCAGCATGTCGCGGAATGCTTTCACGTGCCGCTTGAAGAAGGGGAGGACGATCAGCCGGAAGGGCATGATGAGCTCATGCGGCTGCTGTACGACAGGCGCGAGGCGCGCCGGCAGAAGCTCATGAGCAAGATGAAATACAAAGCCAGTCTTGCCGGGGCGATGGGGGCCCGCACAAAATATGGAACGCTGTACCACTCCAAGACACAGTACTTCAATCAGGAAGACCTCGACGAGGAAGACATGAAACCCGGTTTCCGCCGTGGCCGACCCTTGGACGTTGACGAAGTGAAAAACCGTCGGCTCTCCCCGAAGTCGTCCCATGTCGAGCTGCTGAAGCGCCGGTCCCAGTCAAATCTGCTGTCGCTTGATAACTTGCGTGAGTCGAACACCGTTGCCACGGAGGCCGCTCTCAAAGGAATCCTCTCCAACTACGGCGGAGACGTCTCTCGGGAGCCCTCAAGAGCGTATCGACGACGCCAAGAGTTCGCGGCGGCTGAGCAAGAGCGTTTGGCTCAGCTTCGTGCGCGAGTCCAGCTGCAAAAAATGCAACACAAGGCTCCAACTCAAGCTATCAAAGTTCGTTCTGGCCTGTTCGAACTTTCGGATGACGATCTTTACAACCGTTCGGCGTGGAGGAATCGGTCCAAGCAACCAGTGCGGCGCAAGAAAAACCGTGGCGGTGACAAGCGAAAAACATCTAACAAAGGCGAACACTCGTCGCGAAGGTCTCACGACGGCAGTGACTCATTCAAAAAAATCATGAGCGTGAGTGCAGCGAGGCATGTGCAGCCCACATATCTCAGCAGTCTAATGACCACGCCACTGGGTGGTGCGGTACGTTCTAGCGTCGCGCAACCGAGCACTAGCACTCACCATCCCTACCGTGCTGCGGCCGTTTCGTACCCGCAACAACGAGCTTCCACGTCACCGGCCTCGTCGCCCCGCAGCGCTGCGACAAGAGCACTGGGTGCACGAGTTGGCGACCGCAGCATCAACCACGAGCCAGACGTGTGGCAAACTCACGACAATGAAACGACAGGTGCCGGAACGAAAGCGCGTGCACACATCGCGCAGTTCGGGGCGGAACTCATGGGCAACTCGTCGCTGAACTCAGAGCTGGCGCACCGAGCTCCACGGGGCGGAGCAAAAAAGGCAAAAGAAGCCCATTCTCGGCCTCTGAACAACGACATTCCTGAAGCAAAGAGTAGGGCTGGTGTCTCTTCCACTGTACCCAAGCAGGGTGCCGTTGTGGCGCAAACACAATCTGAGGTGAAGTTTCCTCCGATTGCCAGTCACTCCACTGGTTTCAGACAGGGCAATGTGCTGTGCAGCGACGACGTCCAGTACGACCAAGTGGCGGAGACTAAACTGGGTGAAGGCTTGGCACCGCTCCCTGCTTCGACAGAATCAGATGTCCCAACAGGATCCAACGAGATTGAGGTCCGTAAGCAGCAAGCTGAACTCGGTCGACAGCTCGTTGGGTCCGAGCTGGACAATGCACCCCCGCCTCGCGAGCTGTCGCGGTACACGCAACTGAAGGGGATGCTGCGAGAAGACGACACTAAACTCGAATTCAAGTACAACAACGATAAAGCTGACAGTCCAGGGCGCCGCTTGTTATACGACAATGATGAGTACATACACTCCAACTTCCATGACCACTTTGTCAACTTCGGCAGCGATATAAAAGATGAAGCGGGTTTGGGCCGCGCAGAGTTTTTCCCAGTGCTACCGCCTCCAGCAGCCACCGAAGAGAAAGCACGTCCCCGCAGGGTTAAGCCTCGGCGCAAACGCAAGGAACGCAAGAACGGCAAGGGAGCCATTCTACCACCCATGCAGCACTCCGTTATGCCCAAGTTGCAATCGAGACAAGACGAGGTGCTCGCGAAATTGTCTGCAATGGCAAGTGTTCCTAAGGCAAGCAAGCGACCCGCTGCAGTTCACACTTTCAAACATGAAATTGCTCGCGAACACGACCGTTTGCACGAGAACTTGCAGCGAATCGTGGCTGCCGACGGGAGAGCCGTGTTTGGAGAGGCCACTGCTTCAACGCCGAAACGAGGCAACCGAAAATCGTCGCGATTTGGACAACCACCTCGCGAAAACCGTACAGCGACTCTGCCCCCGATCGCAGTTGTCACTTTGACGCCGTAGGACCGCATATTTATTTGACTTTTAGCTTAGAAGTTTCATCACCACGAACCTCACCACCTGTATGTCTAATCTGCATGTATGTACGAACTATTGTCGAGCACCGCATCCGTTGATCTGGGCATTGTGCACAGTTACGAAGGAACACTTTTCTGCGCGCCGTTCCTACCTGTTCGGTTGGTGTCTGGCGTACTGGGGGCATTATCGTGACGGTTTAGAAGGTGGTGCGATCGGTATCTGCAGGAACGCAGCAACAACGTTGTTTTCCCATGCTATTCGTGTGGTCTAGTGGTCATGATGGCGGTCTCTCACACCGTTGACCCGGGTTCGATTCCCGGCACGAGTACACCTCTTTTTGTGTTTTTCACGTGGTTATTATGGTGGTAGTGTTCCTAGTGACACATCGTGATGGCGGTTTGATTAATTGGTGCATCGTTTGGCAATTTCGAAGTGGCACGATTGCCTTTTGCAGGAATATATCGTTCCTTCTGCTCGTGTGGTCTAGTGGTCATGATGGCGGCCTCTCACACCGTTGACCCGGGTTCGATTCCCGGTACGAGTACAGATGATCTTTCGATTTTTTGCCAACAATGGTCTATACTGCTGGCGCGGTGCAGTGGCGATTTAGAAGGTGGCGTGATCGGTGTTTGCAGGAGCATGGTTATGACTGTGCTCCTTGACGGTACTTGTGTGGTCTAGTGGTTTTATGATGACGGTCTTTCACACCGTTGACCCGGGTTCGATTCCCGGCACGAGAATACATTTTTTTTGCATGTGGTGGCTGATTCGTCAGTCGTGGTAACGCGTGCGTTGTGACACACTGTATCGGTGATTCATTTTGCCGGTTTAGAAGGCGGCTCGATGGGTGTTTGCAAGGAACACAGCGTTCACTGTCTTCCTTCCTTCTGCTCGTGTGGTCTAGTGGTTTTATGATGACGGTCTTTCACATCGTTGACCCGGGTTCGATTCCCGGCACGAGTACGCCACTCTTTTCGTTTTTTTGTTGCCGCAAGTGGGTGGTCGGTCAAAGTGAATTGTTCACGGTCACGCCACTCTACCTATGCTAAGCAAGGTTCATGCATCACGTATTGTGCTCAAGTATGCTATGCCCTGGGCACATGCGAAACGTGTTTACGAATACGTTGCTGACATAACAGCTCGACATGACAACAGGCTTTGTAGAGTGTGGACCAAAAAGCGGTTGGTGTGTGTGGGCTCACGCTGGGTAAGGAAAGGTAAGGTAAGGTCATGGCATTGGTGCATTATCGCTGCATTGGCGACGCGGTGATGACGCAGCATGCTGTGTCACGAATAATGCCCATCAGTGCACAAACAACGTTCCCCGACGACACTTTAGTGACATAACTTAATTTATGTATACAGTACATTTATTAAATATTAATATGCTGAAATGTGGGATATGAATATGTAAAATTGGTGGCTCCGTTGACGAAGTTGCGCTTGAATGAAAAAGAAAAAGATTGATGTCGAAGGACCTTCCTTGCACGGACTGTCGCAGGTGGCATGCTATCAATGCAGCAATGAAGTCGCATGCGCGGTTAAATTGACATCGATGTACGAAGACACTCAAATGGGTCGGACGAGTGGATGTAGAAGGCTCCCTTCAAGCAATGTTCATGCCACAGCGAAATAAAAAGTTCGTGAAGAAACTCAATGCCACGCATTGCACGTCGATGTGAATGTTCGTGCGAGAGGAGGTTTCGAAATACAGTATGATGTAGCGAAAGTTGATAGAATGGAATGCCTGGATGTTGCGTATTTACGTATGTCATGCTTGATAATTGTTATTTTTTACGGTTTGGTGTGGCTTCCACCTGTTGGCACGGGGCCGGTGTTTGATAATAAGTTATCAATTGGTGGAGTCGTCAAGGTGCTTTTTGTTTAGGGTGGTGTAGCTCGTCGAAGTGATCTGCCACACCCACTGAGAACTTAGAAGATGTCTCCGACCACCGTCTTGCCGGCGTCGAGGTCGTCAACGATCGAGTCGTACTGTTCTTGAGTGATAAGGCCAGCCGCAAACTTCTGGCCCGCCACTTGAGCCAAGTCCACTACAATGCGCTTGTAGCGACCAGATCGCGTCTTGTTGAACATTTCGTAATCGCCAGATGGACCCATCTGAACGTTGTTCTCCAAAGTGCTGAGCAGACGACGCCATTCTTCCGGCGACATACCCGGGGGTTTCGTTCGAGGAGGGAGCTTGCGGACCTTCTTTCGTCCACCGCGCTTCTTGGTCTTCTGGCCTCCGCCATCACCGCCGTTATCTTCTCCTTCACCTGCTGCTGACGCTTCGTTAGCATCAAGTGATTCTTGCTGCAGAGCAAAGGTGCTGTCCGCGGGGGACACAATGTCGCCTTCCGCGCCGATTTGTGCCAGTTTAAACTGGCGTTCGTCTTCAAGCGTGGCAATGCGCTGCAGTTCCAAGCGCCCAAGGTGACGCTTGATGTGCTCCTTTTCGTTGGATTCCAATTTTCGGCCCAACTTCGAGACCAGTCCATTGCGGATGGCCAGGTACTGTGCGCCCTCAGTCTCGATGACTGACAACATCGTGTCGTGGAACTCAGCTGAGACGGGGTCCACAACGTCAGAGTCCAAATTCAGGTTTGCCACGTGGGCAAGTGATCCGTCATCTGGGAGTTCCGCCGCACTCAGAGCGGCACTGTCTGGAGCAGCAGGCAAAAGCTCCGCCTGATCCACTTGTGCGGGTTCGAACGCGGCCTCGGTCACTTCAGCTCCATCAGCGTCCACTCCCTCCAGCTCGCCGAGCTCCTCGAGCTCTACTTCCTCGTCAACAGTTGCAAGTGCGTCAGCGGGGTCCATCGGCATGAACTCCAGCTGCAAAGGTCGAGGAAGTTCCTCCAGCTTCTTCAGCACAGCCTCCAGGTTGGTGTTGAACGTGGCCTGACCGTTGATGGTGCCCAACACCATACCCACGTCGACGGCGGTGTCAATCTCAAGGATTCCCTGATTGCCTTCGCCATCAGTCGTGAAACCTTTCACGATGGGGAAGTTCAGTTGCGAGTCCCACGCCAACTCAATTCCGAGGAAGTCACCCTCGCTCACGTTCACCACCAGCGACGTGGGATCTGTGCCTCCAGCCATGATGGGCAGCGGGAGCTCGCCCTCGGCCATCAGCGACGCACGCCGCCACGCCATGCTCTGGCGGACACTCGCTTCCACTGCGTCCGCGACTTGGAGAGGCATTTCTCCGGGTTCGCCCGGAATTTCCTCCTCGTCGGGCGTGGTGCTGCCATCGTTCTCCTCTTGCTGTACAGAGTCGTTTGCAGCGGACGGTGATGGCATGTAGATGGACTTCAGCGTCTCGTCACCGAATTCTTCCCATCCAGGAGTGGAGACGTTTTCGTGCAACGGGAGCCTCATCACGTCGACGTAGGCTTCGAGTGAGCCTTTCAGGTGGCGTGCACAGTCGCTGATCGTTTTAATTTTGGTGTCGCCGTTGATCGCGATGACGACGTCATTCAGGCGAATGCCGGCACGGCCCGACGGACCCAGGACACCAGTTTTGTACTTAGTCAGCATGACCACGCGGATCTGGGGCTTGGCTTCCCAGGGGTACGGAGCGCGGCCCTCTTGGCGTGCAACGCGGTCCTCCGGGGGGCGCAAGCCGAGCACGAAGCCGAAACCGACCTCCCGCTCCTTCTTGAGAAAGTAGCGCGTGAACCTGAAGTCGGAGTTCACCAGTGTTCGGGGGACGATGGTCCTCCACGAGCGAAGGATGTCAGCCAGAGTGTTGGAGTGGACCTCGTCTTCATCCTCGGTTTCGTGACGCTTGCTGGCGGCAAGCGTGAGAGTCAAGCCCGACTTGAACACGAGGTCGAAGGCAGCCGTGGCCTGCGCTTCATTCTCGAACTGCGAGACAGCCGCCTCGGTACTGCTGGGTGCCTGGATGGCCTGGAGCTCCTGCAGGGAGATAGGCTGCCGGGTTTCTTTCAAACTCGTGAAGGAGTCGTAAAAGTGCAGATTGGGTGGCCGCAAAATAACGTACTGGTGCTTCAACTCCTCTGTTTGGGCCTTCTCGCCATCGTGCGTCAAGATGACGTCAAGGAACCCGTGCTGGATGGCAGTGTGAAGGCCGGTGAACATTTCGCGACAAGCGTACGCCGCCACGGACGGGTTTTTCTCCATCTGCAGGGTGATCAGGTATCGGGTCTGCTTCTCGTTTGCCTCGTACGCGATGATGTCGAGGGCACTGCCGCGCTTGGGGCAACGCGGGTTGATGGACGGCTCGTACACGTTGATGACGTCGCGGGTGTTGAGCACCTTGACAGGCTCGCCTCCCTTGCGCTTGTAAATTTCGATTTTGTAACCATTGAGCTTGATAATGCGCTGGCGGTCCCGCTCGCTGGCGAGGTTCTGCTTCCAGTACACTTTCGTGAAGGTGGCTTCGAGCTTGGAGATTCCCACGGATAGAATGCGCCGCTGGCACGGGTCGTTGATGGTGATCGGGGGCATTTTGTGCTCGATGGGTGGCGCGCACACGAGAGCCACCGTCGGCGTGTCCCCGGGCCCAGCCTGGACAGACTCCTTGAAATCACGTGACATAGTGATGGGTGGCTTTGGGGCGAAAAAAAAAACAGGCAAGTTACTTGGGGCGCGGAAAGTCACGGCAAGTTTTTAAAGTGCCGCCCGGCTCCTCCTCCTCCTCCTCCTCCTCCTCCGCCTTGTTGGCAACACAAGTGGCCATTATTGCCGTACCTCGAGTGTTCTAATGATATTATTTCATTATACATAAGGGTGAACAATTACAATAGAATATCGATACTTGCATTTTGTACAGGTCATTGTGATTGATGCGAGTTGATCATGACGACCACAGCGACCACAACCATAATTATTCAAAAAGCCATCCCGAAGAAGTTGATAAATTGGATGAGGCCCTCGCATCAAATTGACCTAGTGCATGTAAGTACATACATGACATGTGAGCGTGTCTTTGACATGTGAGTTTTGTGTCATTGCTGGATCGAGGAGCCAATGTTCTTTGGGAAATAACAAGCTCTGGTTCTTACGGTTATTACTATTATTTTATTATGCACAACTAGTCGAGTGAATAAGAGAGCCCGAGTTCCTCTGCATTGATCAGGAGTGGCGTTGACGTTGGTTATATCTCTCACAGAATCCAAATCGTGTTCTGATTCTTGGGTGGGGTGCGGTGGAATTGATATCTGAAAAGGAATTTGCATGAGCTGTTGAGCTGCAAGCCCTTTCCCTCGGGTGCGGCCATAAAGTGTGGTAGGTAAAAAAATAAATATCATACGCATCGGAGTCTAGGTTGTGGTCGTCGTCACGGAGTAGGAGGTGGTAAGGCAGACTAAGGTCACTGCTTGTGCTTGGTTTCCTTTTCCTTTTTAGGGTTATTTCTGTGGTGTGAGTGTGTCCAAAATCCTCTTCATGGCTGGTTCCACGAGGTCACTGTACCTCTTCCTCAGTTCAATCGTCTTCGCCGCATCCAACACCGGCTTGGTGATGGCCCAGTCTTCCGCGCCACCTCTTTCGAGCCATGGCCACGGAAACCTTTTGCCCACTAACTCAAACAAGACCTCTGCATCCAGACTGAAATAGTTCTCCAGAGCCTCACGGACCTTGCCCGTGAAGTGCTGGTACTTGCTGTGCATCACACCGCGGCCATTGTTGGCGACGTTCGGCTGCACCAGCTTGGTACCATTGTAGCCAAAGTGCCGCATCACCGCATCCGTTATTTCTTGAGCATTCGACGACAACGACTCACTTCTCACAATCAGCATTCGCGAAGGAGGGATGACGAGGAGGGCATTGAGAAGGTTACCGCCGTATTCCGACAAGTGAATCTCCACGGGACGGCCACGCTTTGCCTTGAGCACATTCTGCAGTAACTTTTCCGCCGTGCTTGCTTTACGGTAGTTGTTGTGTCTCACGTTGTCGTTCAAATGGGACTCCAGTCGTGCGATGGGGTCTCGAATGAGCACCACAAAATGGGCGTCGGGGTGTTTTTCCACAATGCGTCGCATATGGCTCGTGGAGTAGTAGCGCGGACACGCATCCAACACCAACCGTTGTTCATCAGCCTCCTCGTGGTGGCGACACACATCTCCGGTCTGGTGGTCCCAGCGGGGAATGTTTTGTCTTTTCTCCGCCCAACAAATTTCTTTCCCTGCGTCGATGAACTGCCCCGTGGGGTCCCACTGC
>ENA-OWNT01005671-OWNT01005671.1-seawater-metagenome-genome-assembly--contig:-NODE-5671-length-10187-cov-7.053907_pt1 | contig 10187 bp, 8 predicted proteins | sample MGYA00238136_ERZ651165 | MGnify/ENA primary metagenome ERZ651165 (study PRJEB26861, sample SAMN08777766) | seawater metagenome | isolation source: coastal seawater | place: USA: Florida | collected...
TGGAGGCAGGGCGACGCCCGCTACGCCTGGGAGCGCTTCGAGGTGGAGGTCGCTGGAGTGGTCGAGACGAACCGGTTCTTCCACTGGCGCCACCCCGCGGAGGCAACGGAGCCCTGGCTGATCGCCACCCGGGACCACGTGCGCGAGACGATGCGGGTGGGCGGCGGCGGGCTCGTCGTGCTCGCTCCCCGCTACCCCGCCTGGGACCCGCAGGGCTCCCCCCACGACTGGGAGCGAAACCAGCACGGAGACGCCGCGCACCGCGACGCCTGGCGTCGGTGGTTCGCGGCCCAGGACCTGCGCGCCCCGGTGTTCGACCTGGAGGAGGGGCTGGCCGTCGCAGCCGCGGCGGCTCCCGGGACGCTGACCTTCAAGTCGGATCCGCACTGGACACCGGCGGGCTGTGATGCGGTGGCGAAGCTCCTGGCCGAGCGCCTCACCGCGCCCTGACGTCAGCGCCCTGCGACCCAGCCCGAGAACGTCACGGCGAACCCGTCGACCACCTTCAGCGTGGCCTCGTCGGTGAGCTCGCCGTCCGTCAACCGCTCGAACACCTTGCCGACCAGGACGTCCGGCCCGACGTACACGGGCACGCCCATGCCGAGCAGGATCGTCTTCATGTGCTGCTGCGCCCTGGCCCCGCCCACGAAGCTCGCAGCGGCGGACACCACCGCCGTGGGCTTGCCGGCGAACGGCGACCGGTAGGCCGGACGACTCGCCCAGTCCACCGCGTTCTTGAGGACGCCCGGGACGGAGTGGTTGTACTCGGGCGTCGCGATCACCACGGCATCGGCGGCCTCGATGGCGCTCCGCAGCGCGTCCACGGCCGCGGGCCGGGGCTCGATGTCGCTGTTGAAGAGAGGGACGTCGCCGTAGTCGTGGATCTGCAGAGTGACGCCGTCGGGCAGCGCCGCCCCGATCGCGCGCAGCAACGCGGTGTTGGTGGATCCGCGCCGGAGGCTGCCAGAGAGGCCGAGGATGGACAGGGACATGGTGGACTCCTTCACGAGAGGTCGAAGATGAGGGCCTCGAGCGGCGCGTCGCCGACCCGAAGAGAGAGGCTGGATGCGTCCACGAGGGCCAGACCGTCCCCGGGGAGCAGCGCGGCGCCGCCGATGCTGACCGCGCCGCGGATGACCTGCACCCACGCCCGCGTCCCCCGGAGCATGACCTCCTCGGACGCGCCGGCCGGCAGCAACGCGCGCCACAGATCCACGTCCTGGCCGATCTGCAGGGAGCGGTCGCGGCCGTCGGGGCTGGCCACGAGCTGGACGCCTGGGTCGAGCCCGAAGTCGCGCTGCTGGTAGCCCGGGGCGGTGCCGCGCTCGGCAGGCTGGATCCAGATCTGCAGGAACTCCACGGGCTCGGAGCGGCTGTGGTTGTACTCGCTGTGGGCGATGCCGCGGCCGGCCCGCATCAGCTGCACCTCGCCGGGGCGGATCACGCTGCCGGAGCCGAGGGTGTCGCGGTGCTCCAGCGCGCCGGACACGACGTACGAGACGATCTCCATGTCGCGATGCGGGTGCGTGGGGAATCCGCCGCCCGGCTGGACCACGTCCTGGTTGATCACCCGGAGGGCGCCGAAGCCCATGAACCGGGGGTCCCAGTAGCCGGCGAAGCTGAAGGTGTGGCGGGAGTCGAGCCAGCCGTGGTCGGCGTGGCCGCGCTCGTCGCTGCGTCTGATGGCGTTCATGGCGGTCTCCGTGGCCGTGCGATCCGGCGTCGAGGACAACGTCGCACCTCCACAGGACGCAACAAGAACGCAAACACGCAAGCCACAGTTGCGTCCAGGCAACGAACGTACTCAGCCGACCGCGTCACATCCGGGGGGAGACAGACTGTTCCCCCGCCGATCTGGCACTCCCGGATCGCCCGCCCCGCCGGCTCGCCCTCACGCGAGCGCGCGCGCGAACTCCTCGTGCAGCAGCTCCTCGAAGAGCTGGCCCCCGCGCCCCAGCGACCCGTCGCTCCGGTGCATCAGGCGCGGCGCGAACGCGAAGCGCGACCCCTCCGTGAGGGCCAGCTCCACGAGGCGCCCGTCCCCGAGGTAGCGGTTCGCCAACGGCGTCGGCAGCCAGCCGTAGCCGGCCCCGCCGAGGAGCGCGATCCGCTTGCTGAGGAAGTCGCTCAGCCGGAAGACCTGGGCCGAGCCGAAGGCGAGCCGATGGGGCCGGCCGTCGTGGGTGGGATCGGAGTCGGCGACCACCAGCTCCACGTGATCCACCAGGTCCTCGCGCCGCACCCCCTCGAGACCGGCCAACGCATGCCCCGGCGCCGCAACGAGCACGAGCTCCAGCGGCGGCAGCGGCACGCTCGTCAGCCCGGCGTCCGGCGGCGGCTCCAGGCACAGCATCACGTCCGCGCGCGACCGACGGAAGCGCGCCGCGACCCCGCCCAGGTACTCCACCCGCAGCTGCACCTGCGTGGGGAGCTCCCGCCGCGAGAACGCCTGCACGGCCGCGATGATCGGGCCCAGCGGGAACGCGCCGTCCACCACGATCTCCAGCTCCGCTTCCCAGCCGCCCCGGAGCTCGGCGGCGAGCCGCTCGATGCGCCGGCCCTGCAGCAGCAACGCCCGGGCCGGCTCCACCAGCCGCCGACCGTCGGCCGTCAGCACCGCGCGGTGCCCGGAGCGGTCGAAGAGCACCACGCCCAGCGCCTCCTCCAGCCCGCGCACCGTGTAGCTGATCGCGCTCGGCACCCGGTGCAGCGCCTTGGACGCGCCCGCGAAGGTGCCGGTGCGCTCGATCGCGTCGAGCACAGCGAGCTGATCGAGGGTGAACGGGAGCTGACCAGTGGAGTCGACCATCTTCATCAGGAGTATTCACTATCTGAGGCAGACATCGACAACTACATAGATGACCCAACCCACTGGAGCATTCCCCCACATGGCCCTGCAGTCCCTCGGCATCAAGCGCATCGACTCCCTGCACTACTACGTGCGCGACCTCGAGCGGAGCCGCCGGCTCTTCACGGGCAAGCTCGACTTCGCCGAGATCGGATGCTCCAGCCCCGAGCTCGAGGCGTCGGGCAAGCAGCGGTCCGCGGTGTTCGAGGCGGGTGAGGCCACGTTCGTGTTCTGCGAGCCGCTGGGCAAGGGCGGTCGGGCCTGGCGCTTCCTGAACAAGCACCCCGAGGGCGTGGGCACAATCGTGTTCGAGGTGGAGGACGCGGACGTCACCTTCCGGCTGCTGGAGGAGCGCGGCGGCACGCCCATCGACGAGGTTCGAACCTTCACGGACGCCTTCGGGTACCTCAAGACCTTCAGCATCACCACGCCCTTCGGCGACGCGACGTTCCGCTTCGTCGAGCGCGGCGGCTACCAGGGGCTCTTTCCCGGGTTCGTGCGGTACGACACGCCCAAGGGCGGCCAGAACCGGCACGGCTTCGGCGCCATCGACCACATCACGTCGAACTTCCCGACCATGAAGCCGGCGCTGCTCTGGATGGAGCACGTGCTCGGGTTCGAGGAGTACTGGGGCGTCGAGTTCCACACGAGCGATGTGGACCCGAAGGCGACGTCCGGCTCCGGCCTGAAGTCGACCGTGATGTGGGATCCGCAGAGCGGCGCGAAGTTCGCCAACAACGAGCCCGCGCGCCCCTTCTTCCGGGCCTCGCAGATCAACGTCTTCGCCGAGGAGCACAAGGGCGCCGGCGTCCAGCACGTGGCGCTCCTGGCCGGGGACATCCTGGGCGCGGTGGGCACCCTCAAGGAGCAGGGCGTGCAGTTCATGCCGACGCCGGGCGCCTACTACGACGCGCTGCCCCAGCGGATCCAGGACCTGGGCATCGGGTCCATCGACGAGGACATCGAGGAGCTGCGGGGCCTCGAGATCCTCGTGGACGGAGCGGGCGACGGCTCGTACATGCTGCAGATCTTCCTCAAGGAGGGCGCCGACCTGCACGGCGACAAGGAGGCCGGACCGTTCTTCCTGGAGATCATCCAGCGCAAGGGCGACCAGGGCTTCGGCGCCGGCAACTTCCGCGCGCTGTTCGAGAGCATCGAGCGCCAGCAGAAGGCCGAGGGCCGGGTCTGATGCTGGACCGCATGGCGGTCGGCGAGCTCCCGCCGAAGCACCACGTCGCGCTGCGCGATCCGGCGGGGCGCCTCCGGTTCGAGGAGTGCGTGACCCGCGCCGGCTTCGACGGCCCGTACAGCATCGTCTACCACCAGAACCGCCCGCACACGCACCGGCTCGCGCCGGCGCCCGGCGGCTGGACCCTGCCCACGTCGGCCGGAGACGCCGCGCTCGCCAAGCGGCACTTCCGCAGCCCCGCGCTGCAGGAGACCACCGGCCCCATGTCCACGTGCCGGCAGCCCCTGCTGTTCAACGACGACGTGACCGTCGGGGTGGCCTTCCCCAGCGAGCCCGACCCCTGCTGGGTCGTCATCGGGGACGGCGACGAGCTGGTCTTCGTCCTGGAAGGCGGCGGCACGCTGCTGACGCCCATGGGGCGGCTCGACTTCACGGCGTTGGACTACGTGTTCATCCCGAAGTCGATGCCCCACCGGTTCGTGCCCGGCGACGGGCCCCAGCACTGGCTGACCATCGAGTGCCGCGGCGGGATGGAGCTCCCCGAGCAGTGGCGCAACGCCGTGGGCCAGCTCCGGATGGACGCGCCCTACTGCCACCGCGACTTCCGCCGTCCGGCCTTCAACGGCCCCGACGACCAGGGCGTGCGCGACCTGCTGGTGAAGAAGAACGACCGCTTCCACGGCTTCACGCTGGAGCACAGCCCGGCGGATCTCGTGGGATGGGACGGCACCGTCTACCCCTGGGTCTTCCCGATGCTCGCCTTCCAGCCGCGGGTCAGCACCGTGCACCTGCCGCCGACCTGGCACGGCACGTTCATGGCGAAGGGCGCGCTCATCTGCAGCTTCGTGCCGCGGCTCACGGACTTCGGGCCGGACAGCATCCCCTGCCCCTACCCCCACAGCAGCGTGGACGTCGACGAGGTGCTGTTCTACTGCTCGGGCGACTTCACGTCCCGCAAGGGCGTCGGCGCCGGCAGCCTGAGCTACCACCCGGCCGGCATCCCCCACGGCCCGCACCCGGGCGCGTACGAAGCCAGCATCGGCAGCACCGAGACGGCGGAGATGGCGGTGATGCTGGACTGCTTCGCGCCGCTGCAGGCGACGCCGCTGGCCGTGGGCGTCGAGGACGCCGACTACATGGAGAGCTTCCTCGTCTAGCAGGGTGCGGAGATCCGATAGCGCTCGGTAGTCCTGACCCAGGCTGGGTTCATGAAGCACGGAATTCTGGAAGCACGGAAGCATCGAGCCGACCGTTCTGCTGGCCGGGATTTGGGGATTTGCGGATTTGGGGGATGACGGGAAGGCGGGAGTTCTGGAAGGCGAGTGAAGCCAGAAGACGCGATCGACTGCCAAGTCGCCGTTTGATCGAATGGCTGCGCGCGTGGAAAGAGCCGCTCCCCACCTTCGATGCTCGGGCCGGTCTCGCTCGAGTCACTCGTGCCGGCCCCCGACGCCAAGCTTCACTGAAAGGGCTACGGCAAGGAGGCGAGACTCTGCTTCATGGGCCACGCACTCATGGAGAACCGAAACGGTTTGATCGTCGACTTCGAATCCCCAAATCCCCTCAATCCCCGACTCCCGGTCCTGTCCGGGAGGGGGTCTTCAGCGGCCTGCTCGGCGCGTCTAGGCGCCGAGCACGGTCTCGACGAACAGCGCGCCCGCGCGGCCCAGCGTCTGTCCCTCGCGGATGACGAGCTGCGGCGCGTACGTCCAGCGGTTCGGCTCCGAGTCCAGCAGCACGAGGCGGCCGTCCTCCAGATCGCCCGCGATGAAGTGGCGGGGGATCCAGCCGTAGCCAGCCGCGTCCAGGAGCGCGATGCGCTTGCTGTGGAAGTCCGACAGGTAGACGACGTTCCGGCTGCCCAGGAACGAGCGCTTGCTCTCCTTCGCGAAGCGCGGGGAGGAGTCCCGGACTACGAGCTCGGCGTGAGCGGCCCGCGTCTTCTCGCTCACCTCCCCCGTGGCCAGCGGATGCGTCGGCGCCGCCACCAGCAGCAGCTCGAGCTCACCGAGCGGCGTGCAGTCGTAGCCGGCGTCGTCCCCGTCGCCCGCGAAGCCCAGGACGAGCGCGATGTCCGCCGGCGACTGCTCGAAGCGGTCGACCACACCCTCCTGGTATTCGACATCGAGGCGGAGCAGGGTGGGGACGTCCGGGTCCGCGAACCGCCGCAGGCAGCGCGTGACCGGCCCCATGGGCAGCGCGCCGTCCATCACGACGTGCAGCTCCGGCTCCCATCCCGCGCGGAGCTCCACCGCGGCGGCCTCCAACGCCCGCGCGGCGGCCAGCACGTCTCGGGAGGCGGCGAGGATCTTGCGCCCGGCCGCGGTGAGCTCCGCCTTGCGTCGGCTGCGGTCGAACAGCACGACGTCGAGCCCCGACTCCAGCTCGCGCACCAGGTAGCTCACCGCCGAGGGCACCTTGTGCAGCTCCTTCGCGGCGCTGGCGAACGATCCCGTGCGCGCGATGGCGTCCAGGGCGAGCAGCTGGTCGAGCGTGATGTTCATGGACCGCCGGCGGCTACCCGTCGCCCATGATCAGGAAGATCGCGACCGCCAGGAGGCCAAAGCCCAGGAACTGGCGGCCCGCGAGGGCCTCACCGAGGACGAACTTCGAGACGAGCGCGACGCAGACGACCCCGCCGGCGAGGTGGATCGTCGCCATCTGGGCGCCGCTGTAGAGGCCATGCCCCATGCGGGTCGCGCCGACGTTGAGCAGGTACTCGGGCAGCACGATGAGCCAGCTGACGCCCAGCGCCGTCCAGAACGACCAGGAGTCCTTGAACTTGAGGTGACCCAGCCAGGCCAGGGCCATCATCGTGCTGGAGAGGAGGAGCATTGCGGGAACGAGGACTGCGCGCATGCCGTGGGGTACCCCGCCGAGGCGGGTGCGCGCAAGTCCGGCCCGCGGGACGACTCAGAGGCGCCGGCGGCGCAGCGCGGCTCCGAGGACGAAGAGCAGCGCCAGGAGCGAGCCGTTCGAGCCGCCGGCGACGCTGTTCTCGCAGTCGCAGCCACCGGTGCCGTCGTCATCGTCGTCGTCGCCCGTGGTCGCGTCGTCGTCATCGCCCGTGGTCGCATCGTCGTCATCGCCCGTGGCGTCGTCGTCGTCGCCCGTGGCGTTCGGGTCGTAGACCGTGACCGTCCAGCTCTGGGTGTCCGTCAGCCCGAACAGGTCCGCGACCTGCAGCTCCACGTCCACGTCCCCGGCGTCCGCCGCCTCGGGCGTCCAGCTGAGGGTGGTTCCGTCGAACGCTCCCGGGCCCGAGAGCTGCGTGATCGCCTCGATGTCGTCGTCCGGGTCCGTGACGACCGGCGCGTAGATGTAGGTCTCACCGACCACCGCGAACGTGGGCGCGTCGCTCACGAAGGCGGGCGCGTTCCGGCTCGGGTAGTCCGGCACGTTGCTCGGGTCGTAGAGCAGCGTGTTGTCGAGCGCCGCGAAGTTCATGTCCGCGTTCCAGTCGTTGAAGACCAGCCCGATCTGCCCGTTGCCCAGGTCCACGAGACCCTTGTAGCGGGTGTAGTGGCTGGCCTCCTCCTCGAAGAAGCACTGCTCGTCGCCCAGGGCGGTGCCGTCGGCGCCGATGGCGATGAGGCAGTAGTCGTCCTGCCAGTCCTTTGCGTACGCGTGGATGGTCACGCCGTCCGCGAGCTGCAGGATCGTCGCGCCCTGCATCGACTCGTTGTGCAGGAACACCGGGGCGATCGGGAGCACCATCGAGGCCGGATCGATGGCCGAGATGTCGAAGTCGTACTCGCTGCCGACCCGGGACATCGTCTGGTACGCGGCGGTGTCGAGCACGCCGACCCGCAGACCCTGGCTCTTGTAGAACTGGTGGTTCGTGTCGTAGCCGGCGGCGATCGAGAACGTCAGCAGGGACCCCTCGAGCGACAGGTCGATCCGCTCGAGCATGCCGTGCCCGACGTAGTGCGGGCCCTCGACCGCGGTCCCGGAGATGGCCGCGTACCACATGCCGTTGGGGTAGGCGACCTCGTCCACGTACTGGTAGTACGGCGCCGTCTGGGCGCTGAAGACCACGTGGGCGACGCCCGCCGCGTCCACCTGCAGCACCGGGGCGTGCCCCTTGTGGGTGCCGAAGACAGCGGTCCCGTCGCCCTTCTTGCGGGGGAAGTCGGCGAGCACGATCTCGGCCTGCTCCACGAACGATGCGTCCACGTGGGCGTAGCCGACCTGCTCCTCCTCGCCCTGGCCGTCGGGCCACGGGTCCACCTGGAGCTCGTAGACGAAGTGCAGGCCGTTGGCGGCGGCGACCACCCGGTGGTGGCGGGGGTTTCCGTCGATGTCGAGCTCCGCCGTGCCCGTGATGAGCGCGCCGGCGTCCGCGGCGTCGCCGTCCTGGTCATCGAGCGCCGGGTTGATCGCGATGACTCCGAGGATCGCGGCGTCGTCGCGCACGGTGGTGGCGGCGTCATCGTCGTCGTCCCCGCCGGCGTTCGGATCGAAGATGTGCTCGTAGGTCAGGTACACCGTCCCGCCGTGGCAGGCCAGGCCGGGATGCTTCACGTCCTCCATCAGCAGCGGGAACTCGGTCTCGGCGATGAGCACCGCTCCCGTGGTGTCGAGGAGGTAGTAGAAGAGCGAGTCGTCGCTGCTGTCGTTGGTGGCGAGCACGTGCACGTTGCCGTCGTCGCAGGTGGTCGCGCGCACCTTGTGCTTGGTGTCGCCCGACACCTCGAAGCTCGTGACGGGGAAGTCGAGCGCGTTCGTCGGGTCGGTCCCCTCGGTGATCTCGACATCGTCGTTGAAGCCATCGCCGTCGGTGTCCGCCACGGTCGGGTCGGTCCCGTGGGTGCTCAACTCCTCGTTGTCCGAGAGGTTGTCGCCGTCCGTGTCCACGAGGTTGGGATCGGTGCCCCAGTAGGCCTCGTCCACGTCGGACAGGCCGTCGCCGTCGGTGTCGGTGCCCACGTCGTCGGTGTCGTCGCTGAGGCTGGTCCCGTTCACGAACTCGACGAGGTCCGACACACCGCCGGAGTCGGAGTCGAAGGCGCTGTCCGAGGAGCCGAGCGTCGTCTCGAGGTAGGCGGGGAGCTGGTCGCTGTCCCCGTCGACGTCGAACAGGATCGCCATCAGCGACGTGCCGCTCGCGGCCTCGCCCGTCACCACCGACGCCGGGGTGTTGTAGGCGTAGGTCGACCAGGCGTCCTGGTAGCGGTCCTGGATGCCGATGGTCGCCGAGCTGCCGTCCGCGCCCTGCATCTTGATGTACTGGAAGAGCACCCAGCCGCCGTCCAGGCCCAGGGTGGCCCGGAAGGTGAGGCGCGCGGCGGGATCCGAGTACAGGGCCCAGTCGGTCCACTGGACGATCAGGTGCGATCCGGTCTCCGCCTCCCAGGTGAGCGTCGACAGCCCATCCACCGGCACGAGGTCGTCCCAGTAGGGGGCCACGACCTGGCGGCTGCTGAAGTTCGAGTCCGGGAAGTTCTGGTTGTTGAAGTACGCCGAGCGCGACGAGCTGGTGAGGATGCCGTTGCTGTGCAGGTACCAGCTGCTGTCGCTGTAGCCGTACATGCTCGTGTTGCCGCTCGTGGAGAAGCTGAACGAGTAGGTCTCGTCGTCCTCGAGGTTCGTGAACGAGCCCGACTCGGTCGTGCCCGCCATCAGGTCGAGCATGCTGGACGGCAGCGTCGGATCGGGCGCCAGCGAGTCCATGGCGCGGTAGCTCTGCTGATCGAGCGGGCCGACCTCAGCGAGCGCGAGACCGGGGACGAACAACAGAGCGGCGGCGAGGGGAGAGAGCTTCATCGGGACTCCAGCGGCCAACGCGATCGGCCGGACCCGGGAATTCTACTCCATTCGCTCGACAGATCGACCGTCGCGTGGGGGTGTCGCAGTGTCGTCCCGAGGCGGCGCGGCCTGGCCGCTCAGCTCCAGCCAGTACACCCCCTGGATCTCCTGCTCCCGGAAGGCGCGCTTGCCGCCCTTCCGCTTGCCTGTCCCCTTGCCGTCGCCGGCGCCGCCGCCCCCGCCGGTGCCCTGCCCGGTGCCGGCACCCCGATCGGCGTTGAGTCGGCGTCCGCGGCGGCCCACCGCCTCCAGCTTGAGTCGGCCCTGGCGGTTGACCCGCAGCTGCAGGGACGCGATGTCCTCGATCCCAATCCAGCGCGACCCGCTGCTTCCGTGCGCGAG
>ENA-OWNT01005672-OWNT01005672.1-seawater-metagenome-genome-assembly--contig:-NODE-5672-length-10187-cov-4.386350_pt1 | contig 10187 bp, 9 predicted proteins | sample MGYA00238136_ERZ651165 | MGnify/ENA primary metagenome ERZ651165 (study PRJEB26861, sample SAMN08777766) | seawater metagenome | isolation source: coastal seawater | place: USA: Florida | collected...
TGATTCTCTTGTTCGGGACCACGTGTCGTGCGCAAAACTGTTCCTTCACTTGTGGAAGTGGGAGTGAAACTTGGAAAGGTGCCAGGATTGGATTCCCAGTACGCCCGCACACTTCATTGGAATCTCAAGTCCCATTGTATTACAGCGGGTACCCCGCACAGATTACTGTGCAGAACAACCCAGCGAAGAATGCATTTGTGTTGCTTGGACACAATATGAGTCAAACGGAAACTATGTTTTGCCAGATGCTGTTGTCGGACACATTCCAGGCGCAAGCGTCCTCCGCTGTGATCATTGCGGTTCAATTGCTACCGATAACAGAGACCATAGGTCCATCTTGCGCAGTCGCACAAAATTCCTCGAAGTGGTTGACGTGGCCGAGCACCAGGTCGTGGGTAAACGGCTTTGAGAGCTTGAAGACCTCCGATGGCTTCAACGCCAGCAGCTACACCGTAATCGACAACATTGTCAGTGCGCTAAAGGACACTTTCTATTTTCCAAATCTCGACACGATCACATTTACTGGCTTTGGCGACGGTGCTGAGGTGTTTTTTGGGCGTTTCATCACTCCATGTTGTTTGATCTCAACATCTTCGATTCTTGCACTAACCGCTGACATTTTTTTTGTTGTAGGCGTTGCAACGGTATGCGGCTGTAACGTCAGAGTCATCAGATGCCACGCAGCCCGTTGGAACAGAACTTCACTATGTTCTCGTCAACGCCGGATCGTACCTTTACGACGACTCAGAGCGCGTGCAAGCGTTCGTATCTTTGTTGTTGCTGTGCGTGTTGGAGTGCGGTCAATTATGTTGTTTTACAGTCAGCGATGTGAATGTGAATTGCACGCAGTTACCTATCGAGCGACTCTGCTACAAATACAAACAACGGTGGCTGCGATTATTCTTCTGTACCTGCGTTCTCGACTCCCAGCGACCCCAACGCCGGCACATACACGTGCTTTCCTTCTTTCAGCGCGGGCAACCCGTTTCCGAGCTTGTCTGCGTGCCCAAGCTACAACAACTGGCCTTACGGTAAATGAGCTCTTGCAGAACAAATACTGCGGGTGCATGCCTTCGGCTGTCATTGTGCGTTGCGCTGGAGTTTCTCATCTCCTGATTGCATGGCTCACAGGTTTCGACAACACCGCGTCACTACCGTATGCCACAGCACCGTCGCCGGGCACTTTTGTCGAGGCGCATGCTCACAAGGTACAATCGTCACATTTTCATCGAATGTCTCGGTCTGCGTTTGGCTCTTGTCGGCGTTTTTTTATCGGGAACGGTGGTTGGTGCTAGATCCTTTTCGTCATGGCCACATCCGGAGTTTGTTTCTGCCCGTCGCCGCCGGGAGTTGACGACTTGTCCAATGTGACAGGCAATTCTGGTGCGTTTCGTCGACCGTGCAAGCTTCTCTTGTCCGTTCTTAATGGCACTGTCGAACTCTGGACAGCGTCACCGAACCTTTGCAACACGGGAGCGGACAATTCCTGCCAGGACGGGGACCTTGACGTTTCATGCCCTGTGAGTGGTTGCGTTCGTGTTGGTGACTGCCAACCCACGAGTGAAGTCAATGTTTGCGGTTATTACATTTCCAGGCCATGGCCCAAGGGATTACCAGATTGCAGCGAGGCCTAAACTTCTTGGCCTATGGGAGAATGTAAGCACGGCATCCCACTTGCATTGTGGTTGAACGATTGTATTCACATCTCTTTGTCGATTGGTTGATGTAGGTTACTCTCGTCGCATTTTTTGCTTGCGACCGGTTCAAGTTTTGTCAATGATTTTCGATGGATGGCAGTTGAGACTGACAACGGTGGCGTCGATGCGATGTTGCAACTCTCCGCTTCTGAAGCTGTTCAGAGGTGTGCATTGTTGGTAAGTCCGACGTCTGCACAATGGGCATTTGTGTTATGAAGTCAAGTCGCACCGGTGCGTGCTTCTCATTAGCAGTTGTTGACGCCGCACCGTGATTGCGCACAGGCCAACAGTACCATGTTTGCAGATTGTGGCGAATTGGTCTCGCAGTTGTACGTACACACGTGACGTCCCCACACTTTGTGTGGCTTTGAAGTGTGGATTTTTGTTGCAATTATTGAAGGTGGACTGGAGCGGACGTAACTTTGGCCGCCGTTGGTATGTGGCCGCGGTTGAAATGGCGTTGTTACAACACGCCAATTGCACTAATGCGTTCGTTGGGATCGTTGTTGGACAGGAATTGTTATCTTGTGCTCGATCGTGGCTCTGTTAGCATTCATTGTGTACCGACAAAGACAAAATGCGGATAGCAATTGCCTTTCGAGTAAGTTGATTTGCCCGTCACAAATCACTTGACGCCGCTGATTTTGTTCGCGCAAACTGTCGTTGTTAAAGGCATGTTCAATAAAACTCGTGAAAGACGCGGCAGTAGTGTTGACTGGGAAGAGGACGGCGGTGACCTGTTACATTTTGCCAAAAGCACCGAGTCGCTAGAGGAGTTGCCACCCCATCTGCGAGCGATTTTTATCAAGAAACGGTTGGCGCAGACGGCCATGGACGGCCAAGATGATGTTGGTCAACAAAATTTCAGCTACACAAGTTATGGAAGCATGACGAATCCGAAAACCATCCGTGAACAGCTCTCGGAGGCAGACGAACAAAGTTACTCGCCTGATCAGACAAGTGTTGGGCTTGATTCTGTGGAGGAAGAAGTCGTGAGTGAGTTGTAGCTGCACCTTGGTGTTGGCGAGCTGTAGTACAACCACTGCCAGAAATGAAATTTGTTGGTACTAGAGTGCTAGTACTTGATTGATTGTATGGACGCTGGGTTTAGATAAATAACAATAATATATGTCGAACAAGGCCGCGACCTAATGGCGCAGCACTTAGGCCGCCGTGGTCGCATTAGTCGCAACTTGTTCTGCTGTTGGGCAAATGTCGACATCGAAATGCCAGAGGTCTGTGGCGTTACCAGTCGCAATGCTGACGATGCTGGAAGCCACGGCTGTTACCGTGGCCACCATGATAATGCTACCCAATAGCAAAATGATAATGGATGGTCTGCACACGGTGTACATGTCATGCAGTGGCACACGACAAAGACAAAAGTTAATTGCATGACCGTGTGACAATGGTGCGCAACCACAGGGAGTACGAACCGCCCTAACTTCGTCAATTGCTCTTTGACCACTAGCTCGCCGAGGAGTCCGCCACCAGCGCCAGACACCATGAACCACAGCAAGAAATCCCATCTAATCGCGGAATTCGCAACATATCTGCATCATGACCGTCGAAAAACATCAGGTGAAGGTGCGTCATGACAGTACGCGCACCGCAACACGAGCACTCACTGGATGGTGCCGGACAACGCCGTGAAGACCATCATGAAGCCAGACGTCGAACTAGACTCTGACGGCATCATCTTCAGTTGCAAAAGGAGAGGTCCTATGACCATTCCCCCGCCGACGCCGACCAGTGACGCAATAGAGCCCGCTGCTAACCCTGCCACGCTGACGCAACGCAGTCTGGCCGTGGTGAATTGAACTTCAAATTTTTGAAAGTTGTAATGGCTGTCGATTTTTTTGTTTTGCCACTTCAACAAGTTGAGACTGAAAATGTACTGAACGATCGGGATCACTGGGGCTGGCAACACATACCTGTGGGACAAGAGCAACAAAGAGGTTTAATTTCGGGCACTTGGGACAATCGCCGTGGACAATCCAACGAATCCAACAATCGGTCCGCAATCATGACCACAACACAAAAGCGCTTACCATATCCACCAAGCAGTGTCACAGGTCTCCCAGATAAAGATGATTTCGCTTTTCACCAACGAGTATATCAGCATGAATGCCGTCACAGCTCCAAGGGCCAGCCAGTCCTCCCACCAAAAGCAGCGGCGTTCGCGTCGAAACAGGTCCATGATCTTTGATTGTATAGCTGCTTTGCGCTGCCTAGATGGAGAACCGCTCTTAGTGGGCGTTGGCTCGTAGTCCAGGAACTGTTTCCTGAAACGAACATATTGCTTGCTCTGCAACTCGGGGGAAACGTCATCGTGCGTTTGGTGCACCGCGGTTGGTGTTACCAAAGGGATGGGTCGCTCTTTTTTATAATCGATTTCTGACAAATCGGGTCGTTTCGTGTCAGCAAATAACGACGTCGCTAACGTATCTTCAGATTTGGAGGCTTCGTCTTCAGATGCAGCGTCCGTTACTTCAATGCGTACGTCGTCGGCGTTCTCGGGCCGATCTAAGTCAATGTACTTCTGGTCGGTGGTAGTCGGCGAGTGCGACGGTACGTCTGAGACATTGTCAGTGGCAGATTCGTTTTGGACTGTAGAAGAGATCCCTGGTGCCGTTGGTTCACTTGAGACATTTGACTCTTTCGCTCCGCCATCACTGGCGGGTGTTTCATGCTCCTGCTTCTCGGAGGGCGCAGACGTGGTGCTAGCTGAGCTTCCTAGAGAAGACGACTCATCAGTTCCATCAGTATCGTCAGAACTACGTTTATTCTGTTCCGATCCGTGGATTTCCGTTAATTCAAGCTCTAAAGACGGACTAATATACATCCCGCGACGGGCGTCGTCGGCGCGCGGGGACTCACGCACTGTTTCCAACGCATTTGGGTCGTTTAGCCCCTCCGCTTCCTTGGGTGTTTCGGCGAGCTTGATCACAGCCTCCTTCTTGGCTAGCCGAGCGCCTTTGCGCAGGGCTGTTATTCCACTGTATCCCAGCACCAAAGCAAGCAGTATCGTGACGATAATTTCTGGCAAGATACCATGAAGCACCACACCAATAATGGTCCCCAACAGAACAGTCATTTGAATGTAGGTGCCCAGATCATAATTGATCAGTGGCCGCATCAAAGAAGGGTGTCGACGTTGAACGCTGATCACGTTTTTTCCAATCGCCACACCTAAAATAGTGGCGGTAGAAATTGGAGAGGCATAGTACACTCCGGTTCCCAACACATACGTGAATACAGGGACCACGAGCCCACCGCCTCCTATCCCTGCAGCGCTGGCCAACGCTGTGAAGATCACAACCAATAGGGTCGACACCACCAACTGCCAGGGCTCGGACGAAAAGATCCCCTCGCTATACACGAACGAACTCGTGTTCCCGTACGCCGACATCGCGTAGGTGCGGCGGTGGGTGCCCGCTCCCCGTGGGCCCGCGACAACGGCAGACCGTTCACGGCACGGCCGTTATGGTTTCATGCTGCGACTGATAAACGAAAAGTACGGTGGCACGGCGTCGAACCGCTTCACCGCAACAAATTGTGAATTCGGAACAATGATTGCTCGCTCAAAAACAATGCTATGCTAGTCTGAGTACTCTAGTACTAGAGTACTCGTCAATGTCCTAAATATCTCCTTCCTTCACAAGATTAGTCAATCGGCGTGGTGGAATCCAAGCATTTGGTTTTGGGTGAGGGCTCTCAACTCTGTAACGCTGTTGACGTTGACATATTCTACAGCACACGTGTTCTTCGGTGTGATCAACGTTGCTTGCTTCCCTCTCGGGCATTCAAAACCCCAGTCCTCACGCGTCAGACGAGTCACACTGCAGCTGCAGAGTCGGCATGTCCGTTGGTTTCATTGTCCCGTCAAGAGTCAAGCTGCACACGAGTGAGAAATGAGTCACGTCACCCAGATCACTATCAGGCCTCCATGTTGTTGGTGCCCCAATGCCTTCATTATGCAGCGTCGTCGTGGACGATGTCATCGTACGTACGGCTTCCTCGTGTCGTATGATTGGAGTAAGTGTCTTCGTCGTTGGTCGTCGTGCCGCGTTGACGTTCGATGTTGTGTGGTGATGACGACGAGCGACGAGGGAAGTAAGCAAGCAAGGAGGAAGGAAGGAAGCAGGCAAGCAAGCAAGCAAGCAAGCAAGCAAGCAAGCAAGCAAGCAAGCAAGCAAGCAAGCAAGCAAGCAAGCAAGCAAGAAGGAAGGAAAGGAAAGGAAGCGTTCGAGTGCACACATGAGTGAAAAGTTGAAAAGTTTGTGGTTGGTTGGTTGGCCGCAACGCCGCAACAACAACAACGACGACGACGACCACGACGACGACGACGACGACGACGACGGGAATTTGCACATTCGTTCGTTCGTTCGTTCGTTCGTTCGTTCGTTCATTCATTCAAACTGTCAAACTCAAACTGTGTTCGTTCACCTTCGCTCTCACTCACTCACTCAACTCCCCACACCCCCCCCCGACACGCTGACTGATTTCAGTGCACTGACAGTGACCATCTGACTGACCTCCAGCCGCGTCCATCGCATTATATAACACGCCATTTCATTCCGAAAGTTTCTCGAAATTATTCTTTTATTATTCACTTCCTGACAGTGAATGCGAATATCAAATTATGTATCGTACATTGAAACCTCATTGGAGTGAGTGAGTGAGTGGGAGTGAGTGAGTGACACGTCGACCGTTTTTTCCCCCAAACCCCACCACCGACTCGCTCGCGGTATATTAATTCAGAACAGTTCGTACCTGGTACGTATGTCTGTACTTTTAGTACATCTTCACCCTGCGATCACTGCACTGCAATCAATCACTGCATCACTGCATCACTGCATGCACTATGTGCGATCTGCGATCTACGACGCTTTGGCATAGCAACGAATCGAATGAATGCAATGCAGGTATAATAGATACCCCACACCGCCGCTGCACTTGCACACTTATTTTGTCAAACTTCTCTGCCACACACAGCCAGCAAATCAGATCGGAGCCACGTGTCAACGACGGGGTCGTACAAATCTTCGGAGACGTGATGATGAAGAAAAGAAAATATAATACCCTGGCCGTTGCTGTGACGTGCCCGGCATCGCCATCAGCTATGGCGCAGTTAAATCCAACCGCAGTGCCACGAGCAGCGGCCAAGAAACGCGCAGAATCGAAAATGACAACTCTCAAAGCTAAATTCGTAGAACATGTGATGTCAATGTGGCAGCAGCGACACGGTCAAATTCCCAATGGTGCTTTTATGCGCTGGTGTTCTCCTGCTTGACTTCACTGCATTCGCGACGACAAACACAAGCGGAGAGTGAAACGAAGCAATGAATGCAACGCAAGTTGGCGACACCACATCTGGAACGAAATACGATCGATGCACTGCTCATGCTGTACGCGCTGGTAGTGCCAATAACAGTCCTAGTTGCGCAGTGAGCTAAACATTTATTCATCACCGCTAGTGCGTTCTCTGCTCGGTTGTCCGTGACTTCAAGGTGACAATGTGGAAACCGTTTCGTTTTGGATTGTGCTATTGTAACATCCCGTCACGTTCGGCATCATCGTACCGAGGGCAAGCCACGTGTCGGAAACCAAGCGAAGATACTTGATGCCGATGTCGTCGGGCACGCTGACTACAAAAGTGCCCTCATCTGCACAAGGATAGACCACAAAACATACGGACGTCAGAGCAAGCATGGCATTAATGAGTCTGCTGCTGCACATCGCCTGGCGTACCTGGAATGGTGTCATTGATGACAGACAGCGCAATCCAGTCCTCGTCGCCGTATAGCTCGGTGTCGACTGCTTCCTCGAACGGCACTTCGAATTTGTCACTTAACGTGGTGTTGAAGTATTCCAAAGTTGCACCCACCAACTAGAAACACAAACCCAAAACATGAGATTGGAGCACAACACAACAATTGAAATGGCAGTAGCCGTGCCTCTTCTTTGTTCCATCGATCTCGCGTGTAGACGCTCAATGTAATCTAGAAATCCGAGAATACGGAACACAGCAAGATTAGGCAGGAAACTTCACCAGCGATCAAAGGCGTGCGCTCAAACCTGGTCCAGGAAGACAATCGCCGAAAATCTTACTGCAATCCAATTTCTTGACGAAGCTCCAAACTTGTTCCCAGTTCCAGCTCCGGTATCCTGCGCAAACTCATCGACAAGCGATTCCTTGTCATTCGCAACTCCACCCGTCGGATACCTTTTCGAGTGTGCACATGACAACCGCAATCGTGATCACGCGGAGCACAATTTAAACACACACCAGTCACTCAACTCGACAAAACACGTACTCAGAACTCATTTCTAGGAACCATTCATCTGAACAATCTGTGATGTCGAAGGTTGCCTGGACAACAGCACTCTTGTGGCCACGAAAGGTCGCCACCGCTGTCAACAGAGTTGAGCCGATTTCTGTGAGCTCCACGGGCTCAAAATACCAATGCCCGTTGCCGAGGCAGGGGTCCGGGTCTGTTCCGTCAAGAGTGTAGTACACGCCACTTCCAACAAATTCCACAGACACGTATCGCGTAAAGCCGCCGCCATTCGGGTTGATAGTTGGCAAGTCGGGGATGAGATCATCCTCGTCCCACATTCGCGTACAGCATCGCTCGCATGCATGCGTGCTGCTGATTGGGTGGCTGTATGCAAACTGACGCGATAATTCCGCAATCGACGATTCATTCAGCAATTCAGAATCCAAAAAGTCAAACTGTTCCAGAAGATAAAAGGGCAGCTGCACTTCGGGGCTGCGCGCTAACTCCGCGACCTTGGAGTGACAACTGGTGCCCGTGTATACGGTTGGAGCAGTGTCGTCAACAAGGCAGTACGGCCCGAAATCGTCGGAATACTGGCAATTGTAGTGCGATCGATACGGGTAGGAGCAGTTGCGGCACAGGAAGTCTGAGTAGTTCAAAATGCTGGCGTGGAAGTCTGTGTTCGTGGAGACGGCGTCGCCTCCGGCAGGGCAAGGCGTGCACGGCTCGTCAATCGAGCAGACGTCGGCCTGGCCCAGCAAGCAATCACGGAAGTCATCGGGCAGCTTCCCACCTTTCTGGCTTTCGTAGCAGTCAAGGCGGACGTAATTACTATCCGACGTCCACGCTGAGTGATGAGGCGCGAACGATGCTATGTAGAGCAGGTGTCCGTATTGCAGCAACAGCACAACTGTCACGAGTCCATTCACGACGGCCGACTTCACTGCAGTCTTTCTGAGGTCGTTCCGACACAAGATGGATATCGCTGGAACGACAACGAGAGCGAGCAGGAAAATAGTAAGTATGAGGGAGTAGTCGTCCAGCATCGTGGACAATCGGTGCAAACTGCGGCACCCAAATGCTTTGCCGGTTACATTGAGGTTGGAAGAGATGGACACATCAGAATAAAACCGTCAAAGAAGTTTTTCGTCAAATTGTCTGCTGCAGCCGCATTCTTTATTGACAACGCCCACAATATCATGTCGCACGCACTAGCCTCAGTGACCGCGTCAAAGGGGTGTGTCACACGGTGTTGTCGTCATTGTCGCACACTGCAAATTACACTACCCTCTCCCGTTGTGCATCCTACGCCGCGTCTGATCGTGTCGTCATCTCTGCTTGTTGATCCATCACTCATCAACAAGCACAACTGTCCCGTTGTGTCCATCAAGTGACGCCGTGTTTCGGACGGATAAACCGGACACACGAGCGAACGGACAAACCACAAACAAAGGAACCAACAAACCAACCAACACGCAGCTTTGCACCTGACCTCTCCTTGAATCTCCACAAAAGCTTCGGCAATCTGAGCAAACAGTGGATCCGATGCCTCCAGTAACGGCACGTGTGAGTAGCGCTCGTTGAAGCCGCACCAGCCCGGTGATTGGATGACGTGGGCGCGCGGGTACTTCACAGCCAAAGCATCCGGAACATGTCCAGCAAAAGCACTACAGTCGCAATGCGAAAAAATAAATTATCGTAATGTCACACCATTGAACAGGAATAGAACGTTAAACACAACCTCAACCATTGAACAGTCGTATTCAATAGTAGTTGAAGTAAAAGTGAAGCCATTGGTGTTAATTAAACAGAAGCGAGTGAACATAACAATAGAGAGAGAGACAAACAATTGCTTTTCAGCGTCAACAAATTGTGTTAGCTATATGCTACGCACCCCAAGACAGTGTGCATGCCTAAGCTGCGTTCGCGCTGGACCACCGCCTGTACATTGTCATGTTCGGTGAAACCACGAGACGACGATGATATGGCCATATACGTATGTACAAAAGGTCACGAAATAAATAGTATTTCCACACGCAACACCTGTCCATAAATAGACCAACCTTCTGGATATCCCGCTGCTGCTGCATCCAGTGCATCGTCAAACCTTGGATACCTGTTCACATCCAATCATCATCATCATCATCATCATCATCATCATCATCATCATCATCATCATCATCATCATCATCATCATCATCATCAT
>ENA-OWNT01005675-OWNT01005675.1-seawater-metagenome-genome-assembly--contig:-NODE-5675-length-10181-cov-3.667458_pt1 | contig 10181 bp, 7 predicted proteins | sample MGYA00238136_ERZ651165 | MGnify/ENA primary metagenome ERZ651165 (study PRJEB26861, sample SAMN08777766) | seawater metagenome | isolation source: coastal seawater | place: USA: Florida | collected...
TGGATCTCTGCGACAGGCTTCAGCCCCTGGGCCGCCATGCCAACCGCCAGGCCGGCAATCATGGTTTCCGCCAGCGGAGTGTCCAGTACCCGCTTCGGCCCAAACTGGTCTCGAAGATCCACCGTTGCACGGAATACGCCGCCGTTGGCTCCTACGTCTTCGCCGAGCACAACAACATTTTCATCTTTCGTCATGGCTCGCTGTAGTGCCAGGTTAACGGCCTCAACCATTGTGATGTTATGACTCATGATGGCTTCCTCCCTGCATCGCTTTTACCACCGCCCAGTCTCGCTGTTCGCGCAGGCCCTGAGGCATATCGGCGTATAGATGGTCAAAGATCGCTTCTACCGGTTGCACCGGAGTGGCCAGGTAACCTTCAACAGCCTGCTGTATCATCTGGCTGACCTCTTCCTGCCAGGCCTTTTCCTGATCTTCATCCCACCATCCCTGAGTGTGCAGGAAAGTCTGCAATCGCTTAATCGGTTCCCGTTCCCAGGCGGCTTTCAGCTCGTCGTTGTCGCGGTAGCGGGTGGCATCATCGGCAGTGGTATGGTCTGACAGTCGATAGCTCATCGCTTCAATCAGCGTCGGGCCCTTACCTTCCCGGGCGCGATCCAGTGCGCGATTAAGGACCTCGTGCATGGCGATCGCGTCGTTGCCATCAACCTGTTCTCCCCGGATACCGGCGCCAAAGGCTTTCTGTGCCAGTGTCTGTGCGCCACACTGGATTGCGCGTGGAACGGAGATGGCCCACTGGTTATTCACCACATTCAGGATCACCGGCGCCCGATAGGTGGAAGCAAACAGCAGGGCATGGTACACATCTGCTTCCGCCGTACTGCCGTCGCCCACCCAGGAGCAGGCGATATGGTCTTCGCCCTTGTAGGCAGAGGCCATGGCCCAGCCGACGGCCTGGCTGTATTGGGTCGCCAGGTTGCCGGAAATGCTGTAGTAGTTGCCTTCCTTCCAGCTGTAGAAGGTGGGCATTTGCCGGCCTTTCAGGTTGTCTTTTGAATTCGAAATGCAGTGGCACATCATATCCACAACAGGACGGCGGCGGACGAAGAGTAGTCCTTGCTGGCGGTAGGTGGGGAACAGCATATCCCCCTTTTCAAGTGCCATTCCCTGCGCCACGGCGATGGCCTCTTCACCGGTACATTTCATATAAAACGACAGTTTGCCCTGGCGTTGCATACGGAACATACGGTCATCATAAGCACGGACATGCATCATATGGCGCAGGCCAGCACGCAATTGCTCCGGGGATAGCTCTGGCCGCCACGGGCCTGTCGCCTGGCCATCACCATCCAGCACCCGAATCAGGCCGTAGGCCAGAGGCTGCATCTCGGCTGCCGGCGTATCGATTGCCGGTCGCGGCGTGGCGCCGGCAGCCGGAATGTGCAGTCGGCTAAAATCCGGTTGTTGGCCAGGCCGAGATGACGCCACCGGTATGTGGAGTTTACTGGTGTAAGGCGAAGTTGCCCCGGATGTGGTGGTTTCTGGTGCGCAGGGCATCTGTGGCTGCCGTTGGGGCTCTGCCATAAAGCGGTTCTCCCTGTATCTGGCAGCGGCACACTTTTGGTGTTGGCTGCACTGGAGGTATGGTTATTCACACCGGTGTTGGTGCGTGTTTAACGTTGGATGACGAGGGTTGGCCTCGTTCACCCGAGGGTCCATAGGGGGTTATCTGCAGACCGTTTATGGACATCACTGTAACGTAAGTCGTAAGAATTAATTATGCGGAGTTGAGGTCATATAGCGGTATATGCGAATAAATTATACCTCGTGGGTGTGATAGGGTATAAAATTAAGCTAATAGTTGATTATTTGATATTCATTATACTCTGGGGTGAGCCATGTCTCTTGATCTCGATAAAACCGACCGCAAAATCCTGGAGCTGATCCAGGCCGACGCCAGTCTCTCAGCCTCGGAAATCGCCGAGCGAGTAAACCTGTCTCAGCCGCCCTGTTGGCGGCGCATCAAACGCCTGGAAGAAGAGGGCTTCATCGACCGGCGTGTGGGTTTGCTTAACCGCAAACACCTGGGGCTAAACCTGGTGATCTATACAGAAGTGAAACTCACGGCGAACGGTCGCCAGGCGGTGGGAGAGTTTGAGCAGAAAATCCGCTCCTTTCCCGAGGTGACTGAGTGTTATGTGATGCTGGGGCGCATCGACTTTTTATTGCGTATCGTGACCAAAGACATAGAGACCTATGAGCAGTTTTTCCGCGAGCATCTGTCCCAGTTGCCAGGGGTTCAGGATATCAACTCCAGCGTGGCCCTGAGTGAAGTGAAATACACCACGGAAGTACCGTTGGAGCTGGTTTGACTGTACATCTATTAACCTGTCGTTATAAGACAACTTGCGCTTTTATCGATCAAATAGAAACCGCAAATTAACAATGTAACCTTTTGGCTAATATGAAGGTATTAGCGCTTCCAATGTTAGCATCGAATCGGTAATCTTGGTTTCAGGTGGCAGTAGTGTTAAGCAGTCTTGGGATGAGCAGCTGTGACCGGAGCAAAATATAACAAAATGGGAATATAGAAGTATTTTTATGCGAAATATTTATAAAAAATTGCCGCATTCCACCCACTATTCACACAGATATTTAATCAGCCCTAGTTAGGTTAAGCGCTCTTTTATTCTTCAATTAATAAAAACAGAGAATTTGGGGCATCATTCCCATGCTTAACGCGATGAAATACCAGGGCATATTGGTTGCCCTCTGCACATCTATGGGGGGGCAGGCTGGTACTGCCGAGAAGGGCCCAGCAGAGGGTTTTGCTGATATGCCGCTGCAAGACCTGGTTTCGCTGGATGTTTTTTCCTCAGCATCTCTGCTGCCGACCCAGATTAGCAGGGCCCCAGGTACCGTTTACAGTTTCCACCGCAGCCAATTTAACCGCTTCGGCGTACGCCGCTTGGAAGATTTGCTGCAGTTTGTGCCTGGCTTTCAATTGAATCAGTACCGCAAACGGCACCGCGCGCTTTGGGCGCGGGGTTTGTTGCAACACTACAACAGCAAGTTGGTGTTAATGGTGGATGGCGTCAGGCGCCAGCACCTTTACTATGGGCATTTTTCGCTAGGGGACAATTTCCCCCTGGAGATGGTGGAAAAGGTGGAGATTATTCTCGGTCCTGCCACCAGCCTTTATGGCGCCAACGCCTTTGGTGGTATGATCAGCGTGACCACCCGCGATTTCGCGGATCAGCCTAAATTGGAACTCAGCCTCAACGCGGGCGACAACCAGCGCAGCAAAACCACCGCCTTTTACAATTCCGATGGGTGGCAGGCTTTTGGCAGTTACCTGACGCAGGACGCGCCTTTTAGTGAAGACCGCAAAAGTTTTATCGGGCTCGATGTACTGCAGCCGTTGGATGAGCAGTATCAAACTCTCTCTCTTAAAGCTCGCCCCTTGCCGGGCTTGACTTTAAAACTGAATTACAGTGAAAGTGAGACGCCGTTTCTGTTTATCCCAACGTCACAGGACGCCTTCGTCGATAAGAGTAACCTGAGTATTGCCCTGTCATATGAAGTGGGGGACCTGGACAGCGGTAAATTCGAAATCCGCACCTACTACCAAAGAGACAAGACTCGGGAATACGAGAAGGAACAACTCACTCGGGCCCTGGGGTACGAGGAGTTCCAAAATGCCAATCTGGGGGGTGTTTCCGTTACCGGCTTTAAGCGCTGGCAGGTCCATACTCTTGCGGCAGGTGTAACCTGGAACCGTGAAAAAGCCGAAAACACGCGCTACGAACGGCGCTTCCATTGGCGAGACGGTTTTTTGGATCCGGTGGAAACCGGTTATTTGCTGGCGGATCCGGAACTCGAAAACAACGATTATGCGTTTTTTCTCCAGGACGTCTGGGATATCAACCCCCAGTGGAGCCTGACCCTAGGTGGTCGCTTTGATCAGTTCGATCAGTTTGACGAGTACTTTAATTACCGCGCCGCACTGGTACACACGCCCGATACCCGCCAGACCTGGAAACTGCTATACGGGACGGCCATCCGTACCCCAACCTTGAGGGAGTACCTCAAGGTCCTGGAAGGGACCAGCTTTAAGCCGCCTGTGCCCGACGCTGAGCGGATGAAGACCCTGGAATTGGGTTACCAGTACCAGTGGGAGAAGGCGGATCTAAGCCTGAATCTATTCCAAAACAATATGGAGGACTTTATCCGCGAAATGCCAACGCCGGACGAGGAGGACGAGTACTATGCCAACAGTGAAGGCACCCTGCGGCTACACGGGGCGGAAATGTTGCTCAACGCCAGCCCCCTGCAAAACTTGCAAGTGCGTTTTGGTCTCGCCTACCTCAATTCCGAGGGCACCGAGTTGGGCCGTATGCCTTACCTGGCGTCCTGGAGTACCAGCTTGAATCTTAATTACAACTATCACAGCAAGCACAGTATTGGCCTGTCGTTAGTCCACAACGACAGCCGGTCCGATACCAATAGCTTTGCCGATGATGATGCGGATAGCTTTGTGGTGGCCAATTTGCACGGCTCTGGTGAAATCAGCAAAACCCTGAGCTACACCTTTGGCATTGACAACCTGTTCAATAGCCAAGTGTATGACCCCGCAGCGGATTTTGGCTGGCAATACAATCCCGAACGCAATGAGAGGGAGATTTGGATGCGTCTCCAGTGGACGCCCGCGTTTTGATGTTGGCCTGGATGTACGAAAAAAGCATCACTAATCTCCGCTCTACCTGTCGGCGCAATCTGCAAGTGGCTTGGGCGGCGTTGGCATTGGTGTTGCCAGTGGTTCTATTTAGCCCCGAGACTGTTGCGGATTCGGATACTGACAGATTAAAGCAGATCAAAGCCGCGTTTGTGTTGAATATCGCCAAATTTGTGACCTGGCCAGAGAAGGTATATCAGCAGCGGCCACAGCAATTAATGGTGTGCCATTATCAGTACAACGCCCTGGGAGAGGCCTTTGGCATTATCGATGGCAAAGTTGTGGAAGGGCGACGGCTGAGCAAAAAAACCGTCGGCAATTTGCCGGAAAGTGTGAACTGTGACATTTTGTTGGTGCCGACTGAAGCCCTGGCAGAACTGGAAAATGAAGCGCAAGTAGGCTTTGACAAACCGGTGTTGACCATCGCCGATATGACCGATCGCCGCGGCGTAGGCCAGGCACACAACGGTGTGCTGGTGGCGCTGGTGCGGAAGAACAGCTCCATCGGCTTTGAGGTCAATCTTCAACAGGCGCAGAAAAACGGTCTTAAAGTCAGTTCGGAGTTACTGAAATTGGCAACCATCGTCGGCGGGGAGTCGGAGTGATGCGTATCGGGGCTCGACAATCCATTCGCAAAACCCTGATGTTGTTGTTACTGTTTACCGCTGGCGCCTCACTGGTGTTGGCGACACTGGGTTTTGCGATCAACGACTGGGTGTATCACCGCACCGAAATGTATGATCGACTGAAAGCTCAGGCAGGCATCATTGGCAACAACAGTGTCGCGGCCCTGACGTTTCAGGATGCCGCGTCCGCCGCCAAAACCCTGGTTTCACTCAAGAGTGAAACTACCATTGTGGGGGCCGCACTCTATAGCGTACAGGGGCAGATCTTTGCGACCTATGAACGCTTCCCCAAGGCATTGCCAGCGACGCCCCCAGCAGATGAATCCGGTGTCATTGAGGATCAGCTCTACGTACTACTGCCCATTGAGTTTGACGGTGAACAAATCGGGCAGATTTTGGTGTTGTCCAGCCACGATTATTGGCAACAGCAGTTAGTGCCATTGGCCACGGTAGTGGGTTTGTTTCTGGTGTCCTTCTTCCTGGCGCTGCTGTTGTCTAGCCGATTGCACCGGGTGGTGACTGGCCCCATCCTCAAACTGGCAGACACGGCGCGGCGTATCACCGAGAGCAAAGATTATTCGCTGCGAGCCGAGCGGCTCAGTAAAGATGAAATTGGCCTGTTGGTGGATGACTTTAACGAGATGGTGCATCAGATTCAGCTGCGGGATATCGAGCTACGCCAGGTGAAGCAGGCATTGGAAGATAAAGTTGAAGAGCGTACGGCGGAGCTGGCCAAGCTGGCCAGGGAGTTTGAATACCAAGCTTATCACGATGAACTTACCGACCTGGCCAACCGCAAGACCTTTGATAGGCAGTTACAGTCCTCGATTATCCATACCCGCCGCCACGGTGGCCAACTTGCGGTGATTTTTCTGGATCTGGATCGCTTTAAAATGATCAACGACTCCCTCGGTCACGCGATCGGGGACAGGCTGTTGATCGAAATCGCGCAACGACTTTCCGGGTGTTTGCGGGAAACCGATACCCTTAGCCGATTGGGGGGCGACGAGTTTGCCGTGCTGCTGACGGATATCGATACCAGCGGCATTGCCCAGGTTGCCAGCAAGTTGATTCACACTATCAATGAACCGATAACGGTAGAGGGTTACAACCTGCATGTGAGCACCAGTATTGGTATCAGTGTATTCCCCGATGACGGAGACAATGCCGACGCCATTCTCAAAAATGCCGATACCGCTATGTACCGCTCCAAGGATCAAGGGCGTAACCGCTTTACGTTTTACGCCCCGGAGATGAATGCCCGCGCTGAGCGCCGTTTGGTGTTGGAAAACAGATTGCGCACTGCCATAGAGGGGAATCATCTGTATCTACACTATCAGCCCAAGTGGGATGTGCACGGGTTGCAAATGGTGGGTGTCGAAGCGCTGGTACGCTGGTTTGACCCGGACGAGGGCTTTATCTCACCAGGGGAATTTATCCCGCTGGCAGAAGAGTGCGGCCTCATTGCCGATATTGACCTTTGGGTGATGGAAACCGCCTGTCGCGAAATTCTGCATCTTTATAAAGGCCGCTGCCCCGATATAGCTTTGTCAGTGAACTATTCACCGTTGCACTTTTTACGGCGCGAAGCGGCCCAGGATATTGCCCGCATCCTGTCCACGACGGGTTTTCCCGGCACACGTCTGGAGTTGGAAATCACTGAAAACCTGGTGGGCCCGGAAGGGGCAGGGATTTTTGCCCAATTGAACGCTATCCGGGATCTGGGAGTGGAAATCTCCATCGATGACTTCGGTACCGCCTACTCCTCCCTCAGTCGACTCAAGCAGTTGCCGATCAACACGTTGAAAATCGATCGCTCTTTTGTACGAGACCTCGGCAAGGATCCGGATGACGAAGTGTTGGTGCGAACCATTATTACCATGGCTCACAACCTGAGCCTGAAAGTGGTGGCCGAAGGGGTGGAAACCGACAACCAGTTCCAGTTTGTTAAAGAGTACAACTGCGACATCGTGCAGGGTTTCCGGTTTGGTAAACCCATGCCCTTGGCTGACTTGGAGCGGATGGTGGCAACGCCAGCAAGGGTGCCGGTTTAGCGACTAGACTGTTTTGATTGAATTGCGCTTTAATTCAAAGAGTGCAGCTAACATTTTTGGAGAGAGACTGTGAAACTGATAGGATCCAAGCCTTCACCCTATGTGCGTCGTATTCGCCTGTTTCTGGAAGGGGTTAACTACGAGTTTGTAGAACTGGATATCCTGGATGGGGAGGGGCGCGAAGAGTTGCGCCGCCATGCGCCGGCCATGAAAATACCCGTGTTGATTGACGACGACCACAGTGTTTACGACTCCCGGGTGATCTATAACTACCTCAATGACAAATTGAAGCGCGAACACCTTACCTGGGAGCAGCAGAACACCCTAACGTTAATCGATGCGGTCAACGACTCCCTGGTAACCCTATTGATGTTGCAGCGCTCAGAGGTGGATACCGATAGCGATGTGCTAATTGTCAATCTGCAGCGGGAGCGTATCGCTGAAACATTGGCCATACTGGAACAAAAAGTAGTGGAAGGGGAGTTTGACCAGTGGCAGTACCCGGCCATGTGTCTCTACTGCTTGCTGGATTGGGCCAACTTCCGCAACCTGCAGGACTTTTCCGCCTATCCCAATCTGACAGCGTTCCACCAGCGCGAAAGCAGCCGTCCCATTATTGAGGCCACCGACCCTCGCGCCTGAACAGCGTCTAAGCAGAGACACTTCTATACTTATGCGAAGGAACTCAACTTTCGCATAGGTATAGGGTATGGCCAAAAGCGATATTGAAATTGCCCGGGCAGCCAGTATGCTACCGATCCTGGAGATCGGCGCCAACCTGGGCATTCCCCCCGAACACCTGCTGCCCTTCGGGCACACCAAAGCCAAAATCCACCTCGACTATATTAACAGTTTAAAAAGCTTGCCCAGCGGTAAACTGGTGCTGGTGACCGCCATTAGCCCCACACCAGCCGGGGAGGGCAAAACCACCACCACCATTGGTCTCGGGGACGCCCTCAACCGCATCGGCAAAAACACCAGTATCTGTTTAAGGGAACCCAGCCTGGGGCCCTGCTTTGGTATGAAAGGGGGCGCTGCCGGGGGCGGTTACGCCCAGGTAGTGCCGATGGAAGATATCAACCTGCACTTTACCGGCGACATGCACGCTATAGGCGCCGCCCACAACCTGTTGGCAGCGCTGATCGACAACTATGTGCATTGGGGCAATGAGCTGCGCCTGGACCTGCGGCGAGTGACCTGGCGGCGGGTGGTGGATATGAACGATCGCCAGCTGCGGCAGGTGGTGACAGGGATCGGCGGGCCGGGCAACGGGTATCCGATGGAGGGTGGTTTTGATATTACCGTGGCCTCGGAAATTATGGCGATCTTCTGCCTGGCCGAGGATCTTTCCGACTTGCAGCAGCGGCTGGGCAAAATACTGATCGGTTATACCCGTAACAAGGATCCGGTTACCGCTGCGCAGATGAGTGCGCCCGGCGCCATGACCGTACTGTTAAAAGATGCCCTGGCACCCAATCTGGTTCAGACTCTGGAAAACAACCCGGCCTTTATTCACGGGGGGCCTTTTGCCAATATCGCCCACGGCTGCAATTCGGTAATTGCCACCCAAACCGCGCTGAAACTATCGGATTATGTGGTGACGGAAGCGGGATTTGGGGCCGATCTGGGGGCGGAAAAGTTTTTCAATATCAAATGCCGCAAGGCCGGCTTAGAGCCAGATGCCGCGGTCGTTGTCGCCACCGTGCGCGCCCTGAAAATGCACGGTGGCGTATCGAAAACCGAGCTTACCAAGGAAAATGTTCACGCCGTGGAAAAAGGGTTGTCCAACCTGGGCCGCCATATACACAATGTAGGACAATTTGGTGTGCCGGTGGTAGTGTGTATCAACCTGTTTGCCGGTGATAGCGGTTCCGAAGTCCAACTGATCAAGGACTATGCCGCCCAGCATGGCGCCAAAGCCTATGTCTGTAACCACTGGGCCGATGGTGGCGCCGGGGCAGAGGAACTGGCTCAGGCGGTGGTGGAGCTCGCAGAAGGCGAGGGCGGCCAGTTTCGTACCCTGTATGACGATGAGATGCCCTTGTGGGATAAAACCCGCCATATAGCCCGCTCTATGTACGGTGCGGACGATATTGCTGCGGATATGAAAATCCGGGACCAGTTCCGCCAATACCAGGCTGCAGGTTATGGCCACTTTCCCATCTGTATGGCCAAAACCCAGTACAGTTTTTCCACAGACCCAAACCTGATGGGAGCCCCCAGCAATCATATTGTGCCCATTCGGGAATTGTCCCTGTCGGCAGGCGCGGAGTTTTTAGTGGTGATCTGTGGCGATATTATGCGCATGCCGGGGTTGCCGCCGTTGCCTGCGGCCAACAATATCTTTGTCAACCAGCGGGGTGAGATTGAAGGGTTGTTTTAGTTGTCATCTCCCGCGAGAACTGGGATGTTATTGATTGACCCGCTAGTCATGTCTCGTCTTTCTTGTCACTTATTGCCTATTTGGATGCACATAAATGTCATTGTTACCGCTCTGTCTCTGTTTCAGAATGGGGTGATTCAATTCACCACAAGAGGAATGCGTTGTGAGCACAGGACCCCTGGCTGGAATTAAAGTTGTTGAACTCGCGGGTATTGGGCCGGCGCCCTGTGCGGGTATGATGCTGGCGGATATGGGGGCCGAGGTGATTCTGGTGGATCGCAAGGTGGCCAACGCCAATGCCGCGAATATTGCACCCAGCGGAGAGGACTCCAAGCATGCGTTCTTCAACCGGGGCAAAAAGTCCATCGCCGTTAACCTCAAAAGCAAAGAAGGGGTGGAGACGGTCCTCAAACTGATAGAGCAGG
>ENA-OWNT01005676-OWNT01005676.1-seawater-metagenome-genome-assembly--contig:-NODE-5676-length-10175-cov-4.258764_pt1 | contig 10175 bp, 4 predicted proteins | sample MGYA00238136_ERZ651165 | MGnify/ENA primary metagenome ERZ651165 (study PRJEB26861, sample SAMN08777766) | seawater metagenome | isolation source: coastal seawater | place: USA: Florida | collected...
CGGCGCTGTTCTTTTCGCTGCTGATCATCACGCTCAGTTTCCTGCCGGTGTTCACGCTGGAGGCACAGGAGGGGCGGATGTTCGCGCCGCTGGCTTTCACCAAGACCTACGCGATGGCGGTGTCCGCCGGGCTTGCAATCACGCTGGTGCCGGTGCTGATGGGCTATTTCGTCCGGGGCCGGATACGGCCGGAGCGTGAGAACCCGATCAATCGCCTGTTGATGGCGGCCTACCGGCCGGTGATTCATGCCGTGCTGCGTGCGCCCTGGCTGGTGCTCGGGGCCGGTGTCGTCGTACTGGCCGCGACCTGGTATCCGGCCAGCCGACTGGGTTCGGAGTTCATGCCGCCGCTGGACGAGGGCGACTGGATGTACATGCCGACCACCCGTCCGGGCATCTCGGTCGGCAAGGCGCGGCAGGTGCTGCAGCAAACCGACAAGCTCATCAAGTCGGTGCCGGAAGTGGAGTCCGTGTTCGGCAAGATCGGTCGCGCGGATACCGCCACCGATCCGGCGCCACTGACCATGATCGAGACCACGATCACCTTCAAGCCGCAAAGTGAATGGCGCGAAGGTATGACGCTGGATGACATCCGCGAGGAGATTCGGCAGCGCGTCAGGCTTCCCGGGGTCACCAACGCCTGGGTGATGCCGATCAAGACCCGAATCGACATGCTGGCCACCGGTATCAAGACTCCGGTGGGCGTCAAGATCAGCGGGGCCGATCTGACCCGGATCCAGGCGATCGGACGCCAACTGGAGGACATTCTCCCGCAGGTGCGTGGCACGGCCAGCGTTTATGCGGAGCGCGTGGCCGGAGGCCGCTACATCACCGTGGACATCGATCGCGAACGCGCCGGACGCCTGGGCCTGAACATCGCCGACGTGCAGGCGGTGGTGCGCGCCGCCATCGGGGGCATGAACGTGACCCAGACCGTCGAAGGCCTGGAGCGTTACCCGGTCAATCTGCGGTATCCACAGGCGGTCCGGGACTCCGTGGAAGCGATTGATGCGCTGCCGATTGTCACGCCCACCGGTGCCCAGGTGGCCCTGGGTGATGTCGCCGAGGTGCGGGTCGAGGATGGCCCGCCGATGATCAAGAGTGAGAACGCGCGGCCGGCCGGCTGGGTGTTCGTCGACATCGCCGATCGCGACATCGGCTCTTATGTCAGCGACGCGAAATCGGTGGTCGAGCAGGCGCTGGATCTGCCGCCTGGCTACACGCTGCACTGGTCGGGGCAGTACGAATACATGGAACGCGCGAAACAGAAGCTCGCGCTGGTGGTGCCGGCAACCCTGGCGGTGATTGCGTTGCTGCTCTACCTGGCGTTCCGCAGTCTGGCCCAGGTCGCGATCATTCTCGGCACGGTGCCGCTGGCGCTGATTGGCGGCGTCTGGTTGCTTTATCTGCTGGACTATCAGCTGTCGGTCGCCGTCGGGGTGGGATTCATCGCGCTGGCGGGCGTGGCCACCGAAATCGGCGTGGTCATGCTGGTCTACCTGAACATGGCTAGAGACCGGCTGATTGCCGCGGCCACCGAACCGGGCGGCGCACTGTCGCCGGGGGAATGGCGGCAGGCGGTGGCGGACGGCGCCGGATTGCGACTACGGCCCGTGGTGATGACCACGGCGACGCTGATCTTCGGTTTGCTGCCCGTGATGATGAATCAGGGCACCGGCTCGGAAGTGATGCACCGCATCGCGGCGCCACTGTTCGGCGGCGCGATCAGCGCACTGCTGCTGAGCCTGGTGGTGATTCCGGCCGTATATCTGATCGCGTACCGGCGCGGTGTCTGCGGTGCGGCTCGGGGGTGATCTCAGTCCGCCGGGGGCGCACCGGCCGACAGCGACTGGATGATGGGGCATTGGTGCGGATCGCCGTGCCCCGGACAGGCGTCGATGACCGTCTTGAGGCCGCGGCGGACGCTTTGCAGCTCCCGGATGCGACGTTCAACGTCATCCAGTTTCGCGGACGCGGCGGCGCGGACGGCGCTCATGTCCGTACCGCTGCTCAGTTCCAGCAGCTCGCCGATCTCGGTGAGCGTGAAGCCCAGCTGCTTGGCCCGCCGGATGAAGTGCAGACGTTCGACGGCGCTGTCGTCATAGACGCGATATCCCGAGGGCCGGCGTTGCGGCTCCGCCAGCAGCTGCTCGCGTTCGTAGTAGCGAATGGTGTCGATGTTGACACCCGTGGCCTTGGCCAGTCGGCCGATCGTCATGCTGCTCATGGGGCGCGCTCCATATCTCTTGACTCTGGACCAGACTCCAGATTGTAAGCTGATCGCATCCCATCCGGAGTGTCCACCGTGGAAGACCATTCGCACTGTCAGCACCATCATCACGACGCGAGCAAGCCGGCAGCGCCGGTGAATGCCGCGATCTGGACCTGCCCGATGCACCCGGACGTGCAGGCGTCGTCCCCCGGCGCTTGCCCCAGCTGCGGCATGGCATTGGAGCCGCAGACGCCAATGCCGCGACGGACGCAGTACACCTGTCCGATGCATCCCGAGATTGTTCGTGATGAACCGGGCGACTGTCCCATCTGCGGCATGGCGCTTGAACCCATGATGCCCAGCGGGCAGGAGGACGACGGCGAACTGCGCGACATGCAGCGACGGTTCCGGCTGGGCGTTGTCCTGTCGCTGCCTCTGCTGGTGATCGCGATGGGGCCCATGCTGGGCCTGCCGCTGCATGGCGCCTGGACAGCCTGGGCGGAGCTGGTGCTGGCGACGCCGGTGGTGTTGTGGGCCGGCTGGCCGTTCTTCGTTCGTGGCTGGGTCTCGCTGCGGGGCTGGAATCTCAACATGTTCACGCTGATCGCACTGGGCACGGGCAGCGCCTGGCTTTATTCGCTGGTCGCGACCCTGATGCCGGGCGTGTTGCCCGAGGCGTTTCTGGAGCATGGCCGCGCGCCGCTGTATTTCGAGGCGGCGGCCGTGATCGTGACGCTGGTCCTGCTCGGCCAGGTGCTGGAGGCGCGGGCCCGTGCGCGCACCTCCGGCGCCATCCGGGCGCTGCTCGAGCTCGCGCCCAGCATCGCGCACCGGCTGGACGACAGCGGACGCGAGTCCGATGTGCCGCTTGAGCAGGTGCAGACCGGGGATCGGTTGCGCGTACGCCCTGGCGAGAAGGTGCCGGTGGACGGCGTGATCGCCGAGGGTGCGAGTCACGTGGATGAGTCGATGCTCAGCGGCGAACCCGACCCGGTGCGCAAGACGGAGGGCGACAGCCTGTCCGCCGGCACGGTCAACGGCAACGGTAGTCTGGTGATGACGGCCGAGCGCGTCGGCGCCGATACGCTGTTGTCCCAGATCGTGACGATGGTCGCGGATGCCCAGCGCTCACGGGCGCCGGTGCAAAGCCTGGTCGACAAGGTGGCCGCATGGTTCGTGCCGGCGGTCGTGGTCTGTGCGGTGGCGGCGGCCGTGGCCTGGGCCCTGCTCGGCCCGAGTCCGGCGCTGGCGCATGCGCTGCTGGCCGCCGTGTCCGTGCTGATTGTTGCCTGTCCCTGCGCGCTGGGGCTGGCGACGCCGATGTCGATCATGGTCGGCGTGGGCCGCGGCGCGGAGCAGGGCGTACTGGTCAAGGATGCCGCGGCGCTGGAGCGTCTGGAACAGGTCGACACCCTGGTGGTGGACAAGACCGGGACCTTGACGGAAGGGCGACCGCGACTCACCGGCGTGCATCCCCTGGGCGATGAGTCCGAGGCTGAGCTGTTGCGCCTCGCGGCCTCGGTGGAAGCCGCCAGCGAGCATCCGCTGGCCCGCGCCATCGTCGACGCGGCGCGGGGTCGCGAGCTGGACCTGGCACCCGCCGAGGACTTCGACAGCGACGCCGGGCTGGGCGTCTGGGCGACGGTGCGGGGTCGTCGGGTCGCGGTGGGCAACACCCATCTGGCGGAGCGTGAATCGGCGGAGCTGTCCGCGGTGCGCGACGCTGCGGAGGCCGCGCGAGCCGGCGGCGCCACCGTCGTGTATCTGGTCGTCGACGGCCGGCTCGCCGCCTGGCTCAGCATCGCCGACGCCATCAAGGGCACCACGGCCGATGCCATGGGGCAGCTGCGGCATGCAGGCATCCGCGTGATCATGCTGACCGGTGACGGTCGCGCTACCGCCGAACATGTGGCGCAGCAGCTGGGCATCGACGAGGTGCATGCCGAGGTGATGCCGCAGGACAAGGCACGGATCGTCTCCGAGCTGCAGGAACAGGGGCGGGTCGTCGCCATGGCCGGGGACGGCATCAATGACGCGCCGGCACTGGCCAAGGCCGATGTCGGCATCGCGATGGGGACCGGCGCGGATGTCGCCGTCGAGTCGGCCGGTGTCACCCTGGTGCGCGGCGACTTGCTGGGTGTCGCCATCGCCATCCGCCTGTCGCGGGCGACGATGCGGAACATTCGCCAGAACCTGTGGTTCGCGTTCGGCTACAACAGCCTGGGCGTGCCGGTAGCCGCTGGTGTGCTGTACCCGTTTTTCGGATTGCTGCTGTCGCCGATGATCGCCGCCGCCGCGATGAGCCTGTCGTCGGTGTCCGTGATCGGGAACGCGCTGCGGCTGCGGCGCGTCTGAACCGGGTGCGCGAGTTTTTCTTTGTTGATAAAATAATTAGATATAAATCAACGAACTATTATTAATAATTGATGTTTTTTATGACGGCGTTTGGAGGGCGCATCGTCAGCCCGAGACCGTTGCCGCGCAGCTTGGTGGTCGGGCCGCCGTGATCCCGTCATGACGTGGGCGCCGCTTGCGCCATGTTCTGGCCCGGTCAAGAATGGACTTTTGTCAAAATAAGTCCTCGATCCCGGTCGGATGACCGATCGTCGGCGGCGCGGCCTGCGCACCGATGGAGCGGCGACACGGGATCGACCGCGGCAACAGGAGACCGCGTTGAACTACGACTACATCATCATCGGGGGCGGCAGCGCCGGCTGCGTGCTGGCCAACCGGTTGTCGGCCGACCCCGCCAACCGCGTCTGCCTGGTGGAAGCGGGCCCGGTGGATCGCAATCCGCTCATCCACATGCCGTTCGGCATTGGCGCCCTGGTCGGCAAGGCCTTCGTCAACTGGGCGTTCTGGAGCACCCCGCAACGGGAGTTGGGCGGGCGTCGGACCTACCAGCCGCGCGGCAAGACGCTGGGCGGCAGCAGCAGTATCAACGCCACGGTCTGTACCCGCGGACATGCGAGCGACTACGACCGCTGGGCGGAACTGGGCTGCACGGGCTGGTCCTATGCCGATGTCCTGCCGTACTTCTGCCGTTCGGAGACCTACCGGGCGCCGCTGGCGGACCGGGACCGTCCGTTTCACGGGACTGACGGGCCGCTGTCGGTCAGCGAGCGCCGTTACACGAACCCCTTGTCCGAAGCCTTCGTCGAGGCCGGCGTCCAGGCCGGCTATGCACGCAATGACGATTTCAACGGCGCCGACCAGGAAGGGGTGGGGCAGTTCAAGGTGTTTCAGATCGATGGGGAGCGCTGCAGCAATGCACGTGGTTATCTGACGCCGGAGGTCCTGGCCCGGCCCAACCTGGAGATCCGCACGGGCCTGCAATGCACGCGGGTGCTGCTGGACGGCGATCTCGCGACGGGGGTGGAATGCGATGACGGCAGGCAACGGATCACGTTGAACGCCGCGCGGGAGGTGATTCTCAGCGCCGGTGCGTTCCAGTCCCCGCAGCTGCTGATGCTGTCCGGCATCGGGCCCAGAGAGGAGCTGACGCGTCACGGGATTCCTGTGGTGGTCGACGCCCCGGAGGTCGGTGCCAACCTGCAGGACCACCTTGAGGTGATCGTGGAGACCCGCGCCCGGTCCAGGGTCGGATTCGCCGCGCGAGGCCGCGGCTGGTGGACGCTGATCAAGGGTTTGTTCCAGTACCTGTTCCGCCGCACGGGGCCGTACACCAGCAATGGTCCCGAGGCGGGCGGCTTCATCCGTTCCCGTGCCGGAGAGGACATCCCCGACATGCAGTGGCATTTCTCCGCCGTGGCGAACCTGAAACATGGCCTGGAGATGTCCGTGTTGCTCAAGCGGTTCGGATACATCGTTTACGTCTACGCGCTCCGGCCCAGGTCCAGGGGCTGGGTGCGTCTGGCCAGCGGCAACCCGCTGGATGCACCGGAGATCGACCCGAACTATCTCGCCGAGCCGGAGGACGTGAGCGATCTGGTACGTGGCGTGCGCAAGACGCGGGAGCTGCTGGCGCAGCCAGCGTTCGACGCCCATCGGGATGTCGAGCTGCATCCGGGACCCGACGTGGAAAGCGACGAGGCCCTGGAGGACTTCGTGCGCCGCACGGCGGAGACGACCTACCACCCCGTGGGCACCTGCCGCATGGGCGGAGACGACCGGTCGGTCGTCGACCCTGATCTGAAGGTGCGCGGGGTGCGGGCACTGCGCGTGGTGGATGCGTCGGTGATGCCGACCCTGGTCGGCGCCAACACCAACGCCGGCACGACGATGATTGCGGAGAAGGGAGCCGACCTGATCCTGCTGGGTGCGACAGCAGGCTCCTGAACGATTGTTAAATTGACAAAAGTCATTACATTGATAAGGTCATCGCCACGGATGCTGGCTCTCCCGTGGGGGGAGGCCGGATTCGGAGGAGGCAGCGCCACCAAGCGTCGGGCATCCCACCCGATGGCTGGCCGCAATGACCTCGGCGTCGCGGTGTGCGGGCTTGCTCGTTCGCGCGTTGGTGTTTCCGCGACCGCGTCGTACCCTCCTCCTACATGTGCGCGGATGCCCCGGGGCGGGTCGATGCCGGCCCGGGCGATGACCAAGGCGAGGACGTGATGGTGGGAGCGACGTTGGTCACCAGGGTGGTGTCGGACGTCGTGGTGCTGCCGCCATCCTCGTCGGCCGCGGTGAACGCGATGGTGTGCAGCCCGCTGTCGGCGAACGTCGTCGTGAACGCGCTGCCCGTGCCGCTGTCCACCTGGGTGCCGCTGGGCTCCGTCACCGTCCACGTCACGGTGACCGTGTCCGCCGCGACGTCCGTCGCGACCGCCGACCAGGACTGGCTGTCGCCCTCGTCCACCGCTCCGGGGACCGTCACGGTGACGGCCGGCGCGAGGTTCGCGATCGTGACCGTAGCGGTTGTTGTGGCCGTGGCGCCGAGGTCGTCCGTGACCACGAGGGGGACCGCGTAGACCCCGTCATCGGCGAACGTGCACGTGGGCGCCGTGCCCGAGGACTCGTACGTCCCGTCGCCATCGCAGTCCCAGAGGTACTGGACGATGGAGCCGTCCGCGTCGGACGAGCCGGTGCCGTCCAGGGTCACCGTCCCGCCCTCGTCCCCGGAGTAGGGCCCGCCCGCGTCCGCGACGGGATCCACGTTGAGGTTCACCACGGCGGTGGCGTCGTCGCCCACGCTGGTCACGCTCAGGCCCGCGACCGCATCGCTCAGGGCGCTGTCGTCGGCCAGGAAGACGACGGTGAACTGGGTCTCGCCCGAGGTGCCCGTGGCGCCGTCGAGCGTCAGCCAGGTGCACCAGCTCGCGCTCGCCTCTGCCACGAGCGTGTACTGCCCCGACGGCACGCCGAGCGACAGCACGCCCGCAGAGATGCCGCTGAAGTCCGTGACGGTCGCCACGGACGCGTCGTTGTTGTCGCAGACGCCGTCGCCGTTCCCGTCCGCCCGCACGTCGAGCTGGGTCACCAGGGCGCTCAGGTCGGCGTCGGTCATGGGCAGGCCCCCGTCGTCCAGGAACTCCAGCGCGATCTCCGAGAGCTCGATCCCGCTGTCGCCCGCGCGGCCGAGGTGGGTGACCAGGATGTCGTGGAGGGCCACCTCGGCTCCGCCGACCTGCTCGCCGGCGGGAGAGACGTCGGTCGCGTTCGTGGCGGACTGGTAGCGGTCGTTCGGGTAGAAGAACCAGCCGTCGGTGCCCGAAAGGTGGGGGATCACCGCGTCGATGTCGCCGTCTCCGTCGATGTCACCGATGTCGCCGTGGAGGATGTTCGAGCCCGTCTGGGCCTCGGTCTTCACCCAGCCGCTGGGCGTGTTCTCGTAGACGTTCACCGCGGTGCTCGACGACGCGATGATGTCGAGGTCGCCGTCCAGGTCCATGTCGAACCACTCGGCGAACCACCCGCCGGGGAGCCCCGAGTCCACCACCTCCGACGTCCAGTTGGTGCCGTTCACGAACACGAGCAGGACGCCGTCGTTGTTCACCGGCACCACGAGATCGAGGTCGCCGTCCCCGTCGCGGTCACCGGCGCGCACCCAGCGTGCGCCGTCGACGGCCGACGCGATGTGCGATTCCGTGAAGTTGCCCGCACCGTCGTTCGAATAGAAGGTCACCCGGTCCGCGGCGTCGAAGGCGGCGACCACGTCGGTGTCGCCGTCCTGATCGAGGTCGACGGTCTCCACCGAGAACGCCCCGTTCCCGGTGCCGAGCTGGGCGGACGTCCAGGTCCCGCCGTCGTTGAAGAACGCCCAGACGCCGTTGCCTCCGGCCGCGACCACCACGTCCAGATCGCCGTCGTGGTCCAGATCCGCTGTGTCGATGTCGCGCTGGGTGCCCAGTCCCGTGCCGATCGTGGTCGGCGTGAACCCGCCAGCGCCGTCGTGGGCGAACAGCAGGAGCTCGCCCGTGTCCTTGTTGCCGCCGATGACGTCCATCGTTCCGTCGCCGTTCAGGTCCGCGGCGCCCGTTGCCCAGTACTGGTCGGCCCCGTCGAGCGTGGTGAGCGACCAGGCGGTGGCGTCTCCGGCCGTGTTCGCGTTCCACTTGATGCCGTTGTTGCCGCCGCCGATCACGTCGAGGGTCCCGTCTCCGTCCACGTCCGCGATCGTCGTGTGTCGGGCGTCTCCGCCGCTGTAGTTGGTGCTGGTCTTCGTCCAGCCCTGGCTGCTGCTGTGGATGGTGTCGTTGCGGAGGTAGAGGACGTCTTGGGCGTAGGCGGCCACGGTGGCGAGGTCGAGGTCCCCGTCGCCGTCCAGATCGGAGGGGGTGGTGCCCCAGGCGCCATCGATCGCCAGCACGACGGACTCGGTGAAGCTCCCCCCGACGTTCTCGTACACGCTCACCTCGTCGCCGTTGCCCGCGGCCCCCACCAGGTCCAGGTCTCCGTCCGCGTCGAGGTCGACCGCCTCCACCCAGGAGGCCCGATCCGCGTTGGCGTCCACCACGGTGGTCGCCCAGGAGCCGCCGACGCCGTCCGTGTTCTCCGCCCACAGGACCTCGTCGCCGACGTCGGCGGTGAACACCGCGTCCAGGTCGCCGTCGGCGTCGATGTCGGCCAGCTGGGCGGCGAACGCTCCGTCGACCGAGGTCGCGATCGTGGTCTTGACCCACGTCGTGCCATCGCCGGACGTGTTCGCATACCAGGCCACCTCGTCGGAGTCGTAGCCGGTGCTCAGGACATCCACGGTGCCGTCCTGATCGACGTCGCCCACCGCCGCCCAGTTCGCGCCGCCGAACCCGGAGTCGATCGTGTGGGTCGTCCAGGCCGAGCCGTCCCCGGCGGTGTTCTCGTACCAGTTCAAGGTGTTCGGGATGTCGCCAGCGCCGAACACATCGAGATCCCCGTCGCCGTCGATGTCGGCCGTCGCGGCGGACCAGGGATCGTCGAGGGGATCGATCACGGTGCGCGGCCAGGTCGCGGCGCCGTCGAGGTCGTTCTCCCACCAGACGATCTCGTCATCGCTCGTCGCCGTCCCCAGGAGGTCGAGATCCCCATCCCCGTCGATGTCCGCGAGCTCCAGTCCGTACGCGTAGTCGAACCCGGTCTCGATGGTGTTCTTGACCCAGGTGGACGCGTCCCCGCTCGTGTTCTCGTACCAGACGACCTCGTCGGCGAAGAAGGCCATCACGACGATGTCGTCGTCGCCGTCCCGGTCGAGGTCCGCCGTCCGGACGACGCCGGCCCCGTTGAGAGACGTGTCGATGTCGACGGCGGTGAGGGGTGGCAGCTCGGCCCGCGCTTCGGTCGGAAGCAGGAACGTGAGCGGGAGGGCGAGCAGGAGCGCTTGGCGAAGCATGGGGGCACCGTACGCGGGGGGCTCCGGGGCGTCCTATGGCAGCCGTATGACACCCGGGATCGGCGGACCTGCTCCCCGCCGGGAACATCGGACCCGGTCGGCGGGTATCGTGGAGGACGACGGGGTGCGGGGTCGCGCGCCGTCAGGAAGAGGGAACCGGGACGGCGCCCCACGTGTCCCGCCTGTACACCG
>ENA-OWNT01005677-OWNT01005677.1-seawater-metagenome-genome-assembly--contig:-NODE-5677-length-10175-cov-4.192711_pt1 | contig 10175 bp, 9 predicted proteins | sample MGYA00238136_ERZ651165 | MGnify/ENA primary metagenome ERZ651165 (study PRJEB26861, sample SAMN08777766) | seawater metagenome | isolation source: coastal seawater | place: USA: Florida | collected...
ACGAACGACGAACGACGAACGACGAACGACGAACGACGAACGACGAACGACGAACGACGAACGACGAACGACAACACCGTTCAGATGCACTCGCTCTGCATGTATGTATGTACAGTTGATTCATGCATATCCGTGCATCGTACACACCCGACTGATTCCCGCGCATATCAGTGTTAGAGTGTGGTTTTCTTATGATGTGTACGGAAACCGTACAGTGTACAGAATGCAGGGAGAAGACCACACTGTAATTCAATAGTCATGGGTACGTGGTACTGTACGTAGTACTGAGGGTATTATGTAAGTCGGGATTTTCAATGTTGCAGAGAAGTTCGAAAAGTTGTCGTTGTCGTTGTGGCCGTTCGTTCGTTCGTTCGTTCGTTCGTTCGTTCGTCGTTTTTGTCGTCGTCGTTTTTGTCGTCGTCGTCGTCGTCGCTTCTTTCTTCTTTCTTTGGGGTCGAAGGACAAAGCTTTCGTGAGATAAAGGACGTGCGGACGGGTTATAGCATACTCGAGTATAGCACAGTGCAGCCTGGTAAGACGGCGAACGATTGGCAGGGCGACGATAACGACGACGACGGCGGCGGCGGCGGCAGTGGCGTGCGGATGGAACCACGTTCGCGATTTTGCGATTTGAGAAAGGTGAATACGGACCGGCGAGTGAAGGGAAGCTCGAGTCTTGAGTTGCCATTGGAGTGGGCGTTTTATGATTGGTCTGCAAACAGTTCAAATAGCCGTGCGTGAGACTTGGTGTTGAGGACGCTTTGGGTCGCGTGGGTGGGCTCACCGGGTGCATTTCTTGCTGTGAAGGATTATCGCGCGCAGCCGGCGCGAACCTCGTGTGCTCGGCGGCTTTGAATGTTTGAAGACAGAAAATAAACCTGAGGTTCAAAATGTGCTGATTAGCAGGTGTAAGATGTCCCCATAGTTTGTATTTTGCTAGCCCATGTGGCAGTTGCGATCCATATGCTGGACTGCGATCTGGTTGTGTGTTGTTGGTGCGTGGCGAGCGTCAGTGTCGCTCGCGGCACCAGTGGCGACGCCGGCGCCAGACCCTGCCACACTGGCAAGTCATGTACAAGAACTCACGCGCAAGGTCGCGAACTGCGAAGGCTCGGAGTTGGCTTTGTTGGAGCAAATACGTCAGCAAAGGCACGCGGCGGACCAGCGACTGGCTGCATTCGAGACAGAACTCGCCGCTCTCCGAGACCGCATGTCGCAACAGAAGTTGCTCATTGACCAGCAAAGAAGCGCGCTCAGTAACTTTACGCTGGCGTTGTACCGATTGGCGACGCGTGCACTCTCTCGGTCCAATGCAACGCATGCGAAAGGAGCGAACGTGTCTTCGTTGGCATGGCCTGCCAACGGATGCCCTGTTGAAGTCGACGTTGTGGTGCGTCCTGGCAAGGATAATCCCATTACGCTCGTGCGCTGCGGGGGAGCGCCAAATGACACAGAAACGGAGTTCAGGATGAAACGGGCCATCAACAACGCCAAACGCAAAGCGCGAGGCAAGAAGGTCGACGCCTGGCTAGACCCTGTTTGTGTCGCGACAGTGCAGCAAAGTGATGTGGACGAAGGCTCTGACCCGTTGCAGGGTGTTGAAGTGGTTCCACACACAACGCTCGATTGCTTGAGTCAACTTACACTGCAGTCGGTGACCATCCGAACCAGTTTGTCGCGAAACGCAAAGAATTTTTCGCTGGATGCCCGATTTGAAACTCTTGGGGCTGTACACGCGAGATTGCAAAAGTTCACGCGGAAAAAGCGCTTCCTGAAGTTTGTACGCCGACCCGACGTGGATGCAGCAGCCAAGCCGATTGCTCACACGGACAAGAAACTCAGCACGGCCACATCGGAACGCATGGCCACCGCCGCGCAAGACAAGAACAAGCGCAAGACTAACATGGAACCTGCCAATGGCATGCAGCGCTCCAGCAAACCCAAGCACGAAATCACGGAGAACCGAGAGCAAGTAGATGCGGCACACGGCTACGACACCAGTTGGGACACCGAGTTCAATAACACGCGAAGGCAGGCGTCCGTCGTGCGCGCGTTCGAGTGGGCGTGGGTCGGGTACCGTCTGCACGCGTGGGGACGCGATGAATTGAAGCCTGTGTCGAGAAAAGGCCAAGATTGGTTTGGGATAGGTGAGATCCCTTCTTTGTGTCCGTCGTTGGCTCGCCGCGCCGCTGTGTTGTCCCGCACCTTTATTCAAGCATCGGCCGTTGTGTCAACATTTTGTGCAGGTTTGACCCTCATCGACGCCCTCGACACCATGTGGATCATGGGATTGCACGAGGAGTTCGATGAGGCCATGTCGTGGGTCGAGTCGTCGCTTAGTTTCGAGAGTGTCTCCAAAGATGTGAATCTGTTTGAAACCACCATCAGGGTGTTGGGAGGTCTGTTGTCTGCGCACATGCTCTCTGGTCGAGAGGTGTTGCTGCAAAAAGCGACCGACCTCGCGGACCGTCTCATGCCGGCGTTCGGGACACCGTCCGGAATCCCATTCTCGGACGTCAACCTCAAAACGGGCAAAGCGCATGGACCCGTTGTACGTGTCTTCTTCAGCAGTTCTTGGTTGCCGCAATGTCCGTGTCTGATTCACTGACGCCTGTATCGGTGCACATACCAATTAGGTGGGAGACGCGAGCTCATCGACGGCTGAAGCCACGTCAATTCAATTGGAGTTCAAGTATCTGTCGCATATCACCAATGACTCAAAGTACGCAGATGCAGTGAATAAAGTCATGGAAGTCGTAGCGAACAACCAGAAACAGGACGGCCTTGTGCCGATCTACATCAACCCGAAAACTGGCAAGTTCAAGGCCTCTTCTCGAGTGACGCTCGGCGCGCGTGGGGACAGCTACTACGAGTACCTGCTGAAGCAGTGGCTGATCACGAACAAGACGGAGGACAGTCTACGTCAGGAATATGTTCGATCCATGGCAGGGGTGGTAACTCGCTTGATACAGAAGACGAAGGTACCATTCAAAACATGGGAGTACGCGCAGGCTAGCAACTGCAATACTGTGTCTGATAGTGTCTGCGTGCATGTTGGCAGGCCTCAAACCTCACTTACGTCGCAGAGCTGACCAAGAGCGGGAGTGGGGGGTCTATCATTCGAAAGATGGATCACCTGGTTTGTTTCCTTCCGGGAACGCTGGCATTGGGTGTGCTCCATGGAGCGACGGGGGCAGTCGACTCACAGTTGTCCATTGAACACATGGCCCTCGCAAGGGAGTTGCTAGACACGTGTTTGCAGATGTAAGTGATAATTTGTCGTCCGGGCGCTGTATGCGCGCATGGGATGACATGTCCCGGACTGATCACGAATAATTCATCGCAGGTACAAAGTAGCACCAAGTGGCCTGAGCCCTGAAATCGTGCACTTCAAAGACACTGCGCCGCCTCCTGCTAGCACTGAACACTTGAAAATAGATGACATCGTTGTGAAGCCTCGCGACGCACACAACTTATTGCGTCCCGAGACAGTCGAATCACTCTTTGTTTTATTTCGCCTGACGGGTGAGGTCCACTTTCAAGACATTGGCTGGGAGATCTTCACGGCATTTGAGCGAAATTGCCGATGTGATAGCGGCGGGTACACCTCGTTGGACAATGTCTTGGAAGTGCCGCCACGTAAGCGCGACAAAATGGAATCCTTCTTTCTGGGCGAGACCCTCAAGTAAGTCGTTTCACGATGGTTGCGTCCGACAACCTGTCCTCGTTTTCTCAAGGTCGTTGTGCTGCGCGTAGGTACTTTTACTTACTCTTCGGTTCACGAACTGAGCTGCTTGAGACGGGTATGCCACAGAGCAGAAACCACACCTGTGAACGAAGTGGCAGCTGCCAGAACTCTAGTGCCTTTAATCCCTGGACGAAACGCGATGTTTCGCTTCGGAACTTTGTGCTCAACACCGAGGCGCACCCCCTGCCTGTGTTTTCGTTGCACAACTGATGCGCTGGCCTACTGCCCTAGTATTGTAATGTTAGAATCCTGGCTGTTAGAATTAGACATTACAAGACTTTGGTCTACGAAATAAAGCTTGTTTTTAACTTTCGTTTTGTTCGAAGTCACTCGCCTTCACACGAACAGTGTCGAAGAAACTACCACGCGCTGGAATCTTCCCGTCTTCGCTCTCTGGTAAAAAGCTGTGGGACAAACGGCGTCAATGGCGATGAGTGTGGTGTGGAAACAGCAATCTTCACAATAATAAAAGCAACGTACTTTGAGCTTTCCACTGCGTGTAGCTTAGCCCGTTTGCCTTTTTTCTTTGCTCCGGAGTCGTGCTTCCGCTTCTGAGGAGACTTCTTGCGCGGTGATGAATCGTCGTCACCTTTGACGCCTAAGACGCGTGCATGCATTCGCAATTAATTGAGCTGAGTTTGTCGCGGAAGAGTGGCTTCAAAAACAACAATTTTGTGTACCTCTGGCAACACCGACAGGCTTAGGACCGGTACTCTGTAATTCATCCATAGCAACGAACATTAATGCAACAGCGGAAACGTGGTAAACGTGCAGCAACACAATACCTCTAATTTGCCGACTTTGCGCCGAATACGCTCCTTCGGCATGCTCAGCAAGGGCTCCAATGCACCAAGCAACACAGATTTGGCCTTTGTTGGGGTATCAACCTACTCGAGGCAAAGAACCATGCACAAATGATCGCTCAGTTGCAAGCAGGGGCAATTTGAAGTACTACGGCGCACGTACGTCCACGCGGCCTCTGTATGCACTGTCCGTGATTCCCGGCAGCAAACGAGCTTGCTTCTTCGCAATATCGACGGTTTCTCGCACAACCTATGCGCAGGTGGGAAGAGTTAGCAACCAAAGGAGAAGATGGCTGTCAAAACATTCGATGAGGGCACGTCGAATTCGACCGTACCTGAAGTACTCGCTCTTTGCCAGCTTTCGACCAACCTTCGCCGAAGGCGCTCTGGTTCTTCGACACCTACAAGTTCCAACAACGTACGCACAGCACACGTCTCAACTAAAATCATCACGAGAATGAATACAGCGACTACAATTCCACCTACCCATGAGCGGAATGACGAGAAGACTTTTGACTTCTGCTTCTCCAAGTCGTTGATTTTTTCTAATGTCTCCAGAGTTTTGATGCGAGTCACCTGAAAACGCCAAACAGACAACGTCGCGTCAAGAAGTTGTCGACAGTGCAAGTCCATAGGCGCGTTGCTACAAATTGCAACAACATTTGAACTCTTACCACAGCATTCATCGTGTATTGATCTGGCAATACCTCCAGCAACCTGTTCAAGAAGCCGTGTGGTCGGCGGCTACCTTCACCAGGTCCTTTCACTCCTGCATTCAACGTAGCCTACAACCATGCACCAATTCTTACGACACCAGGCCACAGCACGACGCCTCTCGAGGTGCACGGGCACTCACCAACATGGAGTCAAGCGCTTTCGGAATTTTCTTGAGCTTCGAAGGCTTGTCGGTCTGTAGTTTCAACTTTCTGAACAGTGTTGCAGCTTTTTGCGAGATTTTTTCGAACAAATCGTCCACTTCAACACTGGAGAGCGACCCACCCTTGTGGAATCGTGTGAACGAAGCTCGCGGTGAATCCTGCTGTTCGTCGATGGTTGCGATCTTGCCCCTGTTGACATGGAATCCGGTCATAACCGTCTTGAGACGGCCGGCATCTCGTACTTGCAAGGCGGCTTCCACCAACTCGGAGTCGTCGATGAAGTTATCGCCTTCTTTCTCGTCGTACCCACAGTGATTCAAGTGGGTCTCATAATCTGTGACATCGTTCTCGTGCTTTGAGATTACGTCCCGCAGAGAACTCTTCGTCGGCGTGCCAACTTTGTCCTCCACCACCACCACAGCCGCATCGCTTTCTTCTTCGACGTCCATGGGTGCACCAATGTTCATGTAATCGAGTGCATGGTACCCCAAACCATTGTCAGGCCGCGCCATGATGTCAATATCAACATCTCTCAGAAGATCAACGCGCATGTCCTGTCGGACATCATACGCTGTCGGGGCTGCCGACATGGTGACAGCCGTCTCGCAGCCTTTGGATCACAAAGCGCACGATGTGCAGCGTGCGAGGACAGGCTAATTTGAAGAACAAGTCAGAAAATGCAAACTTTGTTTCGACACTCGAACAATAATGTCTGTCAAGCGTGGCCTGTCAATCCGCACAATCCGTGGAGCGAACTGCCACCGCACAATCCGTGGAGCGAACTGCCACCGCACAATCCGTGGAGCGAACTGCCACGCGCGTCTCCGTCCTTCATGTGCCTTCGCTCACATCGTCCTGCGGCACACTCCCTCATCCTACGACACCATCTTCGTATCATGACACTATCTTCGTCTTCTGACTGCCGTCTTCCATCCTCCGCCCTCCGCACTGCATCCTCAATCTGCTGCTCTCCACCCGCCACCCGCCACTCTCTTGCCTTCCGCCCACGTCACTCGTCACTGGACACACTCCACGTCGTCCATCCTCGACGTAGTCCCTCCTGCACGCCTGCAACCTGCAACGCACTCGACAACACGCACCAACACTCCGCACTCGACTTCGACTCGACAAAATCTTCGTCGTTCGTCGTTCGTCGTTCGTCGTTCGTCGTTCGTCGTTCGTCGTTCGTCGTTCGTCGTTTGAATTTCAAAATCGAACGCAAGCAAGACAACGAACGGCGGCGGCGGCGGTTTGTTTGCTCATTTTCCTAATTCATAGTTCATTGTAAAATTACGTAATTTCATTCACTGCGTTGTGTGAAGCTCGAAATAAGCGTTTAATCAGTTTTTGCTTCAGACTGATTCAGTCGTTAAAATTTTATTAAAAATACATTGAAACAGCTATACAGTTACAAATGACTGTAATAGACTATCATACATTAATTGAGGTAAACTAAGTACTAGAGTACCAAAGTACTCACTGAGTTACCTGCATTAACTCACTCCAAACAGTAATTAGTACTTGCGGTATTCACTTTTGTGGTATAAAACATCAGACTTTGACGACAACGACGACGACGACGAACTTCGCACTGAAATGCCACCGCTTCGGATGGCTAGCGTACGTCAACACCTTTCATAATCGACAGCTATGCGGAGCGGGGTTCTCGCTATTATACCATACTAGTACCACCCATCATGTCACACTCGTCGGGAAGGAGCTGGCAAAGGTATGTGGACAACAGAGCTGGAGAGGGGTGCGATGGCAACGCCTGTGGCGTAACGGCAATTGGTGCTGGTTCTTGCATACGTGCAGAGACTTTGACACAGAGCAGCGAAGCAAGGGACAGTGTGGAGGTGCAAGTGCGTAACGAAAGGCTAACTACGCAAAAAAGTTGACTAAAGTAATAAGAGAGCACCGCGACGGTGTCGTACAGAGGGTATCTAACAACCTCAGGACTTCAAGGGCCACACCGCTGGTGACGGCACAAATATTTTGTTGGTGTGCCCTCCAATCCACTCCACGATAGAGTTGCAGTTGACGAGGGCAGTTTCGAGGCTCACAATAGCGTCGAAGTGACCGTACAACTCAAAATTTGATCCTCTGAAAGCCACTGCAAGATATGACCCAGAGGTTTTCGCCTGCGGCCGTGAACAGAAAAGTGTTGCTGTTAGGAGCACGCGCGTTGTCAACGGAGAACGTCGCTTAACACCAGATTCGTACCATTTGCCAGTGTGGTGAAACGGCGCCAGGGGCACAAGGATCCATTGGGTAGTAAAAGTCGCGAATTAGGTTCTACAGAGAAGTTGTAGCATTTGTTAAAGACGAGGCTCAACGCGTGCATGCCACCGAGGACCACTGGAAGCCTACTTGATAGTTCTCCCAAATGCGCTGCCTAGCCGCCACACCGTCGTGCGGCCTTTTGAAGGGAGAGAAATAGCATTGTGGCACAGCCTGACATGGAAAATGCACGACGATTATCGAGATGTCGCGATCCACCAGCAAACCACACACAAAAGCGCACCAGAGACCGATACACAAAGTGAATGAGGCCGGGTATTCTAAGGGACTTCAGGACTCGAGGGACCTGGTCTGGGCCAGTGCTGCTATTGATACTACGGTTGGAGCCGCCGCCTCCTTTGCTCACGCGCTGCGAATATGTCCGACTTCGACCACTGGCGAAGCGTGACAATTGATGCTGCACTTTCGCGATTGCCCTAACACATAATGGAAGGTACATGCATGCACGTTGACGCGGAGCTTGCCACAGGGTTGCAGGACACAGCGTCACCGACGGACCCTGATTTCGTCAATTCATCCTCGATCCAGTCCCGTGCACCTGAAAGAATGTGGAACTGTTTCTCGGAGCGATCCGTCGTGACGAATATCAAGCAGACCTATGGCATACGCCAAACGAACAAAGTACACTTAGAAACCGTCGGCAATTGTGGCATGTAAACCAGCAGAATGCATACAGCGACCGTGACGCACCTCGGGCGCCAAAAAGCATACGAGTGCCTGAATGTAACCCTGGGAGTTGAAGCCAGGAAGGCACACTGGCATCCACGACACTGATGCATTTAAAGAGTTGGAAGTTGCTGCAAAGCGGCCGAAGTTTTGTAAGAGAAGCAGATCTGTCACACGAAGCCTACAGCGCCAGCGAGGCAACCATGTGAGCACACAAAACAAATAGTTTCATGTTAAATGCTTGATCAACCATTTAGGACGCACCGATGCTTCGGGTTCTTCAATTGACAAAACGTAACAACTTGGTCTCGAGCGAGGACGATGCCGTACAGAAGGTGCTCCACCTACAGTTCACAACACAACCAAATGTCATCGGCAGAACTTGAAGTCGTCCATCGAGGGACCACCACTCACATGGGCGCGCTGGATTGTGTGCGTGATGTTGTGCCTTGTGTCTTCGTGCAATGGCAGGTACGAGAACGCGTTGAAGAGCGTCTGTGGCAGCGAAGCGAACCCCCGCATCAGGCACTCCAAAAGCTTTTGGTCTTGTGGTCCAAGCATACTTCGGACATCATAGTTCGGGTGCGTCGTGAGGTGGTCGTACACTTTAGCTGTCAGCACGAACGTGATTTGTCGGTACACGTAATCTAACTTTCGTCGGAGGAATGGGATGGGCACGTTTCTCTTTGAAATGATCAGCAGGTACAGGGGTTCCTTCAGGGCAAATACGAATATCCGGTCGCCGGCGACGATGTGGCGGATGCGCTCTTCGGTGTCGCATTCGCAGCGAGAAATGATGGCCTGGATTACGCCCATATAACCGAGCATCTCATTCTCGTCGCCGTACCGAACGTAAACCAACTTGCCGGCGTTCGTCAGCACGCACACTTGCTCGTTGCGAGACTTCCATGGGATGGCGATCGGCTTGGGACCTGTTGGTGTGTTGTCGTCCTCCTGCTCGTCGTCGCTCTCGGTCAGCGGCTCCATCGCGGGCTCCACCCATTGCTCGTCGTCTGCGACTGCCTGCTGTTCTGCTGGTGCGCTTTCGCTTTCTGCTTTGTGGCCTCCAACGAGGTGATTGGCGGCGACGGCAGCCAGAGTGACACTCGCAAAGTCGTGCCGTTCCGAGCCTTCCTCAGCATGCATGGCTGGCGCAATATCTTTGTGGCTGAGGGCATCTGCCTCGTCTTCGGGTTCGTTGTCTTCTGCGGGGCCCTTCGCGTCGCCTGCCGTGAACAAATCGGGTGTCGATGCAACCTCCGCTGTATCCGCGGCTGTGGTTGCACTGGCACCAGCGGTTTCATCGACGGGGGCCTCGTCGGCGGTCGAGGTTTCGCCCGACACAGGTGCCTCCTCCGGCGACGAAGTCGACATCCTTGCTTCGTTGGTTGTCGAGCAGGCCGTATTACAATATCACACGCAAATTTTCCGCCGGTTTTTCGTGCGAGGGAGCGTCTGCAGGGGACGCAGTTGACGGAGTCGGCTCTTCATTACACAGAACCACCCAGTTGACGACTTTTCCCTTCAATGCAGCAGTTGGCGGCTTGGTCCTTCAATCCAACCACAACCACAACAACGACAACGACAATAACTACGACAACGACGGTGGCGATAACCAACGACGATACCCAACGACGAACAACGACGACGACGATAACCAACGACGACGACGATAACCACAAAACAAACGAAGACGGCGAACAACGACGACGACGAACAACGACGACGACGACGACCTACGAAGTCGAACAACGACGAGGACGGTCGAGGACGGCGGCG
>ENA-OWNT01005678-OWNT01005678.1-seawater-metagenome-genome-assembly--contig:-NODE-5678-length-10174-cov-4.563732_pt1 | contig 10174 bp, 11 predicted proteins | sample MGYA00238136_ERZ651165 | MGnify/ENA primary metagenome ERZ651165 (study PRJEB26861, sample SAMN08777766) | seawater metagenome | isolation source: coastal seawater | place: USA: Florida | collected...
CACTCACTGTCGAACTTCCACCGACAGCCAGTCAGCCAGTCAGTCACGCTGACAGTGAGTGACTGTTGGAATGTCGTCGCCCAGTCGTCCACACGCTGGCTGGCTGGCTGGCTGGCTGGTTGGCTGGCTGATGACTTTCTTGGCTGACTTGGGCTTGGTTCGGTTTGGTTTGGCTTGGCTTGGCTTGGCTTGTTGCGATGTGTTGGCCAGCGAACGACGAAAATAAACGACGGATCACGGACGAAGAAGGACGAAGGATGAACGACGAAAGACAAACGACGAAGGACGAAAGATAAACGACGAAGGACGCAGGACGGACGGACGGACGGCGAAGGACGAACGAACACACAGTGGTGACGAATAATATAACGAGTGCGTGTGTGTGCGTCTTCACTGCGAATCGCCTTCGTATCCTTCCTCCGAGCGGCGGTTGTCGTCCACGTTGTCGTCGTCCCCATCGTTCACTTGTTCGTGCTTCACTTGTTCGTCATACTCTTGTTCGTTCGTCCCCGTCCACCATCCACCGTCCGTTCGTCGTTTGTTCAGGAGTTTGTGTCTTAGTGGTGTATCATGTGCTAGCATGTGCTAGATTGCTTGCACGGTCGGAGTGTGGTGGCAAAGCGGGTTGTTGGGTTGCTTGCCGCTTGGGTGGGGTTGCTTGCTACTTTCTTACAATTGTTCTTAGTGATTGGGTTGGTCCAGTCCGTGGTATACGTGATTGTTGACATACCGCTGCGGTGTGTGCATTCGATCCCTCCAAGAAGAGAGGCCAGGATGACGGCGAAACAATCCAAATTTTAAATTCAGGCTGACTTCTAAGCTGGAACAGGCAGCTGAATACGTACTTGCGCACCCTCGGCTGCCCGACGTGTGGTGCGTGCTAGTAGCCAATGCCACGGCCGCGAACTGGCATTTGCCTTGTGGCGTTGTGGTATGCTGTCGCGTTGGGACATGGTGCTGTCCCAATTTTGGAACAGGCTCAACAGTTCGAAGAGTACCGCCTCGACTTTTGCTATGGGAGACAGTTTCCCCCACATCCACAGTGCGATCTCAACACCCTCCCGCATTTTTCCAGACTACAAACAACTGAAGCAATCAAAAGCAAAAGAACTCTGAAATCGTCAAGTACGCCCAATCGCACCCGCTTCGCGGTTTTGATGCAGAATGGGCGTGTTGGCAGCACGTGGTTTGTGAAGTTGTTGAACACTCTCACCAAAGGGATCGATTGTCAGGGAGAAGAGTTCGATTCCAACCCATGCAAAGACACCCCTGAATACACTGCTAACAAAAAGAGTCGCTGGGCGGACGAAGGAATTGTTGAGTACGTGGACACAACTCGTGCTCTACGAATCTGTGGTTACCTTGCAAACAGTCGTTCTCAATGCTTCTTGCACCCGCCACCGGCAGATACAAGGAGGAACTAATGGAAGAATATTTCAAAAAGTGCGAATCCAAACCAAGGTGGGCGATTGCATTCAAAGAACGCTGTTGCCGTTGGTGTGTTGCGGTGATTGATGTTTTCGTGTCTGCACGTTCACAACGCAGATTTCACGCGTGCGGTTTCAAAGTCCTGTACTCGACTTGGGCCAGTCGAGTGTCAGCAGAAATCGCTGACACGCTTCTCGAATTCGGCGAGAGCGAAGGGGACTTGAAGATCATCTGTTTGCATCGCGACAACGTGTTTCAGCAAATGGCATCGAAAATGTACAAAGAGACCGCAAAAGAGAACAACCTGAGCTCAGGAAAAGGAAAAGTGCGTGTGTGTAACGTTGTCGGCGGCCGTTCGCATTGCATCGTGTGACTCATTGTGGAAACAATTGGCACGCAATAATAGGTTGCAGCTGCAGCTCGTAAGAAGAACCTCACCTTTTACATGCCCACGGACGAGACGCGAATGGACAGCTTGTACATCGACCAGCGGACATTCGTGGACTTTTGCTGGTAAGCAATGACTCATCTGTTGCAGCACCGACGTCAACGTTTTCAAAACAGTGGGCGGTGCTTTCAGGAGCTGGGTTCCACATGCTGAAGTAATGTCTTTGGATTACGACTCATTGCTAACTGCACCCGAGGCCGTCATGGAAAAAATCATTCCTTGGCTAGGAGGAACGCACAAAGAGGAGAAAATTGCCTCCAACCAAACAAAATTGTCCCATGACAACTCGAAGTAAGTTTCAGGAAACAGAGCAAACATACACCGTGTTGCAACATGTGAAGCGCACAGCATTTCGCACTGACTGTGACACCTTTGTGGCTTTTGTTGCAGCATCTTGAACCTCGACTACTACAGGAATATTACCCGATATGCGGTATGATGACAGCTAGTTCAGTGCTGAGATGACGTGCAATGCCTGGGCCTTTTAGTTGGCTCATGTTTATCGTGTTGCAGGCCATGATCGATGAAGAAAACTTTCGTCAACGTGCCGACGGGTGTGCATTGCGAAGGTATATCAGTATTTCTGTTTTGCTCGTCCCATCACGACATCACATGACACTCGTTGCCATGTACGTCTAGATCGGACCACATTCTGCCTCTTGCAGCTCATTTCGCCGGAACAGCTCCAAATTGCACCGATAGCAAAAAGCTACGCTTGAACTTTTCCAAGTTTGACTACAGCAAATGCAGCTAACAAAAACCTCGTCGGTTGTTAGTTTTGTGCTGGATTTTGCTCAGCAACAAAAGTGTAGAATTAAGTTTACGTTTCCTCACACTGCATGGTGAGTTGAATGTGACATGCCAGAGTATCATCGGGACAAATCGTTCGTTTGAAATGATCCAACTCTCGCTATTTTAGCTCACTCCGGAAAGAACTTGTGGTATACTTTGAAGTCAACTGCGTGGTGTTGTTCCAACGCATCGTGGATTGCTGTGAGATCGAAATGCTCCTCGTGATGCGGGTTTTTGTTTTCGTGGGGAAGTTGCTCCACTTGTGTAAAGTTTGCGCTTTTGAGCACACCATTGACGAAATCGAGAAGCTTACTGGAGCTTCCTACGACGTCGAATTGTTCCAGATCTGCAATCAAAAGGTCACCAACTTTGTCGTCCACCACTTGCCACGCCTAGGAAACAAACAATGTCAGTGGTTGGTGTCACAAAAAAGTTGTGGCTACAAACTTGGGCCAAATTATGCCGTACCTTCGACTGTTTAATGGCACTAGTGCTGCAATTCGGTCGAGAAGGCACAGTAGTGAGGTCACAATTGTATGCGAGTGCGGTGCTCTGAGGATTGGGATGCGACTTCACCAGCTTCATCGCGTGTTTTTGCTTTTTCTCGTCGGAACCTTTTGGGATTTGGAACTCCTCCTTGCCGTTCTTGGCCTGATAGAAATAGTTGGACCAAAAGCGTGATTCCGGGTTTCGCATGGCGGTTGCGAGTATCATGCGACATCCACTTCCACTCTGCTCCATCTGTCGCTTCATTTCAAGGAAACGCTCGAAGCTCCACATCAAGCCGGGCGTGCAGGTGTGGCTATCCACGAGCGCCCACCATGGTGACTTGGGGTCGTTGGGGTCCAGCCCTTGCGTGAAGTGATCGTGAATGCCGAGCTTGTTGTACTTGACCGGAGTTCTGTCCACAAAAGGCTGCGATTGACTCATATCGGTGACAACTTCCTGCAAGTGGTGCCACTGGTCTTCGTAACCGAAACCACCAACCATGTTGCAGTGGCCCAGTGGTACATACTCGCGTACGTATTTGCGGCGATGCAGGTGGTCAGCCACAGTGGTGCCTCCTGTCTTGCCAACGTGAATGAAAACGATAATGCCGCATTCGCGACCTTGGCTTTCACCACCGCGAACGACAGTTCCAAAGACAGCAGCTAGAGCCAGCACACACAGCACGGCGTTCGAAAGCATCGCGCTAGATCTATTGGTGGACCGTACTGCGCACAACTGCGACACCAGTGTGTTGAATATGATGCTAGCGGGAATAAAACGGAAACGAATATCGGGTCGATACTCAGTCTACGTGCTGGTTGCAATTGATGCGTCCACAGAAAAGTTGCGGTATTATCACGGGCCCCGCAATACTCCGACACGCATTTTCTGCAGGTCTTGTCTACGCAAGATTTTGTTTTTGGTCACCACAAACATGCTGTTCAACAGTCATGCTGGTGATTGTAACAACCAACACACTCGCTTCAGCAACCCACAGCAAACGTTGCAGTTTGTTGGAAGCTCACGGTGAACACGGATGTTTACGCCCACATGCACGCACCTGAGGAGAGGGTGCAGCACGACCGTCGGTCGTTGAGACCCGACGGCCGGTAACTTAGCGGCCATTGGCTCGAAGCAAGACAACGCCATGAAGGCCGTCAATCTGAATTTCTTTTACAATGCAACAACAAGCGAGAAAGCAGGGAAGGACATCGGTCTCTTGCCTTGAGTCGCCAACCAATCACCAACCCCACAACGCACCAAACTACCTGGGCACTACGTATAACAACAACAACGACGACGACGACGACGACAACGACGACGACTCGACGGCCAAAGCAGCTTGTTCGTTGACAAGCAAACCGACGTAACTTGACAACTTTGACTACTTCTTACTTCTTCTCTGCTCTGTGATCGTTTCATTGATTGAGAGGAGGCAAAGTCCAACGCAGACTCTCGCAATGCCGACGCCCATGCCATACAAAACAATCATTGTATTGTTGTACACAAAGTACCGACCGCACTGTTGCGACGCTCCGCACAAATGCATTGCAGAAACAGTGCCGAAATAGTGCAAACTGAAGTGCTGGAAAGACCGGTGTTGATGAATGATGGATGTCATGCCGTGGGCAGTGGGCGGGTTCGGTATGCCATGCCATTGGGTAGGCGGCTGTGACGGGTAGATTGGGCAGGTAGGTGGCAGGGCCGGACAGGACGGGCAGGTCGGACAGTTGGGCAAGTTGGCCCTGTTATGCCACAACTAATCCAGCGTGCAACGTACTGGAAGCAGTGAAGAGTATAAAACATAAAACACAAAGACGTACCAATTCATTGAAAATGCGGAAAACGAACAGGTGAACAAGTATGGCCACAAGCAATTAGGTAGGTCGGTGTGCTTTCGTCGACGACCAACATGTCCACCTTGTGTCGGCCGTTGGTTGCACCGGTGTATCCATCTATGCAATGCCCATGGTTGGCGAATGGAGGGACGATTCAGTATGAGACACTGACTCGTGGCGTGGTTGGGTTATTTGTCCTCACTCCACGAGAAGGTGGCAAACTGACGAGGATTCCTGGATATTGCGAGATACTTTCTTTGAGAGTTTGATACGATAATCATCGTTGGGCACCAATCGACCAACTGTCTGGAAATATTGTGTGCCGGCACTTGCGAAAGGAAACACAATTACGATGGCAAGACGCTGTGAAGCCTTGCACTAGAAGTATTATCCCTTATGGCATATCTACGAAGGGAATAAGTGATTGAACAGCTTGAAGTCACCCGCATGATACTCGTGCAAAGCCTCGCGGATTTTCTCAACGTCGTAGTCCTTGTTCGCGTGATGGGGGTTCTTGTTATCGTGGGGCATCTGGCCAACTTCTGTGAAATTTGCAGCGCGAAGGACATTGTTCACAAAGTCCGTCAACTGGAGTGATCTGCCCACAACGTCGAATTGTTGTAGGTCCTCTATCAACGTGGCAACGACTGAATCGTCAACCAACGACCACGTCTGGAACCAAATTGACACAATTCACAAATTGCACAGAAACCACAAACCACACGTTCATCACAACAGATCGAATTATTTGGTGTTTTCAGACACCACTGAGAACAACAACCTCTTTCAAGTGTGACTTACCCGTGCAATTTGGGACGCATTTGCGCTACAATTCGGGCGCGTTGGGTTGGAAATCAGGTCACAGTTGAAAGCTAGTATAGTGCTCTGAGGGTTTGGATGCTCCGTAATGATATCCACGACATGCTTCTCCTTTGCAGCTTTCGAGTCGGGAATTTCGAAACCGGCTTTCCCCGTCTTGGCTTGATAGAAATAGTTTGACCAAAACCGTGATTCTGGCTCACGCACCGTCGTGGTCAGGACCATTTTGCAGCCACTGCCGCTTGTTTCCACTTTCTTTTTCATTGCCATCAATCGCTTGAAGCTCCACAGGAGACCCGGAGAGCACGTGTGTGTGTGCACAAAAGTCCACCACGGCGACTGCGGATCCGATGCAGGTGGACCAATGGTCCACTTGTCCAGGTGGGGCCGCAACTTGTTGGCACGAGTCGGGACACGTGTTGTGAAAGGTGTTGCAGTTGACATGTCCTGCACAACTCCGTCCAATGCCTGCCATTGGTCTTCGTACGAGTACTTGTTCTCGCCAGCGCCTTTGCAACCTCCAAGAGCTATGAACTCTCTAACGTACCGACGTCGTTGAAAATGGTGGAGCACCGTAGTCCCACCTGTTTTGCCAACATGGACATGCACAATTATTCCGCATTCGCGCCCACTGGATTCATTGGAAGCTTTTACCAAGCCAACTACAAATGCGAAAAGGCAGACCGCGGTAGGAATAAAGGCATGGAGACCCATGACTCGTCAAACCGGGAAAATAATCATGTTGTGTCCATGGCTGCGCTCAACTTTGTTTGTGAATCGGTTTGGCTTGTTCCCTGTTTGAAGTCATGAAGCAATTTTTGCGAAGTCATCTTCACTTGCTTGATAGCTGATATTACAATCTCAAGTCATTGAAATTCCCTGCCGTTGCCACGTCGAAACACTCCTTTCACAGTCCACGTGCAAAGAATCTCTCGAGAGACGCGAGTGTCTCATGCGTACACTCCTTCTTCGTTGCGACTGCACTTGCGCCGCGTTTGTAGCAACTGGCCCATTCCCCAACCGTCGTTACGGCCGTCTAGCCAGGGATCAACAAATGTCAACAGTCTGATGGTCTGGCCAGCAGGTGGCCCGGTTGGACTGTGCGTGCACTTGTTTGCTTCCTCAGCATCACATCCGCCACCCCACCCAGTTTAAACTTTGTTGCCCACCAACAAGCGTTGCGCGGACATTGCGACGAACATCGACAGCACACATTCATGTTACGTGCCGCAACGCATCAATGCACACACACCACACTGCAACAATGTAAAGAGCACATGACACCACGCCAACACCTCCACTTGTCGATTTGTCACGGTCGGTTTGTCGTTGTCGGTTGTGGTCATCGTTGTTGAGGTTTGAAGTAAGTGAACACAACGACAACGACAACGACAAACGACAACGACTGCTTTGATAACTTTACACGACAACGACAACGACAACGACAACGACAGTGAGTGAGTGCGCGGTAATAGTCTAGTCACTGCTTTGATAACTTTACACGACAACGACAACGACAACACGCAACGGACGACGACGTCAATGCTGCAAAAAGAGTGTAATCCCGATTGAAGACATATACACGGAGCAAATACACCTTGTTATGATATATCACTAAACGGGATATACCGCAAGTGCCCTCAACGTGTCGTGTTCACGGCGGTGTCAATCAACGTTCGATCAAAGCACAGCACAACACGAGCGTCTTCGACTTGAGGCGAGGACATCTCCTCACTTCTCACTCGTTTGTGGAGCAGCCAATCTGCTGCAGTCTTCGTTGTCGAATCCCCAAGGTGCCTTCTTGCAGTTGAGTGTTGTCACCAGCATCGCCGCTGTGTTGTCAACACACACGAGCATCAACTGCGGGTCAGCAGGTGAATGTGGTCCATCAATGACCAGCTGCAGTTTTCAGCAGAAGAAGGTACTATCAACTGTACCCGGTAATAATGGTTGTTATAAAAATGAGAACGCTCGCGCGTGTCTGTCTATGAAGGAAATAAATGGTTGAACAATTTGAAGTCGCTGCCGTGATATTTGTGCAAAACCTCGCGGATTTTCGCAAGATCGTAGTCCCTGTCCTCGTGATGCGAGTTCTTATTGTCGTGCGGCATCTCTCCAACCTCTGTGAAATTAGCTGCCCGCAGCAATTCATTGACAAAATCCGTTAATTTGTGCGATCTGCCCACAACATCAAATTGCTGTAGATCCTCCATCAAAGTGCTAACGACCGAATCGTCGACCAATGACCAGGTCTGCACAGAGGCGCCACACCATACAACGTCACATGAAACATTACAAGATTGAACGAGCTGGCTCATGCTGCGCAAGACCGACAAAAGAGCTGCAGTACTTACCCGTGCAGTTGAAGCAGCGGCGGCGCTACAATTCGGGCGTTGTGGATCGGAAACTAGGTCGCAGTTGAACGCTAAGACCGTGCTTTGGGGATTGGGGTGTTCCTTGATGACATTGATAGCATGCTGTTCTTTTGCCGATTTGGATTTGGGAATTTCGAACCCCTTTTTACCGTTTTTGGCCTGATAAAAATAGTTTGACCAGAACCGTGATTCTGGCTCTCGTACAGTGGTGGACAGGATCATTTTGCATCCACTGCCGCTCTCTTCCATCTTCTTTTTCATTTCCATGTACCGGTCAAAGCTCCACAGCAGACCAGGTGCGCACGTGTGACTGTGCACAAATGCCCACCAGGGTGAGTGCGGGTCCGAGGCAGGTGGACCTACCTCCCATTTGTCCTTGCTGGACCATTTATTTGTGCGCTTCGGGGTGCGCGTTTTGAAAGGTTTCGACGTCGACATGTCCCGCACAATTTCAGAGAGCGTCTGCCATTGATCCTCGTACCCATACTTTCCTTTGCCAACGCTGTTGCAATTGCCGAGTGACAAGAACTCCCTTACGTATCGACGTCGTTGAAGGTGGTCAAACACCGTCGTCCCACCTGTCTTACCCACGTGAATGTATACAATAATGCCGCACTCGCGACGTTCGGCACCATTGGACGCTTTGACCAAGCTAAGTAACAACACCACGACACAAGCAACTACTCGAAAGAAGCAGACGGAAGGAATCATGCTGCTCGAGTCGCGGTCAGAGCCCGCCGCTCAGACGCGGCACTATGGCAGGAGCCGTCACACAGTGGTAATTGTGTTGGTCTGTGCCTCAATATTGTGAAGATTCAAATTGTTTTCGATGGGGACATATTTCTGAGTCTGCGCCCGCCGACACGAAATTGTCTTCATGCAGCTCGTTGTCTCTGTCGCCAAAACCCTTCTCACTGCAGCCGAACTTTCAGGGACAGCCGCCGGCCGAGCGGTCCACTCCACGCCACGTAGGTGTACAACTGTCTCAGCGTCATACGCTACACATACACGAAAACTGTCTGCGTCCTCGAAAACATTCCAAGGACCGCAGTTGCACCTTAGGAGATAGCTAGTTGCGGTTGTAGGATGGTGATAGCGACAACGGCGGCCCTGTACCGCTCCTGTGGTGCCTTCCACACACCCACAACCACGACAAGCAACGCACGCGCTGCCACATACATACATCCTCATGCATACACGATTAAACGTAAGTAATGAATGCATTTCGTCCACGCACTCTCCCGCACTCCGTCCGTGTCGGCGTGCCACTGTCATTGGCCGAGACAGACAGACGGTCGAACGAAACACGCCAGCGAACAACGCAGAACAGCAAACGAACGAACGATGAATGAATGGAAACGAAAGGAAGGAAAGGGAAGAAGGAACGGCGGACGGACGGCGAACGAAGACCGACGACGAACAACGCACCACAGAGAGACGAAGGGTGAGTGCCGAGAGAGCTACACTTCCATTCCATGCTGTGTCACTCAAGACTGCAATTATGTACTGTACACTTCACTTTGGAAAGTGGCGGAGAGGAAGCTCCCGTACAGCCAGGGTGCGACTCCAACGTACAAAATACAATCGCACGACGGAGGCACAAATTCACAAATTCAAAAGTGTATACGCAAAAATTCTCTCTCAATTCTCAATTCTCAATTTCATTCGATTTCATTCAATTTCCGAATTCCGTCATAGTTCATAATTCCAGCATTCCACAAAACTGGAAAACTGTTCTGGGTGACTCAGCGTTGCAAAAACCGCAAAATCAAAGTCACAACATCAACAGTCAAGCAGTTTACAGATCTATCTGTACTGTACTGTACTTCCGTACCGGTGATGAATGAAATAAAATCGAACGACACTTTTGAGAGTGAGAGAGAGAGAGAGAGAGAGAGAGAGAGAGAGCGACGGAATGGGTTTGAGTGAGCGATCACAAATGGATGTCGGCGCCCCTGATGGTTTGGTCGGTCGGTCCTGTCGTT
>ENA-OWNT01005679-OWNT01005679.1-seawater-metagenome-genome-assembly--contig:-NODE-5679-length-10173-cov-3.726525_pt1 | contig 10173 bp, 10 predicted proteins | sample MGYA00238136_ERZ651165 | MGnify/ENA primary metagenome ERZ651165 (study PRJEB26861, sample SAMN08777766) | seawater metagenome | isolation source: coastal seawater | place: USA: Florida | collected...
TGAGCAACAGGAAAAATGGAATCGAGACAGCGTCATTTGCGACGGCCGGCCGGCCGGCCACCGCACCCACAGCCCACAGCCCACAGCCCACAGCCCACAGCCCACAGCCCACAGCCACGGAGCTCCCACAGTCGAGCTGTGAGACTGTGAGTGACCCTGACTGTGTGTGAGGGCAGGAACTAAACTGGTAACCGGCGGCTTCTCACCCCCACTCCCTCCCACTCCCACTCCCCCACTCACTCACTCACCCCCACTCAGTTCACACATAATCCACACCTGGGATTAAGTGATTTATAATGACACTTTGTGCGGTATATACGAAGTAGTATCAAATATAGATACTACGCTGTGGACTGGCTGCGGTCGTGCAGCGAAGCTATGACGTCATTCGTCCGTCCGTCCGACTTTGGCTTTAAAACAGTAATGCACAACATTGAGGAAATGGGTATGACATACAACGCACTATTAGATAACTGACTTTCAACACCGCAACGTCGTCGTCGTCGAAGCAGCTGCAAACGTTCGTTCGTTCGTTCGTTTGTTCGTTGCTCATCGTTGCGGGTAGTTGCTTCGACGTCGCGAGAAGATTTGGGCCGGCTGGTCGAAGTTGACAAGGTGGGAAGCTACAGTGCTGTCTGGCAGTGAGAAGGAAGGAAGTTTATGTGCAAATTGGGTTTGCGAAGAAAGCCGCTGTGGCGTTGCTGTGGTGTCGTCGTGATGTTGTAGTCGTGTGAATCGCATGAGCGTACGCGTGCGGCTGACGATTGTGAATGCGACCATTGCATGGTGCTCGGTGGCCCACGAGCTGGAAGAAACCAGTCGTGGGGATTCCACTAAGTACTACTTCTTTTAACTTTATTTTAAAAGAAAGAAACGTACTCTTCAACGTTTCGTTCTCACAAATTGCACTCGGTTGCTAACGGACTATGTTGGCCGTCGTCCGCGGTCAAACTCGTTCTCTGCGTGCGCCTTGTTGGGACAGTTGAGTGCTGTAACAGCTGAGGCCAACAGCTCGGTTAGCGCCTTGAGACACATTGAAACAACGAAAACAACTATGAGTATTGGCAATCCAACGTCAAGGTTGCTTGTGCTAGTGCTGTTGCACACCGCCGCAACTGTGTTTGGTGGCGGAAGTATTGATCACAAGGTATTTGGGTCGGATTTTGCTGTTGCGTCATACTTGCCAGAATGGAGATACGAAGGTGCAAACTGGGATGAAATTGCGAAACATTCAACGCACTTAATTCTCTTTTCATTGGAGCCAACACCCACAGGCGGAATCCAGGCCCTCGATCGTCTGCCGCGACCTGCTTTGCTGAAGCAAGCGCGGGCTGCATCCTCGCGTTACGGGGCCAAACTTTTGCTATGCTTCGGGGGAAATGGCAGATCGAGTGGATTTTCGTCCATGGTTCGCAGCAAAAGCGCGAGGGAAAAGTTTGTGGGATCCGCTCTTGCTCTGGTTGACAAATACGGATTTGACGGAATCGACTACAATTGGGAATATCCGGGGCAAGTCGATTCAAAATCGTGGACAATGCGTTCTTGTATTCTGTGTGCGTATATCTCAGTCACGACCGATGCTACGTGCGTCACTCTTAGGTACGCGTTTGGTAGTGGATACAAAGATGAACAACAAATCGAACTCGATTATGCCGGATTTGCGAAGTGAGTCACAACATGGAGCGACGATGGTTTCCAACAGCAACCCGAGCCGGTTTCTTCACACATTCGAATACACATGGTGTCCACTAGGCTGATCGCGCTAACACGCCAAGAATTGGAGACTCGAAATGGGCACCTCACTATGTCATATTATCCCGATGGGTCCGTCTCGATCTTCGGTTGTACGAGCTTCATGGTAGATTGTACTTTTTGATTTGTTTTGCGTCTTTTGACTGACCACCAGGCGGCAGGAACAACTGTTGGCACAACATGGCATCTCGAACAATATGGATTTGCTGCACGCCATGGTGAATCTATTAATACGATGTTTGGGTGGCTTGCTGCACTATTGCCACTAATAGACACCGTGGCACAGGCTTACGACGCGGGAGGCAAACACAGCACCATGGAATTGGCGAAAACGGCCCTCTCGAATGCCGCACGACACTTCCCGTCCAAAAAAATGACGCTGGGCCTCCCCTTTTACGCTAGGAACGTTCGTTCAGGAAACTGGATATCTTACGAGGACATTGTGCAACGACTGGTCAGTGGATCACGAAGTTATTTGGATCCATCCATCGACATGAATGGCGATGACTACTTCAACGGCGTCACTACTATTCAACTGAAGACTGCGTTGGCCGTCCAAAGCGAGGCAGCGGGTGCGGCGGCATTCCTGCGCGCACATCTCGTTAACATCGACCCACTCAACGACATTTGTGTTGTACGTATTTTCGCAGGCGGGGTTATGGTTTGGGAAGCTGGTCAGGACTGTCGGTTGGCAGAAGTACGGCATGGAAACGATGTGCATGTTCAAACATGTCCTTCCAGGGAATGGTCTTTATTCAACGCAATCAAAACTGCATTCGAAGTTGAGACTGATCGCTGCGACAGCCAAACATGCGACGCTTCGACCACAGACACGAAGAATTAAGGATGGAATCTAAAACTATCTAACAAAGGGCATGCCACATTGAACGAAAATCTTACAATTACATGAAGGGCCACCGCGCACACAAAGCAACACACACTTAGCGACCTAGCAGCTAGCAACTACCAAATAGTACCAATAACCAATACATGTAACAGTTATGCCACTAACTGTGGTTGCTAAATCGGTGTGTTCTTTATTTCGCTGTTTTTCTCTCAATGTCCGCGTTCCTTTGCCATGTTATTCTGTGGTGCGGTGCTCCTGCGCACAAATCGCGCCCGCGACGGTGTCACCTGTGGCATCGTGGTCATTTGTGGAACACAGTCGTGATGTTGTGGTGTTGTGACACAGCGACGACATGCCAGCAAACGATGCAGTGGTTGCGTTGCCAGCTGAACACGTTCGATTTCACAGGCTGCTCGCACAATATGAAGGCTGAATTACCGGTATACTTGCCAACGAAGCGTTCCCCCACACAGCCCCCAAGGTTCCCCCGGCAACGCCGCAACGCCGCGACGCTGCGAAAGCCACGAAATCACCGGGACGTCGGAATTACACTGCTGGTCCACTGAATTGCGAATTGCACCTTGCGACTCTGTGACTCTGCGACTGTTTTGGCACCCGTCAGGTGAGCAGGGCAATGTGCGGTGTTGTGTATTTTTACAACTTTTGCAGCAAGGTACAATTGACAGAGTACCAGCGGCGCCGCGGCCCGTTTCAAGGGGACCTTATCCGGGAGTGATCACCGGGATTGCCATAATCAAGTGTGAAAGTTGTGCGCGAGTCCATGATTTACCATTGACTCGGCAGCGTCAGCCTCTCAGCTCCTCGATTTCGGCGAACCGTTCGATGTGATTATTTGGCCGCTTCGAGAGCTGCTTAGAGGCGTTGATGCGTGGCGTGGCGGCGTGGCCTTCGGCACACAACTTTTGAAGATGACACAACAAAGTAACCGTGGGAAGGCAAACGAAGAACACTGTTGCAGCAAGTCTCAGTGGGCAGTTGGTGCACACAGTCCAGGTGTCGAGCAAGTCGTCTCACCTACGTCGTTGGTGTTGTGGTGGCAATTTTTCGAAGTGAGAGTTGGTTGCCGTGTCTCAAACTGTGGATGCTTTCGGCAATTCTACTTCGAACGTCAAACGCGAATACTGTGGCGAGGTGGTTGTTGGCACTCCACGACATACATTCTGATGAAAATCATCCTCACTCGGTGACAGCTGTCTTTCCGTAGGCTGTAGTCGTGCTGCCGATTGTCGGAGACAGTCTTCAACGCCAAACTATATTTCCCCAACTTTGCTTGACGCCAAACCTTTGACGGAGTGGTAGGAGCCACCAATTATCACGATGAAGACGTGTTTGCTTCAGCTTTTTGTGCTCGCGAATGTATTGCTCACCGGCCACGGTGCCACGCGGCACTCACAGCTGGACGCAGTTGCATCCAAAAATCAATTCATTAAGGAATTACTTTTGCAGGGCAAAGACGGCTTATCCACAGCAACGCTGCATCAGCACTTGTACGAACTTTACGCGGACAAGAAAATATCCACCAACGACCTGTGGGATGCTATCGAGTACTTCAAAATCCCAGTACTGCCACAACTAACTGGCGTTGACCCGCGGCATTTGAAAATTATTGAGCACCTCGACACTGAGCTGCGACACGAAGCGGCGAGTATTGCTGCCAACGAAGACCATGAAGAATACGTGACACACGAGACTCACAAACTGTACAAGAAGTACCACATTGCTCCAAGTTGGCCCAAAAGTATTAAGAAGCGAACGGCAAAAGGCTTTCGTAAAGATCCGAAATACGATCTCTAACTAAAAGCTTGATTTATCGTGTGCAGAGTTTTAACGGAGAGAATGTTGTGGACGTTTACGATTTTCGTTATAGTTTGGACGTCGGTGGACGTGGCAGGTCACCTTGCACGATGCCTGGTACCTCCGCTAAGCGCTTGCGAGTCGTCATTTCAAAAAATGTGCGACCGGCATCCATGATGCTGCCAAATGAGTCTTCAAATCCCTGAGACAAAAATCATTAAAATGGTGGGATGTCTACGAGCGTTCGTTGCACAGGGAGATGTGTGAGGCAGGTTACCAACCTCAATGACTTCACCTTCGTTCATCGGCTCTTTTTGTGCCCATGCCAACAGGGTGTGGTACACGTCACCATCGTACCGTCTGTGCGCAGCAACAGGATTTCAAACGTTAGGGTTGCCATTGATGCGCCCGGTTTTGGAACATGCGCTACCGACCCAATTGCGCTGGCAAGTTGTGAGTCACGAAAGCCCATGGCATCGACAAGGCTTACCGCCTAACACCAAGGAAATGTTGCCGTGGTAAAAAAATGCAATTCAGCCGCCACTTGCGAGATGAACGTACCAGTGGTCTGACCCGAAGTAGCAAATCTTTCAGTGTTGCCTTCGACCAGCAGCAGAAATTATTACAAAGGTTTTCAATAACGGAGTGGAACGATGCTCGCACCTCGAGAGTGCCCATGTGAATCGGCCGCATGTAGCCATCTGACAACCAATCCTTCGTTTTCTGAACCATGAGGTTGACGGCAAACAGCCGGCACAAGAGCTCGAGCGAGTCGCGAAGGGAAGAAGAGTTTGGATACTGTTCATCGACCTTCCCAATGCCGTTGACGAAGCTTCTCAGGACCAGGTATTCTCCAAATGCCCAAGCAGCTTGGGTTCCTTCCCATTGGGCCTGTTGAATGCTGGTGTGAGAACATGCAATAATGTGCCACGCCAGCACCAAACTGCAATGTCCATACCGTTGTCTCAAGTGGTGCGGCGGAGCCTTGGCCAGCTTTCGCGGCATTTGCGACGAGTCGTGCCACTCGGTGCGCAAATAGATCCACCAGAGTTTGCAATGAACAGTGCATGAAGTCAATATCGTCTGGAAGAGGGGGCTGTCGATCAAGGTCTTTCGAAGTCCTCAGGAACTGGACGTTCGGAGACTTGATCGGCTGAGACCACAAAATCGAACGCGCACTCATGAGCATCGGAAGTGCAGCAAGTAGTGCAACGCCAAGTCCATCAATACCTTTCCAGCTTCGACGGACGAATAAAACTTCAACAAATGACGAGCTCCCTGAAGAATCAACATGTAGTTTTCGCCCTCGCCTGTAACGCACAATGACGCAATCACTGAATCGTGGTCCAAAGTGAGTGTTACAACGTTGGTGCGCTCGCACCTGTAAAGTTCACCATGGCGTTGCCATACAAATCCTGTAAGCCTGTGTTTCGCCAGCAGGAACGCACCGCAACATGACTTGGGAGTCTCGACTGCCTTATGTGGGAAACGCGAGCCAACATGTACCTGAAAACATGCTGAATCCGTGTCCTCCGCACGCTCGTCGAAGTTGTTCGATTCCATCCACAGCGAAGGTGGTGCAAACAGTCTGTGGTGCGGACCCCGCACACGCATGTGGATAACATTGAATGGGATATTTCACTGGACGACCTTGGGTGAAAGGCACGAAGAACAATACGAACCTTAAGGCAGGAACCAATCGCGTGAACCTCTTTCTCCATGTCTGCTGCAACGTCGTCCCCTGCACCGTCAACTCGAGCTTCCATCTCCTCATGCATTGTCTTCATCACCTGTATTACGCAACACGCAGCACGGTCAGCGGCGGGAGCAAAGGACGACACTCACATCGAACGACATCACACCTGTCCTGTCATCTTCAGCGCATACGCTGTAGCAATCCAGGGAAGTGTTCGTCGTGCGACTTGAGGGTAATCCAGCACCTATAACAGAAGTCAGCTGGATTACCACACACATAAATAAAAATCGAATGAAATCACACGAGGTCCCTTGCCTGGGTTTCTTGACTGCTACCGGCCCGTTTGAACTGCCGCCGAACAGCGCAATATCTCACGGCAATTGTGGCAGCAATTCCCAGGTGCTCACTTGTGATCACTACCATGCGTGACCTCATCAACAGCATGGTGGCGTAAGCTCGCTTGCTGAAACGCGGTGGCGGAGGCACCCACGACCCGGTTGTGCTGACGTGGCCGTATCGAGCGAGAAGCGCAATGTGGGGGAGCTTGACGTTATTGAATCGGCACCAGCCTTCTTCGATGGATACAACACCCATGGTTGGACCAATGTCACCACTTTCAATCCCAGGAAGGTTCTTGTGCGTGTCGAGGTCTCGAAGTTGAACGAAAAATGGTTTGACCCCGTGATCTGCATATCCACTCGCGGTTGGCAGGAGCAGGCGAGCATGCACGATTGCGTGTGTTGCCGTGCGCCCAAGAGCAGCAGGCCACCACTTTGTGGCTCCAACGTTTGGAGTGTGAAGATCAAATGTACGAGTGGCTGGGTCGAATCGAGCCTCCGTCTGCAACGATCGAACGTCGCTGCCGTGCGCAATTTCGGTTTGTGCATAACATCCGAGAATGGCCATGGTCTTGGCAGCCGGAAGCCAGGCGTCTCGTTGCTCTTGACTAGTTTGGTTTCTGAGAGTTGGGATGAACATAGCAACCTGGATGCTGTTTGTTGGCAACTCTGGTCCAACTGCGAGAAATAAAAAGTAAGACAGTTCTTCCTGTGAAGTCATTGAATACGGGCTCCTCTGTGTGGCTCCTGTCGCAACTTTTTGGAGTGCAACGTTGAACCGCTGTCCAGCCCGATGGTAGCGTTCCTTCTTCGACAGGCGGTAGATATCATCGATTGGCCCGAGTTCGAGGAAATCCTCATCATGTTCAAACGCCGCTGCAATCCTTCGACGATTTTTCAAGTTCTCCGTTCCGCCAACCCACCAAGCTGACAAAGCTTCAAAAGTGACCAGAGGGACCTTGCCTCGTTCGAGGCGCAACGTGTCGCAAACTGGCATGATTGTCGACGCCGACGGCAAAGTCTTGGCAGAAATCGTCGGCAGAAAAATAGTATTATGGCAACATTAGTGGTACGTGGTGCCTGCATATCTCGTGGATCTTCCACTCCATGAGATCGTATCGTCGGCGGTTTTCTCGGTACCAGTCGATGTGTCTACAACGCCGTTGCTGCTCAATCCTTCATGCTTCCATCGGCCACGGCCATTCTTCGCCGGTCAGCTCCACCAACCAAATATATCGTGCCCACATCGTTACCACCACTTAGACTGCCAACCAAGTTTAGTTTACGTTGCTGTTGGAAATTTGCAGTGAACTGCGTGACTCAGACGTGTCGTAGACGGCCATGGAGGCCATGTTTCGAGGCTTCGAGTTGATGGATACGGTGCACGGTGCACGTCGCCGTTGCATCGCACGCCGCGACAAAACGACAGAAGGCAAGCAAGATCCAACTCACGGTACTTTTGGTATACAATTTTACATGATTTTGCAATAGTGGTCTATTGGAGAAATATAACCTGAAGCAAGAGTACCACAGCACAATGTAGTACTGTGATTACCGGAACAGACACTGTTACCGTGTGAAGTTGCGTTGTGCGCTCTCGTGATGTCAGTTTTGATGATCGCTTTGTGAAGAGTGTCTTGATGACTGGGTCGACATTCATGCATGTTGTTGTGGGACGAGCGATGTGTCGGTGTGTGTGCGATGTGCGGTGTGAGCTTTTTGCTCCGGCGAGTCAAAGCCACGCGGCGCGGGCACACAAACGCTCACAAAATTGTACTCCTAGAACTGTGGCGAAGATTTGCGTTTGGAGTAGGGACTTTTATAATAAAACATTTTCACAGTCGACGAGCGCACTCGAACAAAATGATGTGATTTTGCTTTCAGAGCGCAGTCTGCCTGTTTATTTTGGCATGAACGGAGAGGCTGTAAACTCGTTGTCACGCCGCTTGAAAGCTGGATGGTAATCGAATTCTTTGACAAGGAGCATGACTCCGTTTTTGTGGTGTTTCTTGGCATTGCCATACAACTTTGCCATGTCTTTCGTCATCTCCGTGTACTTGTCGGAGAACGGTCCTATCATTTTATCGAAATCTTCCACGAACTGAGTGTTCTTCTTGATCTTTCTTTGCAAACCCGACTTTTCTTTGTTGAGAAGGTACAGCTGTTGCTCGTAGTCTTTGAGCCCCTTCTCGTCTGCTCTAATTTCGCGTGTCAGCGCCATGATTGCATTCTCGAGGTTGGTGAGGATAGTTCCTGCCAAGCTCGAGTTATTTTTCATTTTCACCGCATTGTTACGGAACTCAGTATGCGACATAATGCTGCTGCCAGCCTTTTTCAAACCGGAGCTTCGCTTTGTGGTTTTCATCTTTGAAGCGATTGATGGACAACCGTTCGGCAACTATTCGGCGAATATGGAACCTTGAATCCAAAATTGTAATCACTGTTGTGCCACTCACGGCACCATCGCTTTCATTGTCGAGGCAGCCAGTGGTGGAGCTGTCGCTGCGTCCTGAGCCAACGTGTAGTTCACGTCAAACGAGGGCAGAAATATAACACAAATGAAACTGCGTCATAGACAAGTGCATCTGCCTGAGCTGAGAACCACTTCACTCGTGCCTCTTGAGTAACATCAACACTCCACCACCACCATCAACAACAACCAACGAAGGACAGACAGCGTCATCAACACAGATCAACACTTCAACAGCAACCACCGCAACAACAACACTCCAACAAACAACAACACAAACAACCAACACTCCCTTGCTTTTGACGTTGGTGACTTTACAGCAAAGTACCTAGAGTTAGTTTACCGGTATGCATGCCTTACTTAGCCAACCCACTCCTTTCTTTGACAACATACAACAACAACAACTAACACTCCAACAACATCGCGCAAAAACAACAACAACGCAACAACACCAACACCAACACCAACACCAAACAAACGAAGCAAGCAAGTTCACGTCTGTCCGTCCGTCCGTCCGTCCGATTGTCCGTCATCAACGAACGCTGTTGCTACACTTTGCACTTTGCGCTTTGCCACTTTGCACTGTGCACTGTCAGCCGCCAGCCGCCATCCGCCAGCGTCGCCGTCGTTGACAGTGAGTGACAGTGACTGTGAGTGAACACCAACTGTAACGCCTACTCGACAGTGATTGACAGTGAGTGACTAACAGTGAGTGAGTGAGTGGGTAACAGTGAGTGAGTGAGTGGGTAACAGTGAGTGAGTGACGTTCGGACGGCACAGAAAACGAACATCAACCTGTACAAAACACACTCACTCTCAGATCTCAGATCTCCGAAAACAAATATAAACCCTTCAACGATGTCGACATTCGACGGGGTGGATATCTATATAAACCCTTCAATGATGTCTACAACTGCATCAGGAGGTTCACTGGGCTGAGTGAGGGCTGAGGGCGGAGGGCGGAGGGCTGACGGCAGGGTGGGAGAGTGAGTGAGTGAGTGAGTCGGAATTCGGAATTCGGTGGGCGAGCGAGCGTGCGTGGGACTTGTGGGTGAAAGTGGCGCACGCACAGTCAGTCAGTCAGTCAGTCAGTCAGTCAGTCCGCACTGTGAGTGAGTGGGTGAGTGAGTGAGTGGGTGAGTGAGTGAGCTGGCTGGTGGCTGGCGGCTGGCTGGCTGGCGGATGACAACAAAGCTCTCTTTGTTCGTTCGTCGTTCGTTCGTTCGTTCGTTCGTTCGTTCGTTCGTTCGTTCGT
>ENA-OWNT01005680-OWNT01005680.1-seawater-metagenome-genome-assembly--contig:-NODE-5680-length-10173-cov-3.452754_pt1 | contig 10173 bp, 9 predicted proteins | sample MGYA00238136_ERZ651165 | MGnify/ENA primary metagenome ERZ651165 (study PRJEB26861, sample SAMN08777766) | seawater metagenome | isolation source: coastal seawater | place: USA: Florida | collected...
TACAACGCACTAGGCATCTTCCTACCGCTGATCACAGTAAACTGTGCAATCTTCGGTGGTGTATCTTTCATGGTACAACGTGACTACAACTTCGCAGAGTCAGTAGTATACGGCTTCGGCTCAGGTGTGGGCTGGATGCTAGCTATTGTTGCTCTTGCAGGTATCCGTGAGAAGATGAAGTACTCTGATGTGCCTCCAGGTCTACGTGGTCTTGGTATCACGTTCATCACAGTTGGTCTTATGGCGTTAGGCTTTATGTCTTTCTCTGGTGTTCAACTGTAAGTCGGGTAAACGGCAGCAATTAAAGGAATAGTCATGAATACTATTATTTTTGGTGTAGTGATGTTTACCCTGATTATCTTGGCGCTAGTTTTAGTGATTTTATTCGCTAAATCTAAACTAGTACCATCAGGTGACATTACAATCTCTGTGAACGAAGACCCAAATCTGGCGATCGTTACACAACCAGGCGGTAAGCTTCTGGGTGCTCTAGCTGGTGCTGGTGTATTCGTATCTTCTGCTTGTGGTGGCGGTGGCTCATGTGGTCAGTGTCGCGTAAAAGTTAAATCAGGTGGTGGTGATATTCTACCTACCGAGCTTGACCACATTACTAAAGGTGAAGCGCGTGAAGGTGAACGTCTAGCGTGTCAGGTTGCAATGAAAACTGACATGGACATCGAACTTCCTGAAGAAATCTTCGGCGTTAAGAAGTGGGAATGTACAGTTATCTCTAACGATAACAAAGCGACATTCATCAAAGAGCTTAAGCTGCAAATTCCAGATGGCGAATCAGTACCTTTCCGTGCTGGTGGTTACATCCAGATTGAAGCGCCTGCTCACCACGTGAAATACGCTGACTTCGATGTACCTGAAGAGTACCGCGAAGACTGGGACAAATTTAACCTGTTCCGCTACGAGTCTAAAGTAAACGAAGAGACAATCCGCGCTTACTCAATGGCTAACTACCCAGAAGAAGAAGGTATTATTATGCTAAACGTGCGTATCGCTACGCCGCCGCCTAATAATCCTGACGTACCACCTGGTATCATGTCTTCATACATTTGGTCTCTTAAAGCAGGCGACAAGTGTACGATTTCAGGTCCATTTGGTGAGTTCTTCGCGAAAGATACTGATGCTGAAATGGTATTCATTGGTGGTGGTGCAGGTATGGCACCGATGCGTTCGCACATCTTTGACCAACTTAAGCGTCTAAACTCTACGCGTAAGATGTCTTTCTGGTACGGTGCACGTTCTAAGCGTGAAATGTTCTACGTAGAAGATTTCGACGGCCTACAAGCAGAAAACGACAACTTCGTATGGCACTGTGCTCTATCAGATCCAATGCCAGAAGATAACTGGGATGGTTACACAGGTTTCATCCATAACGTATTGTACGAAAACTACCTGAAGGATCACGAAGCTCCTGAAGATTGTGAATACTACATGTGTGGTCCACCAATGATGAACGCGGCTGTTATTGGCATGCTGAAAGATCTTGGTGTAGAAGATGAAAACATCCTTCTAGATGACTTCGGTGGTTAATCTTCCTAAGTGATTGAAATATATGGCTGACTCAATTGAGTCAGCCATTCTTTTTTTAAACTAAAGTTCTATCGATAGTTGATATTGAAAATTGCACCTGATAGTAGATGTCATTCTCAATATCCATTTACCGACAATAGGAGTTAACAAGTGAAAAAGTGGCTTGTTGCATTTGCTTCTCTATTGATTTTGGCGGGTTGTGAAAAACCTGCTGAACAAATTCATCTCACTGGCCCGACGATGGGGACCACCTACAACATTAAGTATATTTCAGGCGAAGGTATTCCTGCTCCAGATGATCTCCAAAAGGAAGTCGATCGATTACTGGAAGAAGTGAATGACCAAATGTCGACTTATCGAGAAGATTCAGAGTTAAGCCGCTTTAACCAGCACTCAACGTCTGAACCATTTTCGGTATCGACTCAGACGGCTACCGTAGTCAAAGAAGCGATTCGTCTTAATAAAGTGACGCTTGGGGCTCTGGATGTGACTGTTGGACCACTGGTCAACCTATGGGGTTTTGGTCCAGAAGCGCGCCCTGAAATTGTTCCGACAGATGCCGAGTTAGCAGAGCGAAGAGCGAAAACGGGCATAGAACACCTTCAGGTTTCCGGCAATCTGCTACAAAAAGAGATTCCAAGCCTTTATGTTGACCTTTCAACCATTGCCAAAGGTTGGGGGGTTGATGTTGTTGCTGACTACATCCAATCACAAGGTGTGGTGAACTACATGGTTGAAGTAGGTGGTGAAATGCGACTGAAAGGTGTAAACCGTGAAGGTGTGCCTTGGCGTATCGCTATCGAGAAGCCCTCAGTAGAAGAGCGCGCAATTCAAGAAATTATCGAACCGGGAGATATGGCGATTGCGACTTCTGGTGATTACCGTAATTACTTTGAGCGTGATGGTATCCGCTATTCGCATATCATTAATCCAGAAACTGGCAAACCAATCAGTCACAAAGTGGTATCAGTAACAGTATTGGACAAATCATCCATGACGGCAGATGGCTTAGCAACGGGCCTGATGGTGTTGGGTGAAGTGAAAGGAATGCAGGTCGCACAAGAGCATAACATTCCAGTTTTAATGATTGTTAAAACTGACGATGGATTTGAAGAGTTGACGTCAGAGGCTTATAAGCCGTTTATAAACCAATAATTACTTTAGTGAGCGTGTCATTATGAGTACATTTTTAATTACATTTGGTGTTTTTATCGCTGTGATTGCGGCAATGTCAATTGGCTACATCATTCAGAAAAAAGTGGTGAAAGGCAGTTGTGGTGGCCTTGGCGCAGTAGGTATCGAAAAAGTCTGTAACTGCCCAGAACCATGCGATGCGCGTAAAAAGCGAGAGGCACGTGAAGCTGCCCGTGCTGAAAAGCTCGCCGCTTGGGAAAAAGATCGCATTGCGTAAATAGCGCAGAACCTATCAGTAGTTATATTAACCCGGCTTAGTCCGGGTTATTTTTTGTCTTTAATTTGCCCTCTGGTCTTTCCCTGTGATGAAAGTAACTATACTCATGTTAATAAACCTAAAAGCATAGAGAGTGGAGGACATTATGGAACTGCACCAACACGGTATGGCTGAATTGTTTCAACAACTGGGGTTAGGCAGCTCAGAACAAGATATTAATAAGTTCATTCTTGAGCATCGGCAGCGTCGTGGTTCAACGCTATTGCACGAAGCCAGTTTCTGGACAGACGCTCAAGCGGCTTTTCTTAAGCAAGCCATAGAAGAAGATGCAGACTGGGCAGAGTTGGTCGATCAGTTGGACGTGATGCTGAGGGACTAAGAGGTTAGTGAGTAGAACGAAAGCAAAGCGACCAGACTGTGTCGCTTTGCTTGTGAATAGTAAACCTTACTGACGGTCAGTTAAGCGGTAATCGGCTGGAATGTTAAACACGCTGTCGCGAACGCCTTGTTCTGATACTGAGGTTACTTCGTAAACGTAGCGTATCAGTGCGTCTTTCTTCCATTCATTCATTTGGTCATCGACTTTTTTGCTTAAGAAGTCGCCGACTAATCCGGTGGCTGATTCAGTTAGCCCGTCAACACCATTGCTGAAATCAAGTTGAGCTGTGGCAGCTTTCTGTTTTTCATCTTGGCAAGCTTGAGACTGCTGGAAGAACTCCATCTTCAGGCTGAGTGGATAGCCATCAATGGTGTTCAACTTTTTAAATACAGAGTTAGTCGATTTTGCGTCGGTATTCTCTATATCACCCGCAAAGGAACTGATTGCCTTGAAGCCATCACGGCCGAGGATTCGTACCAGTGGATTGTTGTCACCGACCGCATCTAAGTAGTTATCGGTTGCCTTTGAGTGAACTTTCCAAGCTTGTTTGATATCGCTGTTTGGCGTGGCAGTCCAAACACTAAAACGGAGTAAATTCTGGTCGGCTTTTTTCTTGTTGTCTTCAAATACCACATGCCAAGTAACCGCATATTCGTTGGTTTCCATTCCTGAGATGACGCGAGTCTTGCCCGTCGGCTGAACATCAAACTCATTCTTCTTAAGTGAAACCGAGCAGTTCATTTCCTCGTAAGATTGAGGATCTTCAGACTCTTCGCCGTCCTGTGCGAATTGTTCAGCAAAACTAAAGCTCGTACAGCCTTCAATCGGGCACTCACGGTATGTTTCTGCGTCGTGGTTTAACTCCCACAGCAAGTTTTTATCGAGTCTGAATATGTCACTACGCTCAAAGTTAGCGAGGCTACTGAGAAAGCTTTCTGCCTCAAAGTCCGATTGAATATGACGCATGGATGGGCGCGTATACACTGTTTGATTCCCTTGACCATCAGGTAAATACAAACCTTCCATGGAATATTTTGCTTTTACTACTGTGGTTGGATTGAGCGGTGTCGTGTCTTTGACCGGAGCACTACATGCAGCAAGTAGAAATGCTGACGACAATGCCAGGAGGTGTTGAGAATTTGTGTTCATTTTGTTTTGCCCTATGCGCTGACTTGTTATTTTATGTGTTGCTTTGCATAACAGTATTCGCTTGGTTGTTATTAAATCAATTTATATTTTTGATAAGCGTGATTTTCTCTCAAATATAATATTGAGTTGCAGGTAACCTCTATCGCTGCCGTCGCGAATAAAGTGTGTTCCCATCATCCATGGAACGATTTATACTGTTTTTTTAAACAGTGCCTTTTGGGTTAAAGCGATGCTGGAGCGAACAAGGAAAATCATTCATGTCGATATGGACTGCTTTTATGCGGCGGTCGAAATGCGTGATAACCCAAGTTATCGCGGCCGGCCTCTTGCGGTTGGTGGGCATGAAAAACAGCGCGGTGTTCTCAGCACATGCAATTATGAAGCAAGAAAATTTGGGATTCGGAGTGCGATGCCGACGGCTCGTGCTTTACAGTTATGCCCCAGCTTGTTGGTTGTTCCCGGTCGAATGCAGGTCTACAAGCAAGTATCAGAAAAAATTCGTGAGATCTTTTCGCGCTACACCTCCCTTATTGAGCCACTTTCTCTCGATGAAGCCTATTTGGATGTGACTGAGTCCACCCAGTGCCATGGTTCAGCGACATTGATTGCGGAATCTATCAGGCGAGATATCTGGAATGAACTCCAGTTGACGGCGTCTGCGGGTGTGGCTCCGGTAAAGTTCCTCGCTAAAGTTGCCTCAGATATGAATAAACCGAACGGGCAATATGTTATCCCTCCTGAGCGCGTACAAGAGGAGGTGGATAAGCTGCCATTGGAAAAGATTCCTGGAGTCGGGAAGGTAAGCTTAGAGAAACTGCATCAAGCGGGCTTCTACAAAGGCGCGGATATTAAAAATAGTGATTACCGCGAGCTGCTGCTTCAATTTGGTCGGTTAGGGGCATCACTATGGAAAAAGAGCCATGGTATCGACACCCGAGAGGTGGTGGTAGAAAGAGAGCGAAAGTCAGTCGGTGTTGAACGCACCTTTAGCGAAAATATTTTTACTTACGATGAATGCTGGCGGGTAATTGAAGAAAAGTTGTTTCCTGAGCTAGAGAGGCGGCTTGAAAAGGCCTCCCCAGAAAAGGCCATCATCAAACAAGGGATCAAAGTAAAATTTGCCGATTTTCAACTCACGACGATCGAGCATATCCATACGGAGCTCGATTTAGAGTACTTTAAGCAGCTATTGAGGGATATTCTCAAGCGCCAAAACGAGCGAGAAATTCGTTTGTTGGGCTTAAGTGTCATGCTTAAGCCCGAAGATCAGACTCGACAACTAAGCTTTTTCTAATGCCTCTCTAGCCGTGACTGTATTTAAGACTTCAGCAAAAGGAGTCGCTTCCATTTTGCCAAATCCAGGCAATGCGCGGGCTTTAAGTTTAGTGAGCATCGGTGTCGCGATGCCACAGAGAAACTTGCTTTTCAACTGCGCAGAAAGTGGGTGGGGGGCTTTTTTCTCTAGATCGATGAGCCACGAAGAGAAAGCCTCGTCGTCTACTTCTGGCTGCTGCCTCATCGGTAGTTTGGCAACCTTGCCTCGGCATACACTACAATGACCACAAGTATGAGGTGCATTGGTGTCACCAAAGTAGTCAGCGAGTCTATGGCTGAGGCATCGTTCTGATTCAAAAAAGGCCAGTAGGTTATGAATGCGGTTAATATCGCTCTGCTCTTTATCGCGATAGAGCTTCTCAAGGTTTTTACTGTAACTCTCCACTGACTCAACAAGCGGTTTAACTCGGTACACTTCCGTCATCAGCTTGCTTTCTAATTCAATCCATCCTTTTTCATGGAAATAGTCCAGGGCGGCAATGGCACGCTGCCTGTCAGAATGAAAATGATTCCATAATGTATCAAAGTCGACCTGACACCATGTTTTCGCTTGCGGTGAGCAGTTAAACAACGCAGTGATAAAGTCTCGGCGCTCACCACTAAACTGCTCAATAATCGACTGTTTGTCAGTCATGTACTTAAAACGGTAATCGGCAAAATAGCTGTATTGGGCTTCGATGTGACCAGCCATTTCCATGTATACAAGCAAGGTTTTCAGTGGCAATTGACGAATATTACTCTCGGTAGCCAAACGACTGAGCACCACTTCCCATTGAGGAGACGACTGATTGGCAAGATCAATAATCTGCTGAATTTCTGCCAGCTCAGGGGTGTCGCCGAAGATAAAGTTCTCGAGTGTGGAAATACCATCTTTGTTGGCGAGCAGAACACATTGAGAAGGGTTGCCGTCTCGACCTGCTCGACCAATCTCTTGTGCGTAGTTTTCGATGGATTTAGGCAGATCATAGTGAACAACCCTGCGAATATCGGATTTATCCACCCCCATGCCAAACGCGATGGTGGCAACAATGCAGTCAATTTCGCCCTGCATAAAGGCATGCTGGATTTGCTCTCTGAGATCATTCGCAAGGCCTGCGTGGTAAGCTTGGGCATTAACCCCACTTTTTTGCAGTACGCTGGCAACGCTTTCCGCTGTGCTTTGCAGCGTGACATAAACAATGGTTGGCTCGGTTGGTTTTTTAGCAATAAGTGATAGCAGTTCATCGGGCTTTTGTTCGCTTTCGCACGGCATCACACTGATGTCTAAGTTAGGGCGATAAAAACCTGTAATAACGACGTCGGATTGATGAATCGAAAATTTATCCTGCATATCTTGGATGACGTCTTTCGTCGCGGTTGCCGTAAGCAACAACGTCTGCGGGATATTGAATTCTCGCACATACTGAGGCAGCTTGAGGTAGTCTGGACGAAAGTTGTGTCCCCATTCAGAAATACAGTGCGCTTCGTCCACCACCATCATTGAAATTGGCACCTGAGCTATGAATTGGCGAAAGCGTTCATTTTTGAGCCTTTCAACCGAGATCATCAGTATCTTGATTTTACCGTGTTTGACACCCTCCATCACTTGCTGGGTTTCTTCGCGGCTAAGCGTTGAGTCGATAGAAGCGGCAGCAATGCCTTTGCCGTTAAGAAAGGCCAACTGATCCTTCATCAAGGCTAATAAGGGGGAAATAACCAAGGTTAAATGAGGAAGTACCGTTGCGGGTAATTGGTAGCACAACGATTTGCCCGAGCCTGTAGGAAATATAGCGGCGCATGAACGATTAGCCAGTACGGTTTCAATAACTTGCTCTTGTCCGGCACGTAGCGTATCAAAGCCAAAGACAGAGCGTAACGTTTGGTATATGTGATTCTCTTGATTCGTACTGTTCATAACTAACTATTCAGGTATCCTTTGCGCGCGATGACATCTATTCTAGGGGGAATTGTATCGATGGGACATGATTTTAGTATGAATAAATCGGAACTGCGGCTAACAATTCTGGAAGTACTAGAGCAAAAACGACAAGTGGCGCACCGCTCGGCGCAGCGAGCAATTGAATCCGCAACCGATGAAGAAACCGTACCAGAGCACAAATATGACACTTTAGCACTCGAAGCGTCCTATTTAGCCCATGGTCAGGCAATGCGCGTTCAAGAGTGCGAACAAGAGGTCCGCTTGATCCGCGCATTACACTTACCGCCAGAACCGGAAAAAGTGGGGGTGGGTAGCTTGTTAACTTTGGTTGATATGGATGAAAACCATCAGCTTTTTTTTGTGGCTCCTTGTGCTGGTGGCCTGAAAGTGCGGTTTAATGATAAATTAGTTACCTTGGTTACATTTGAGTCGCCGTTGGGTAAGGCGTTAAAAGGTAAGCAGCTAGGTGATGAAGTCAGCTATCAAGTTGGCGCAAACGCCTACTATTACGAAATAGAAACCATAGCCTGACATTATTAAATGGCTTTCTGATAGGGTGTGAGTAAATAGACAAGGTGAGATCATGATGAATAGAGTACTGTTAACACTACCTTTACTGCTGTCTGGCCCTGTATTGGCAGCTCAGTGTAAGGTCGATTTAAAAAATGAAATCCACCTAGACGGAAAAGCTGTTGAAATCTATCAAGAAGGTGGAGAAAGCGCGGTTGTTGACGCCAACAATAACCTTCTTATTGCGGGGGAAGTGGTTTCTCTCAGTCAAGAACAGAAACAAGCCATCGCAGAATATCGAGAAAGTTTAAACAGCTATATCCCACAAGTTAAGCAGATGGCGCAAGATGGATTAGCCCTTGCCAATAATATCGTTGATGACGTTGCCACGAGTTTTGATATGCCTGGTGCATTCGATAGTGTGAAAGAGTCGATGAAGTCGTTTTACGCCGATGTTGAATCTCGCTACTACAAAAATGGCGATTTGATTCTTCCGGCAGAAACCTTTGGTTCTATGGCAGACACTTGGACGCAAGACTTAGAAAAAGCAGGTGAGCTGTTTAACGAGGAGTTCATTGCCAGTGCTTTCAACGCGATGTCGGAAAAGATGAAAGCAGAAGGTGGGCTTAACCTGACGCAAATGGCCGACTCTATGGCCGAGCTAAAAGAACGAATTTCTGAACGTTTAGCGGAGCATGAGGAAGATGTCATCAAACAAGGTCAGGAGTTCTGTGACTCTTTGGATGAGATGGCTGAACAAGAACAGCAATTACACCAAAAGATCCCCGAATTGAAAGACTACCAAATCTTCACTATCTAATTACCGTTCAGAGGGCGCTTAAGGCGCTCTCTTTATTTCTCCCCGCGTTTGAGTGCCTCAATAGCATTAAACTTGAGTGTACGCGTCATTTTATGAACTGAATTTCTATTCGTTGTTCTGGTTGTCGAGTTATTAACCAGATCTTACTTGTTGTACAGTGCATATTACTATATCGTACTAGCTAACTAGTTCATTGATATTCTGTGTGAGTAGTATGACACAACAAACCTCTTCTCAGCCTCGCGAACATTTTGGTTCCCGTCTTGGTTTTATACTTGCAGCAGCAGGTGCGGCAGTCGGTCTTGGTAACATCTGGGGTTTTCCTACTCAGGCGGCAAGTAACGGTGGTGGTGCTTTTCTGCTGGTATACCTAGTGATGATTCTTGTCGTCGCTTTCCCTATGCTGGTGGTTGAAATGGCGATTGGTCGTCACGGGCAAGCAAACCCTGTCGATAGTATGCGTTCATTAACCTCTAACCCTATTGGACAACGATTGGGTGGTGCTGTCGGCTGGATTGGCCTAAGTGTTCCTAGTGCTGTTTTAGCGTTTTATAGCATTGTAGGCGGCTGGTTGATTTGCTTTCTACTTGGTGCCATTACTGACATCTTAGGTCTAGAGGCTGCAACGGCTTGGTTTAAAGGTTTTAGCGTTGAAAGAAACCTATTTGGCACTATCACCTTCTACGTGTTGACCGTTCTGATTGTTCAGGGTGGTGTCAAACAGGGTATTGAAAAGTGGTCAACCCGTTTAATGCCAGCACTGTTTGCTCTGTTTGCACTGTTGTTTGCGTACATCATGACTCAATCTGGTGCTATGGAAGGGCTGAAGCATTACTTGGTTCCAGACTTCGAAAAAATCATGGATCGTAAGTTGATCCTAGCAGCGATGGGGCAGGGGTTCTTCTCTCTGACCATCGGCGGGTGTTCCATGCTGATTTATGGTTCGTACCTAAGTAAAAAAGAGAACCTGCCTAAAATGGCGATGAATGTGACGCTTGTTGATACCGCCGTGGCCTTTATCGCTGGTTTGGTTGTCATGCCGGCTATGTTTGTCGCGATGCAAAAAGGTGTTCAGATTTATGCAGAAGACGGCTCGCTACTTAGCTCAG
>ENA-OWNT01005681-OWNT01005681.1-seawater-metagenome-genome-assembly--contig:-NODE-5681-length-10172-cov-3.237444_pt1 | contig 10172 bp, 11 predicted proteins | sample MGYA00238136_ERZ651165 | MGnify/ENA primary metagenome ERZ651165 (study PRJEB26861, sample SAMN08777766) | seawater metagenome | isolation source: coastal seawater | place: USA: Florida | collected...
CCGGTCTTGTTGTTGCACACGTACACACACAAACAGGCACAGGCACAGGCACAGGCACAGGCACAGGCACAGGCACAGGCACAGGCACATACAAAGATACAGACGCACGCACGCACAGGCACATATGGACACAGGCAGACACACGACAGACCTTGGCGATGGCAAATAGGGACACACTCGACTGGTCAGCACCCGATTCTTGACAGCATGCGGTGGCAGCCAGAGCCAAATTGCACCGTTCCGCACGACCTGCCTCGGAGCTGGCGGTACCCTCCAGCGTCTTACGAATGCCAGCCACAATCGCGTGGTTCACACGCACAGTCGCAGGTGTGTTGCCCGCAAACAACTTCTCTCGCACGCTCGCCATCTCCTTGGACTCCAATGCCGCCCCCACCACAGCGCCGGCAACGTTGGGGTCACCCTTTACCAACTTCGTGAGGAAAGACGTGAGCTGCTTGGACAATCGCATGACACGGCTCTTTTTGATGCGCGTGGTGCTACCAACCCCTCGGATGGCTGACTCGGACAGCTGTGCACGCACGAGGCCCGGCTCGTCGGAGCCGGCGTCATGGCGCGGGCGCTTCCGCGGGCGTGACACGACAACAGCTTCCGCAGTGCGGTGCGCAGAAGCGGCGTCGAGAGGGACAGGCGCGACCTGTTGGTGTGGAGGGGGTGCGAAAACCACAGAAGCCGGCGTGGAAGACTGGGGCGATGGCTGTGCAGCAGCCGTCGCAACAGGAGCAGCCGACGCAGTGGTGGCGCCAGTGGTGGCGCCAGTGGCAGCGCCAGTGGCAGCATTGTAGCCACCCTGGACATGTGCGTGCACAAGGCCGACGGACGGCGGAGCGACTGTGGCCAACTGGGGCGCAGGCGTGCTGGAAGGGCGCGGGATGATGGCGACTTGGGTGATGGCCGTGGCCCTGATGCTGGGGGGAGGGCTGGCGCTGATGCTGGCGCCCTCGCTCGATGCGCTTGCGCTTGGGCGGGACATCGGGCGCACGCTTGGGCTCGACCCACGGCTGATCTGGGGTCTGGCCTGTCTCTGCGTGATGATCCTGTCCGGGGCGGGCACGGCGACGGCGGGGCCCATTGCCTTTGTCGGGCTGGCGGCCCCTCATGCCGCGCGGGCCATTGCCGGGCCGGGCAATCGAAAGCTGCTGCCGCTCTCAGCACTTTTCGCCGCGATCATGCTGCTGGCGGCCGATGTTCTGGGGCGCGTTGTCGTGGCGCCCGAGGAAATCGCTGCGGGGATCGTGGCGGCGATGCTGGGTGGCCCGTTCTTCGTTCACCTCGTCCGGCGCTTTCGGCTGGCGCAGCTATGAGGCCGGGGGGGCGCAGGCTGATCAGGGTAGGGCAGGTCTCGATCCTGTGGCAACCGAGAGCCGTTGCGGTCGGCGCCCTGCTTCTTGTCGCGTTGGCCGTCCTTGCCGTGATCCTGCTTGGCACCGGGACATTGGCGCTGTCGCCGGCTCAGATTTTGGGCGCGCTTGCGGGGTCGGGTGACGGCGACGTTGCGAGCAAGGTCATCAACCGGGTGCGCCTGCCGAGGGTTCTGACGGCGATGGCGGTGGGTGCGTCACTCGGGATGGCGGGCGCGGTGTTCCAGTCGTTGTCGCGCAATGCGCTGGGGTCGCCCGACGTCATCGGCTTTACCACCGGGGCCGCAACGGGGGCGCTGGTGCAGATCATCCTGATCGAGTCCGACCCGATCCGGACCGCTGCAGCCGCCGTGGCGTCGGGGATGCTGACGGCGATCGTGGTGCTGTTGCTGGCGCGGCGGGGCGCGGCGGTGGGAGGCTATCGCCTGATCCTTGTGGGGATCGGCGTGGGGGCGACGCTGGCGGGGATCAACACCATGCTGATGGTTGTCGGGGATATCGACCGCACGATGTCAGCGCAGGTCTGGCTGGCGGGGTCGCTGAACGGGCGCAACTGGGGGCACGTCTGGACCGCCCTTGTGGGGTTCTGCCTGTTCGCGCCGCCGGTCCTGATGCTGTCACGGCGGCTCGGGGTAATGGAAATGGGCGAGGACATGGCGCGCCAGCTGGGCGTCGGCGTCTCGCGCAGCCGGTTCTGGCTGGTGCTGGCCTCGGTCGGGCTGACCTCGGTTGCGACCGCAACAACCGGGCCGATTGCCTTCATCGCGCTGGCCGCACCCCAGATCGCGCGAAAGCTGACCGGGAGCAGCGACGTGCCGCTTGTCTCCGGCGCCCTGACGGGCGCGGTGCTGCTGCTGGTGGCGGACCTGATCGGGCAATCGGCGCCCTTCGCGCTCTACATGCCGATCGGGCTGACCACCGGCCTGCTGGGCGGGGTGTACCTGTTGCTGGTCCTGACCCAGCGCCGGAACGCCTGAGCCCGAACACAGTTTGCCCGCGAACCGGGTGCAATTGCGAAACTGGGAGGGAGGGGTGCGGCGGTCCCAGGGAGGAGGAGGGGACCGCCGCTAATTCCGGAGCTCAGGGAGGAGGAGAGAGCTCCAGGAAAACTGTATGACGATTAATTCGTCATGAAGAGAAAATAGCAATTGCTGCGTTGCAGAGCAATGGTCAGATTTGCAGACCTAAGTTGCTTCTGCATCATAGCTGACGTGGCGACAGTGGTCTTACATTCGGGCCCATTGCACACCAAGGGCGGCAGAGGTCATCCGGCACCGACCGGGATGTGCGCCTCGACAAAGCCCCGGACGAAGGCATTGGCCGGGCGATCGCGAATGTCCGAGGGCGCGCCGACCTGCTCGATCCGTCCCATCGACATGACGGCGACCCGGTCCGCGAGGCCAAGGGCCTCGTCCTGGTCATGGGTCACGAAAACGGTCGTGAGCCCGGTCGCGTCGTGGATCTCGCGCAGCCCGGCCCGCAGTTCACGGCGCACCTGAGCATCGAGCGCGCCGAAGGGTTCGTCGAGCAGCAGCATCCTCGGTTCTGTCGCCAGAGCGCGGGCCAGGGCGACGCGCTGGCGCTGTCCGCCGGAGAGTTGCGAGGGATAGCGGGCTGCGATCTGCGGCAGCTGGATCAGCTCGAGCAGCCTTTCCACCCGCCGCGCGATCTCGGCATTGCCGGGTCGGGTTCGTCGCGGTCGGGCGCGCAGCCCGTAGGCGATGTTCTCGAAGACCGTCATGTGACGGAACAGGGCATAGCTCTGGAACACGAAGCCCGCGTGCCGGTGCTGGACCGGTGTGCCGGTCGCGTCCACACCGTCGAGCAGGATGCGCCCCGCGCTTGGCTGTTCGAGCCCCGCGATGATCCGCAAGAGGGTCGTCTTGCCGGACCCCGACGGCCCGAGCAGTGCGACCATCGCGCCGGAGGGGATGGAGAGCGAGACGGGATGAAGCGCCGTGGTGGCGGCGAAGGTCTTGGAGATTTCGTCGATGTCGATGTGCATTTCGTGCTCCGTTCAGTGGCGCCGCGTGGCGGCCAGCAGGTCGGCGTGTCGCCATTCCAGCAGGGATTTCAGGGCAAGGGTCAGCAGCGCGAGGGCGGCCAGCAGCGCGGCCATCGAGAAGGCGGCGACAGTGAGGTACTCGTTGTAGAGCATCTCGATCATGATCGGCATGGTCGTGGTCTGGCCGCGGATCTTGCCCGAGATCACCGCGACGGCGCCGAATTCACCCATTGCGCGCGCGTTGCACAAGAGCACGCCGTAGAGCAGGGCCCAGCGGATGTTGGGCAGGGTCACGGTGCGGAACATGTGCCAGCCCGACGCGCCAAGGGTCAGTGCGGCCTCTTCCTCGGCCCGGCCCTGTTCTGTCATCACCGGTATCAGCTCCCGCGCCACGAAGGGAAAGGTGATGAAGAGCGTGGCGAGGAGGAGGCCGGGAAAGGCGAAGACAATTTTGATGTCGTGTGCCTGCAACCAGACGCCCAACCATCCGTGCGAGCCGTAGAGCAGGACGAGGGCAAGGCCCGCGACCACGGGTGAAACCGAGAATGGCAGGTCGATCAGGGAGATCAGCACGGCCTTGCCGCGAAAGTCGAACTTGGCGATGGCCCATGCCGCGGCGAGCCCGAGGCAGGCGTTCAGCGGGACAGCAACTGCGGCGACCAGCACAGTCAGGCGGATGGCCGACCAGGCGTCGCGGTCTCCCAGTGCGGTGATCGCTGCGCCAAGCCCCTCGCGCAGCGCTTCGGCAAAGACCACGGCCAGCGGGGCGAGCAGCAGGATGACGGTCAGCGCGAGGACCGAAAGCGTGACGCCGGTGCGGAACAGGGGCGCTTCGGACACCACCTCGTAGGTGCGGGCGGTCTCAGACATTGCCGCCTCCGCTGTGCGCAAGGACCGTGCGCCGCCGTGGACACCCGGGCCGGCGAGGCGCGGGGCGAGTGGCAAGGTAGAGAACCAGCAGCAGGGCGGGGGGCACCGTGACGTAGCTGGCCAGCGCCAGCCAGAGTGGCAGCCCCGCCTTCAACAGCACGATGGCGGCGGCGATGCCGATCAGCCCCAAGGCCGTGCCGATGGCAAGGCCCGCGCCTTCAGGCAGGGCACCCTTGTAGGTGTCGTTCGTGCATCTGTCAGACATGTCCGATCCTCCTGCGGTTCCAGACTTGCGTGGCGTTGATGAGCAGCAGCATCGAGAAGGAGATGCCGAGCATGGCGAGGCCGATGGCGGCGGCCCCGGCGTAGTCGTATTCTTCCAGCCGGATCACGATCAGCAGTGGAGCAATCTCGGTCTTTCCCGGCAGGTTCCCGGCGATGAAGATCACCGATCCGAACTCGCCCACCGAACGCGCGAGGGCCAGGGCAAAGCCGGTCAGCAGCGAAGGGGTCAGCACCGGCAACACCACGCGCCGCAGGGTGCGGGCCCGCGAGGCGCCTAGGGTCGCCGAGGCCTCCTCGCACTCGCGGTCGATCTCGTCGATCACCGGCTGCACTGTCCGCACGACGAAGGGGAGCCCGACGAAGACAAGCGCCAGCCAGATGCCGATTTCGGTATAGGCCACCGTGATGCCAAGCGGGGCGAGCGCCTGCCCGAAGATGCCGTTGGGCGCATATAGCGCTGTCAGGGCGATCCCGGCCACGGCGGTGGGCAGGGCGAAGGGCAGGTCGACCGCGGCGTCGATCAGGCGTCGGCCGGGAAAGCGGTAGCGGGTCAGGACCCATGCCAGCGCCAGCCCGAAGACGAGGTTGAAGGCGGAGGCGATGAGGGCCGCGCGGAACGACAGGGCGAGGGCCGAGAGAACGCGCGGGGACGCGAGGTGACCGGCGAGCGCCGCCGGCCCCATCGCGATCCCCTCTCCCAGCAGGGCGGCCAGGGGCAGAAGAACCACGAGCGACAGACCGGCCAGGAGCAGGCCCATTCCAAGTCCGAAGCCCGGCAGGGGAGAGGAAATCCGCAGCATCGGTTCAGTCCGCGTAGATCTGGTCGAAGATGCCGCCGTCGCCGAAGAAGCGCGGTTGCGCTTCGGCCCAGCCACCGAAATCGGCGATGGTCACCAGTTCGAGATCGGGAAAGCGTTCGATGTCTTCGTCCGTTGCGCGCGACTTGTCCCAGGCCCGGTAGTAATGGGCCAGTGCCAGCGCCTGCGCCTCGGGGCTGTAGAGATACTCCAGATAAGCCTGCGCGACCTCGCGCTGATCATCTGACTCGATGTTGCCCTCCACCAGCGCGACCGGGGGTTCGGCGAGGATCGAGACCGAGGGAACGACGATGTCGAAGGCATCGTCGCCCATCTCGGCAAGCGCGAGGAAGGCCTCGTTTTCCCAAGCCAGAAGCACGTCGCCGACGCCGCGCTTGGCGAAGGTCGTGGTCGCTCCGCGTGCGCCGGTGTCGAGGACCGGAACATGCTTGAACAGCTGGGTCAGGTAGTCCCGTGCTCGGTCCTCGTCGCCCTGCGATGCTTTCAGCGCCCAGCCCCAGGCCGCGAGGAAGTTCCAGCGCGCACCACCCGAGGTCTTGGGATTTGGAGTGATGACCTGCACGCCCTCGCCGATCAGGTCCTGCCAGTCCTTGATGCCCTTTGGATTCCCTTCGCGCACAAGGAACACGATGGTCGAGGTGTAGGGCGCCGAGTTGTGCGGCAGCTTGGCCTGCCAGTCCGAAGACAGGACATCGCTGCGCTGCGCGATGGCGTCGATGTCGGACGCCAACGCCAGCGTGACGACCTGTGCCTCGAGCCCGTCGATCACGGCGCGGGCCTGCGCGCCCGAGCCGCCGTGGCTTTGTTCGATTGTCACCGGGTCGTGGCCCTGCGCTTCCCACCATTGGGTGAAAAGTTCGTTGTAGGCCCGGTAGAACTCTCGCGTCGGGTCGTAGGAGACGTTCAGCAGCCGGGTTTCGGCAAGGGCAAAGGTCGGGGTCACGGCCCCGCCTGCGGCGAGCACGATGGCGAGGGCGGTTGCCGGGTTGCGAAGAAATGCGAGTGTCATGGCGGTTCTCTCTTGCTGTCAGGAGGTCATGGATTCGGGGCGGGCGATGCGGACCGACCACTGGGCCGGGTTGCGGCCCTGCATCATCTCGCGCGCGGCAAGGTGCGGATCGCTGGCGAGGACGGTCAGTGTTCGCCCGCTGATGCGCAGGGGTTCTCCGGTGTCACGGGCCACGAGGTGCAGCACGTGAACCCGTCCGGCGGGCCGGGAATGGGAAGCAGGTGGCATTATGGTCCTCCTTTCGGATCAGGATGGGTTACCCAATAACCGTAATATCCACTGTATTAGTCGTGATTTATAGGGAAAGGATTTGGCGTTCTGCGGTCCGGCGAGAGAAGATTATTCTCCGGAGCCGCCTCCGGGCGCGAGCAGACTTTCATCGTCAGCAGACTGCGGAGCCGCCCCGGCGAGGGTTTTCATCGTCTTTCCAGGGTCTTGCAGAAGATCCTGAAGCGTCAGCGATTCGATGAGCAGCAGGTAGCTCCAGAAGATTTCGCCGAAGACCCGGCGCAGCTGGCAGCTTTCCTCGTCGGCGCAGTCGTCGCATCGCCGGTAGGCGCGGCGCGACAGGCAGGGCAGGGGCGCGATGGGGCCGTCGATCTGTTGCAGCAGTTCGCCCAGAGATATCCGGGCCGGGTCGCGGATCAGGAAGTAGCCGCCGGCCCGCCCGCGCTTGGCCCCAAGGTATCCCGATTTGCGCAGCTCCAGAAGGATGTGCTCGAGAAAGCGCTTGGGTGCGCCCGAGCGCTGCGCGACTTCCTCGATGGTCAGCGCCATGCCCTTATCCAGCGCTCCGAGCGCCATCAGCGATTTGAGGGCATACTTTGTCTTCTGGGTGATCATGTGGGCAGTAAATCACCAATTTCACGGCAGGCAAAGTCGTCTTTCCGCTTAATCACGATAAAGACGGTAGACTAATAGTAAATTTACGCCATGCTGGAGAAAGAACGAGTCGCAGGGAGGAGCCCGCATGGAGCTCGACCGCATTGACCGCAAGATCGTGGCGACGCTGATGGCGGACGCGACCGTGCCGCTGGCCCGGCTGGCCGATATTGTGGGGCTGTCGCAGACGCCCTGCTGGAAACGTGTGCGACGGTTGCAGGAGTCCGGCGTCATCCGGGCGCGGGTGGCCGTAGTGGATCCCGAGAGGCTGGGCCTGGGCCTGACCGTGTTCGCAGGAGTGTCGGCGCCGGAACAGACGCCAAGCTGGCACGACCGTTTCGGCGAACTTCTGGACGAGATCCCGGAGGTGATGGACGCCTATCAGCTGGCGGGGAACCATGATTACGTTCTGCGGATCGTGGTGCCTGACATGGCCGGGTTCGACCGGATCCGGCAGCGGATCACCGAAGCGATCCCGGTCCGGGAAATCTCGGCCAATTTTGCCCTGCGGCGGCTCAAGGCCCAGACCGCGCTGCCGATTGATACGAAGTCGGCCTGAAAAGGCCGACTTCGGTGTTCAGGTCAGGATGCCGGACTGCCGCATCTGCGCGATGTCGTCCTCGGCATAGCCGATGTCCCGCAGCACGGCCTCGGTTTGCGACCCGGGGGCCGGTGGTGCGGCGACTGGCGCGGGGACGGAGCGCGAGAAGCGCGGGGCGGGGGCAGCCTGGGTGATGCCGCCGACCTCGGTAAAGGTGCCGCGCGCCACGTTGTGCGGATGCTTCGGCGCCTCCGACCATGTCATGACCGGGGTGGCGCAGGCGTCGGATCCGTCAAAGATCGCTGCCCATTCATCCCGCGTCTTGCGGCGGAACACCTCGGCGTAGGTGTCGCGCCGGTCCGGCCATTGCGCCGCGTCCATCTGGGTCGCGCAGTGATCCTCGGGCAGACCGGCAAGCTGGACCAGTTCGGCGAAGAACTGGGGTTCGAGCGGACCGACGGCGAGGAACTTGCCGTCGGCGCACTCGTAGGTCCGGTAGAACGGAGCTCCGCCGTCGAGCAGGTTGGCCTCGCGGGTCTCGGTCCAATGACCCCGGCCGATCCAACTGTGGATCAGCGCCATCATTGCCGAGGCGCCATCGACCATCGCCGCATCGACAACCTGTCCCTTGCCCGAGGTCTGGCGCTCGAACAGTGCCGCCATGATGCCGAACAGGAGGAACATGGTGCCCCCGCCGTAGTCCGCCCCGATGTTCAGGGGCGGGGGCGGCGCCTCGTTGGCCCGTCCGATGGAGTGCAGGAAGCCGGTGAGGCCGAGGTAATTGATGTCATGACCGGCGGTCTGCGCCAGCGGGCCATCCTGACCCCAACCCGTCATCCGGGCATAGACCAGCCCGGGATTGTCTGCGGCGCAGTCTTCGGGACCAAGGCCAAGCCGTTCCATGACTCCGGGGCGGAACCCCTCGATCAAGACATCGGCGCGGCGGATCATGGCGCGTGCGGCGGCAACGCCCTCGGGCGCCTTGAGGTTCAGGGCCACCGGGCGCTTGCCCCGGTTGTTGATGTCGGCTGGGTCGGCCGGGCCGGACTTGCGTCCGACCAGGATCACCTCGGCTCCGAGGTCGGCGAGGAACTGGCCGGCAAGAGGTGCCGGCCCGAGCCCCGCCATTTCCACGACCCTGAGCCCCGCGAGGGGCCCGCTCATGCCGCCTTGGCTGCGCTGTCGCGCAGGCGGTCGAGCATCGTGTCGGGCAGATCGAAGCGCTCGCCGTAGGCTTCGGCCAGTTCCTTGGCGCGGGCCGCGAAGGCGTCTACCCCGATGCCCCGGATGAACTGGATCGCCCCGCCCGTATGGGCCGGGAACCCGATGGCGAAGATGCCGCCGAGGTTCGCTTCGACCTCGGTGTTCAGCACCCCCTCGTCGAGGCAGCGCAGCGTTTCGATGGCCTGACGATAAAGGATGCGGTCGATGGCGTCCTCTATCGGGATATCGGCATTGCCCTTGGCGAACTGGCCGAGGCCGTCCCAGAGGGTGCGATTGCCCTGGCTGTCGTAGTCGTAGAAGCCGCCGCCGTACTGGCGCCCGCCACGCCCCATCGAGATCATCGGGTCGATAATCGCGTTGGTGGCCGTGTTGTGGGTGCCGAAATTGCTGTCGAGTCCAAGGCGCTTATCAAGCGCTTCGTGCGTCTTGCGGACCTTCTGGCTGAGGATTAGCGAGACTTCGTCAAAGACCTGCAGCGGACCGACCGGCATCCCGGCGAGCCATGCCGCGCGTTCGATGGCGACGGGTTTCATCCCGTCCACGAGAAGCTGGCAGCCTTCGTCCATGAAGGTGCCGAAGACGCGCGACGTGAAGAACCCGCGCGAGTCGTTCACGACGATGGGCATGTAGCCGATCTGCTGCACGTAGTCGTAGGCCTTGCGAAGGGTCTCTTCGCTGGTCTTCTCGCCCATGATGATCTCGACCACCTTCATCTTGTCCACGGGGCTGAAGAAGTGCAGCCCGATGAAGCGGGTCGGATCGGGGCAGGCCTCGGCCAGGATCGAAATCGGCAGGGTCGAGGTGTTGGAGCCGTAGATACCCTCGGGAGAGAGCATCGGCCAGGTATCGGCGATGACCTTCTCCTTGAGGTCGATATCCTCGAACACCGCTTCGATCACGATATCGACCGTTCCGGGCGCCGCATTCTCGGTGGTGGGCGTGATCTGGCCCAGCAGCGCCGCCTTGGCGGCCTCGTCGATCTGGCCGCGTGACAGGGCCTTGTCGCAGAGTTTCTCTGAATAGGACTTGCCCTTCTCCGCATTGGCCTGATCGGTATCCTTCAGCCGTGTGGCGAGCCCGCGCTTGGCATGGGCATAGGCAATGCCCGACCCCATCATGCCCGCGCCCAGCACTACGGCCGAGCCAGCCTGCCAATGGT
>ENA-OWNT01005682-OWNT01005682.1-seawater-metagenome-genome-assembly--contig:-NODE-5682-length-10172-cov-2.940168_pt1 | contig 10172 bp, 8 predicted proteins | sample MGYA00238136_ERZ651165 | MGnify/ENA primary metagenome ERZ651165 (study PRJEB26861, sample SAMN08777766) | seawater metagenome | isolation source: coastal seawater | place: USA: Florida | collected...
GCCAGTTTCCGGCAGAGAAATGGGGCGCGCCGTTGTCCGATGTGACCCATGCCAGCATGAACAACGGCCCCAAAGAAGTGCCCTGGGCGCTGGAGCTGACACCGATGCCGGCCTCGGGATCGGTCGCAGGCGCCAAAGGTGTTGCCGAGGGCACTCCGCTCACCCTGGACACGATGGACCGGTTTGCCCGCGAAATCGGGTTTGCGCTTTTCAAGGAAGGCGGCGAGCCCCTCGGCCGCCTCCGCCCCGAACCGCGCGGTGTTGATGCCATGCGCCTCGACCACCAGCTGGGTGGCGAGGTCGTTGTGCGGCGCCGCCGCGATCTCGAACTTGATGACCGCCATGGCGCCAACCGCGCCCGCCGCCAGTTTCGCCGCCATTCCCTTGGCCGCCGCGATGGCTTCGCCTGCGGGCACCACGAGGTTGACCAGCCCCAGCGCATGCAGCCGCTCGGCCTCTACCGGGTTGCCGGTCAGGCACATCTCGGAAACGATCTGGCGCGGCAGCCCTTCGCTCAGGAAGTGGGTCACGCCACCATCCGGTGCGAGCCCCACCTTGACGTAGGCCACCACGAACTTGGCGCCCTCGGCGGCCACGATCATGTCGCAGGCCAGCGCGAGCGACATGCCCGCGCCCGCAGCCCCGCCCTCGACCGCCGCGATCACCGGCGTCGGACAGTTGCGGATGGCGAGGATCATCGCGTTCAGCGCATCGGTATTGCCGCTGACCACGGCCAGCGTGCTCTTGGCGCTTTCCTTGAGGTTGTTGATATTGCCGCCCGAGGAGAAGAACCCGTGCAGACCGGTCAGCACGATGGCCCGCACCTCCGGGTCCTGACCTGCGGTGATGATCTCGCTCTGGATTGCCTTGTAGACCGGCGGGCTGATCGAGTTGCGGCTGTTCGGCCCGTCCAGCGACAGGATCAACACCGGGCCGTCGCGTTCGACGCGCAGCTCGGTCACCGGGGCAGCTTGGGTATTCATGCGACTTTCTCCTGTGTCTGGGTCTGATCCAGACCCGCGCGGGTTTCCTCCGCGATCATTCTGGCCAGCCGGGCGCCATGCGCGTCGGCACTGCCGTTCAGCATGTCGGCCACCAGCACGCGCTTGACGAACCGGCCAAGCGCGTACTCCTCGGTCATGCCGATCCCGCCGTGCAGCTGGATCGCCGAAGCGGCAGCGCGGCGCACCCGCCCGCCCAGGAACCGCTTCAGCGACGACACCGCCCGCATCCGCAGCGCGACATCATCGCCGTCGCAGGTCTGCGCGGCCAGATGGACCAGCGAGAGGAAATGCTCGGTGTCGTGGTAGATATCGACCATCGCGTGCTGCAGCGCCTGAAAGCTGCCGATGGGCCGCCCGAACTGCTTGCGCTCTTTCAGATAGCCCTGCGTCATGTCGCGCAGCGCCAGCAGCGCCCCGAGCGCGTCGGCGGCGAAAGCAGTGGCCGCGGCATCGCGCATCCACTCGGCAAGGCCGGGCACAGGCGCACCGATCTCTGCGGGGCGCACCGACACCAACTCAAGGTCCGCCGCCCCGCGCCCATCGACCAAGGCGTAGCTGTCGCGCGCAACGTCAGCCATCGGCACCACCGCCAGCCGGTTGTCGGGCAGGCAGACCAGCAGTGTCTCCGCCACGTCCGCGCCCGGCACTACGCGCAGCGCCCCGCTCAGCGCGCCACCCGCCAGCCGCAGCCCCTCGCCATCGGCGAAACAGACCACCCCCTCTGGCACCTCCGGCGCCGCCGTCCCGGCCCGCGCCAGCGCCAGTCCCGGCAGCACGGCCGCCCCGATCAGCGCTTCCGGTGCGGCAGCGCGGCCCGCCTCGACCAGCGCGTGCACCACATCTGCCATCCCCGCGCCAAAGCCGCGCGGTTCGGGATAGGTCGCGTCCAGCAACCCAAGCTCCTGCAGTGCGGGCCAGGCATCTCCGGCTCCGCCGGGATAGCCCGCGTCCGAGAAGACCCGCGCCAGGCTGTCGGCGATCATCCGTTGTTCGTCATTCGCAGCGAAATCCATGATCCCCTCCTCAGAACCCGAGGATCTGCTTGGCAACGATGTTCTTCATCACCTCGCTCGATCCGCCGAAAATCGTGAAGGCGCGCGAGAACAGCCAGCCGTGGGTGCCATAGCCGTCCTTGGCCTCGCCCGCCCGCAGCACCTGCCAGGGCGCCGCCTCTGCCCCCGCCGCTTCCATCGCCAGCTCCTATATCCGCTGCTGGATCTCCGACCCGCGCAGCTTGAGGAACGACGAAAGGGCGCCCACGTCGCCTCCCGGCGAAACGCTCGACAGCATCCGCAGGTTGGTGACCTCCTGCGCGAGGAAATCGGCCTCGAGGTCCGCCAGCTTGGCCCCAAAGACCGGATCGTCAATCAGCGCCACGCCGTCACGATACCGCTCGGCCGCAAGCCGCTTGAGCAGCGTCAGTTCCGCCTTGCTCTGCCCGACGTTGGCAATGCTGACCCGCTCGTTGCCCAGCAGGTACTTGGCATAGGTCCAGCCCTTGTTCTCTTCACCGACCAGCAGGTCGACGGGCACCCGCACGTCTTCGAGGAACACCTCGTTCACATGGTGGTCGCCGTCGATGGTCCGGATCGGGCGCACGGTGACGCCCGGGCTGTCGAGCCGGATCAGCAGCATCGAGATGCCCGATTGCGGCCGCTCGGCCGAGGGGTCGGTCCGCACCAGCGTGAACATCCACTCCGCGTGCTGCGCCGTGGTGGTCCATGTCTTCTGGCCGTTCACCACGTACTCGTCGCCCTCGCGCACCGCTCGGGTCTTGAGCGAGGCAAGGTCCGACCCCGCGCCGGGCTCCGAGAAGCCCTGACACCAGTAGTCCTCGCCATTGAGGATACCCGGCAGAAACCGCGCCTTCTGTTCGTCAGAGCCGAAACGGATCAGCACCGGCCCGATCATCTTGAGCCCGAAGGGCCGCAGCCGGGGCGCCCCCGCCAGCATCGCCTCGCTGTCAAAGATATACTGCTGCATCGGCGTCCAGCCGGTACCGCCATGCTCGACCGGCCAGTGCGGCGCGGCCCAGCCCTTCTGGCCAAGGATCTTGTGCCAGCGGATCATCTGCTCCCACGAATGCCGGCGGTAGCCGAAGAAGGTGGCGGAGATGTCCTCCTGCAGGCTCTCGGCGAGAAAGCGGCGCACCTCGTCGCGAAAGGCGAGATCCGCCTTGGTGTAGAAAAGCTCCATGTCCTGTCTTCCGGCTTCGGGGTCTTGGATAGACCCGCGGCGAAGCCTCCGCCGCGGGCCGGTTGGATCGGCTTACTCGGAGGCTTCCGGCGGGATCAGTTCCTCGGGAACCTCGACGCCGATTTCCTTGTAGTACTTGTAGGCCCCGATATGCAGCGGCGCGTTCATCTGGTTCAGCGCGGTTTCCGGGGTGATCGCCTCCATCCACTTGGCGGATGCAACGAGGTCGTCATGATGTTCGAAGATCGCCTTGGTGATGTTGTAGATCTGCTCCTCGTCCGCCCACTTGTTGGTGCCGAGGCCGACGATCGAGCTCACCATGCGGACCGGCTCCTGGTTCACCTGACCCTTGTAGGTGCCCGGCTGCAGGAAATCGAAGGTCCGACCCGGAACCGCTCCCGCCGCCTGAATGCTCGGCTCGTCCATCTTGTCGTCGGGGATGCCGAGCACGCGGAACTCACCCAGCGCCGAAAGCTGCTGCAGCTCCGCGCTCGGGATCGGCGTCGGCACGAAATAGGCGTCCAGCTGGTGGTCCTGGAACGCCTGTTCCGCCGACCCCCAGTCGAGGTTCACCGGCTCGAAATCCGTGTTCGCCTCGTAGCCGGTCACACCCTTGATCACCTGTTCGATCACCGTGCGCCCGGCGCTCGACGGCGGCCCGATGTAAACCTTCTTGCCCTTCAGATCGGCCATCGACTCGATCCCCGAGTCCGCCCACGTGATGCCGTGATAGGCCCCCAGCGGGTAGTTCACGATGCTGCGGATATTGCCGAACAGTTCTTTCGAGTTCGGCAGCTTCTCGTACATCTTGGTGCCGTCACGCAGGTAGCCGTTGATCGACACCGCGGTCATGAACAGGTCGAGCTGCTGGTTCGCCGCGTCAACGATCATCCGCGTGCCCACCGCGCCGGTGGTCAGCTGGGTGCTGTAGCCGTATTCCTTCTTGATGATCTGCGAGACCGCGATCGAAAAGACGGTGGTCGGCGAGGCCTGCCCCAGCGAAGCCATGCGAAAGTTCTGCGCCTCGGCTGCGACGGTTCCGGCCAGCAGGGCCGCTCCCGCCGCCAGCCCCAGCGCGCCGGTCTTGAGTTTCTCAAACATTATAGTCCTCCCTTGGTTTCTGAAATCCGTTCGTTCAGCGCCACGCCCTCGGGCTCGCCCCGCAATCTCCCCGGCAGCACGAGCAGGGCCACCGCCGCGACGATCAGCACGTATTGCAGCGCCGGAACCTGCACGACGAGGCCAACCGCCAGCGCCAGCCGGACCAGCCGCATCGGCCACCCCAACTGCTCGCCCGCGTAGCCGACAAGCCCGGTGTTCAGCATCCAGATCGCCAGACCCAGCGCCACGCAGACCCGGACGAAGTCCAGCAGGTCAAAACCGATGACCAGCAACAGCGAGGGCTCGTAGACAAAGATGAAGGGGATGATGAACCCGGTCAGCGCCAGCCGCAGGGCGACAAAGGCAGTCCGCATCGGGCTCGCCTGCGCGATGGGCGCGGCGGCAAAGGCACCGATGGCAACCGGCGGCGTGATCGCCGACAGCACGCCGAAGTAGAAGACGAACATGTGCACCGCCAGCGTGTCCGCACCCAGCTTGGTCATCACCGGACCCAGCACCAGCACGATGATCAGGTAGGCCGGCAGCGTCGGCATCCCCATGCCCAGCACGAGGCAGGCAAAGGCGGTCAGCACAAGCGACCCGAACAGCCATGTGTCGCTGAAGGACGAGATAACCGAGGCAAAGGTCAGCCCGAGGCCGGTCAAGTTCAGCACCCCGAGGATCACCCCGATGCAGCCGACGGCCACGAGGATCGAGGCACAGGCCTTGCCGCCCTGAACCAGCGCGTCCCAGAACACCCTCGGGTTCTCCCGGTTCTGCTTGCGGAACAGGCCCAGCACGATGGTCGATGCCACCGCCGCGAACCCGGCCAGAGCCGGAGACCGGCCAGCGACCAGCACGGCGACGATGGCGAGGATCGGCAGCATGAACTGCAGCGACAGCACGTAATCGCGGCGCGTCAGCCTGACCCGCTCGGCCTCGGGGATCGGCTCGATCCCCAGCGCCCGCGCCTGAACCGAGATCGCCGCGAAGAGCGAGCCGTAATAGAAGATCGCCGGGATCAGCGCCGCGATGGCGATGGTGGTGTAAAGTTCGCCGGTCAGGTCCGCCATCAGGAAGGCGGCGGCCCCCATTACCGGGGGCACGATCTGCCCGCCGGTCGAGGCCGCGGCCTCGATCCCGCCGGCCATCGCAGGGGAAAACCCGCGCCGCTTGATCATCGGGATGGTGAAGGTTCCCGAGCCGACCACGTTGGCCGTGACGCTGCCCGACATCGACCCGAACAGCGCGCTCGCCACCACCGCCGCATGGGCCGGGCCGCCCCGCGACCGGCCGGTCAGCGCGACCGAGCAGCGGATCAGCGCGTCGGAGGCACCGGTCCCTTCCAGCAGCACCCCGAAGACCACAAACACCATGACCACCCGGATCACCACGCCGGTCGGCATGCCAAAGACGCCCTGGAACCCGTACCAGACATTCTGCATCGTCCGGTTCAGGTCGACGCCTGCGTGGTTCAGCATCCCGGGCAGGTAGTTCCCGTAAAGACAGTAGAGGATCATCAGCGCCGCGATGATCACGATGGGCAGCCCGAACAGCCGCCGCGTCGCCTCCAGCAGAGCGGCACATCCGGCCAGCGCCAGCCAGGCGTCGTAGCCGGAGAAGATGTAGAAGGTCTCTTCCTGCAGGTGCTCCACCTGCGTGAACCGCCAGCAGGCGAGGATGACGATGCCCACGAGGACCGTGTCCAGTATCGCGCCCGCGATCTTCACCGCCCTGCCCGGCTCGTTGGCCAGATTGTAGACCGGCCAGTTGATCAGCACGATCACCAGCGCCGCGCCCATCAGCATGTTGCGCCCGTAGTCCATGGTCCAGGGGCCCGACCAGGCGACCCAGACCGACTGGAGCGCCAGCGCGGCGCCCAGCACCGCGACGATGGCAAGCCCGATGGCCCGCAGCGAGAAGCGCCCGGTCATTCCGCCGCCCTCCGCTCGGTCTGTGCACCCTGCGGCACGGCAAGGTAGGGGCTGTCGGCCAGCGACCATTCCGGTTGCGGCTCGCTCCGGAAGATCTGGCGCAGGTGCACCTCGTCGGGGCCGTCGCCGATCCGGAACCAGCGGGCATAGGCAAATGCGTGGTGAATCGGCAGGTCGTCGAGTCCGCCCATCGCCCCGAAGATCTGCAGCGCGTGGTCCGCCACCCGTTGCAGCATGTTCGGAACCGAAACCTTGATCATCGAGACGGGTCGCCAGCTTGCGCTCTCGCCGCCCTGATCCAGCAGCCATGCGCAGCGCTGTACCGCCAGCCGGTTCATGTCGATCTCGACCCGCGCCTCGCCAATCCAGCGCTGGATGGTGTCATAGTCGATCACGCTTCGGCCAAAGGCGGTGCGCTCGCGCGCCCGCACGATCATCAGCTCCACCAGCATCTCGGCCAGCCCGATGCAGCGCATGGCGTGGTGGATGCGCGCGGGCCCGAGCCGGACCTGCGCGCCCTTGAAGCCCCGGCCCCGCTCGCCCAGGAGGTTCGCCGCAGGCACCACGACATCCGTCAGCTCGATCTGCGCGATCGGCGCGACATGATCCTCCCAGCCGAGGTAGCTCAACTCGCGGGTAATCGTCACGCCCGGCGCGTCGGTCGGCACGATGACCATGCTCTGCCGTTCCGTCCGCCCCGCCTCCGGGTCGCTCACGCCCATGACGATCAGGAAGGAACAGTCGGGATGCGCGCCGCCGGTGGCGAACCACTTGCGCCCGTTGATGCGGATCTGGTCCCCCTCGAAGTCGATCCGCGTGGCGATGTTCGATGCGTCGGACGAGGCCACGTCCGGTTCGGTCATCGCAAAGGCCGACCGGGTGGTGCCCTCCAGCAGGGGATCGAGCCAGCGCTCCTTCTGGTCCGGCGTCGCCAGCGACTGCAGCATCGCCATGTTCGGAACGTCCGGGGCCTGGCAGTTGAACACCTGCGACCCCCACGGCAGCTTGCCCATGATCTCGGCCAGTGGGGCGAATTCAAGGTTGCTGAGGCGCGTACCGGGCTCGGAATCGGCCAGCTCCGGGAGGGCAAGGTTCCACAGTCCCCGTTCGCGGGCACGTGCCCTCAGCGCCGGAAGGAAATCGGCCTCGCGTCCCTCGCGCATGACCTGCTGCACCCAGTCCCGGTGGCGCGGCATCACCTCGCGCTCGAAGAACCCGGCAACCTCGTTGCGGATATCTCGTGCCCTGCCTGTTGGCTCGAAATGCATGGCTCCCCTCCCCAAGGATCACTAATTGCACGTCTTGACCGCATTGTTTCAAATATCGTAACATATGTCAAACATGTTTCACACTGGAGGAGCTTCATGACAACCGCCGACACCGGGTCCGGCCCCCTTTCAGGCTTCAAGGTCCTCGATATCGCCACCATCATCGCGGGCCCGATGGCGGGCTCCCTGCTTGCGGATTTCGGCGCCGAAGTCGTCAAGCTGGAGCTTCCCGGCGTTGGCGACGGGCTGCGCGGCTTCCCCCCCCTGAAGGAGGGAAAGGCGCTCTGGTGGAAGGTCACGAACCGGGGCAAGTACCACGGAACGCTTGATCTTCGTCAGGAAGACGGCGCCCGGCTCTTCCTCGAACTGGTCAGCCAGATGGACGTCCTGATCGAGAACTTCCGCCCCGGCACGCTCGACAAGTGGGGGCTCGACATCGACACGCTGTGGAAGGCAAACCCCCGTCTCGTCGTGCTCCGCGTGAGCGGTTTCGGACAGGATGGCCCGATGGCCAGCCAGCCCGGCTTTGCCCGTATCTTCGAAGCCATGGGCGGCCTCACCCACATCACCGGCGACCCCGACCGCCCGCCGGTCCACACCGGCTATCCGCTGGCCGATTCGATTGGCGGGCTGTTCGGCGCCTTCTCGATCTGCGCCGCGCTGCTCAAGGTTGTGCGCTCCGACCGGCAGGAAGGCGAGGAGATCGACCTCGCGATGACCGAGGCCGTCCTGCGCCTCCTGGAATCGCTGCCCATCGAGTACGACCAGCTTGGCGACGTGCGCGAACGCGTCGGCAACAAGAACACCTATTCCGCCCCATCCGATGTCTACATGACGGCGGACAAGCGCTATGTCTCGCTCGCCGGATCGACCAACCGGACCTTCCGCTACAACGCCGCCGCCATCGGCCAGCCCGAACTGGTGGACGACCCCCGGTTCAGTTCGAACGTGGCGCGGGTGGAGAACGTGAAGGAACTCGACCGCATCTTCGGCGGCTGGATCGCGGCCCATACGCTCGACGAGGTCCTCGCCGCCTTCCGCGAGGCCAACGGCACCATCGCGCCGATCTACGGCATGGACCAGGTCTTTGCCGATGAACAGTACCAGGCCCGCAAGGCGATCGTCTCGGTGCAGGACGAGGATTTCGGAGAGGTCAGGATGCAGGGGCTGGTGCCGCGTTTCCGCATGGCCCCGGGCAAGATCCGCTGGGCGGCAAAAAGTCTGGGAGCGGATAACGAATACATCTACAAGCAACTCCTGAACCTGGACGACCAGGACATCGAGAGTTACCGGGAGCGAGGCATCCTTTGAACGACGGCAGGACGATCCTCAACCAGTGGGCGGACGCGGGCGAGTGCGAACTGCCCGGCGAAGGCGCCACGGATCAGGCCTTGTCCTCGACCCTGATGAAGGGGCTCGAGATACTGGCGCTCTACAGCGACCAGGAGGATCGTTTCGCCAATGCCGAGATCGCGCGGCGGCTGGGCCTGAACAAGGCCACCGTCTCGCGGCTCTGCAAGACACTCATGCATATGGGCTACCTGCGACGTGACCCCAAGGGCAACTTCCGCCTCGCCCCGCGCATCCTCGGCCTGTCCTACCCGGTGATGGCGGCCACGCGCTGGCGGCACCAGCTGGTCGGCCCGATGCGCGAGATCGCCGAGATGAGCACCGGCAACGTCACCCTCGCGGTGATGTCCGGTGACCAGTTCGTGCAGGTCCAGACCGTGGGCGACCCGGTCAGCTTTCCGCATATCCCCGAGGCCGGGATCACCGGCCCGTTGCACCGCTCGGCCAGCGGACGCGCGTTGCTCTCGCTGCTGGACGGGCAGGAGCTATACGACAAGCTGGCTGAACTCCGGCTGCGCTTTCCGGAGGAATTCGAGGCCCACGCCGACCTGACCGCGGCCAGCATCGCCCGGTGCCGGTCCGAGGGGTTCTGCACCTCCTACGGCGACTGGCGCCCGAACATCGTCGCCCTCTCGACACCGCTGGGAGAAACCGACGACGGGCTGCGCGTCGCGCTGTCCTGCGGCCTGCCCCGGTTCCGCGCCCGCGAGGACGTGGTCGAGAACGACCTCGGGCCGCGCCTTGCCGAGGCCGCGCGCTCCTTCCGCATGATGGGTATCTTCAAGCCGCCCTTCTTCGCCTGACCCGGCTGGGTCTAACCGGCATCCCGCGCCAGCGGCTGCGCCGAGGTCTCGGCCATGCGCGCGCGGCACCAGTCGGCGATGGCGTCAGCATCCTGCGTCAGCGCCTCGCCCAGATCCCCGGCAAAGCCCAGGAAGGCATCGAGGTTGCCGTGGTTGATCGCGACCAGCACCGGCACGCCCGAAGACAGCGCCTCGCCGATCACCGGGCGAAAGCCGCGCCCTTCCAGCTCCTGTTTGCCGAACTTGTTGACCAGCAACAACGCCGCCCCCCTCTGCAGCCCCGTGCTGACCAGCCCCACGACCCGTTCCAGCCCCTGCGGGTCCAGCCGGCAACCGCGCGACAGCGCGCCAAGGTCCTGGCTGATCCGCACCCGCTCGGTGCCGCTCAGCACCTGCAGGTCCATGTGGCACTTGCTCTCCGGGCCGGTCTCGACGTTGTATTGCACCGCCCCGGCCAGCGGCCATCCCTCGGCCTGCAGCCGGTCCGCCACGTCGCGCAGCAGGCTGTCGACCTCA
>ENA-OWNT01005683-OWNT01005683.1-seawater-metagenome-genome-assembly--contig:-NODE-5683-length-10168-cov-14.799029_pt1 | contig 10168 bp, 9 predicted proteins | sample MGYA00238136_ERZ651165 | MGnify/ENA primary metagenome ERZ651165 (study PRJEB26861, sample SAMN08777766) | seawater metagenome | isolation source: coastal seawater | place: USA: Florida | collected...
CGGCCGGAGCCGGAGTCGCCGTCCACTCCGCCGCAGCACGACCGCTCCGCCGAGCTCGACGAGCTGCACGGCCGCCTGGTGGCCGCGGAGGACCTGGCCCGGGTGCTCGAGCTCGACCGCGCGCGCCTCGAGGGCCGCCTCGAGACCGCCGACCGCATCGAGCGCGGCCTGCAGCGCTACGCCGACAAGCTGGAGGACCGCCTGGAGACGACCCGCGTGGACTACGAGGGCCGCCTGGCCGAGGCCGAATCGCTGCGCCTCAACCTGGCCCGGGTCGTGGGGCGCATGGAGACGGAGCTGCTGCGGCTGCAGGCCAAGGTCGAGGCCTACGAGGCTGGCGATGGGCCGGCCCTGCTCGGCGAGGGCGGCGGGATCCGCGAGGCCGCCCCGCGCCGCCGCGAGCGCCCCGCGAAGAAGCGCCGCTGGTTCCGCCGTGGCTGAGCCCTGCCCGGACCTGCGGATCTTCGAGACGCCGCACTGCACCGTCGACCAGGCCCACGGCTACCGCCTTCCCGGCTACCTGATCGTCGAGATCCGCGGCGACGCGCACCGGCTCTCGGACCTGTCGGTCGTCGAGCGCGACGACCTGTTCGCGGCGACCACCGTGGCCGAGCGCCTGGTCCAGGAGCTCGTCGGACCCGAGCGCATCTACGTGGCCAAGTACGCCGAGCTGAATCCGCGTGTGCACGTCCATGTGATTCCACGGACCGCGCGGCTCGGCGCCGCCTACGCCGCCGCCACGCCGCTCGCTAGCAGCGCCGCGCTCGCAAAATGCAGAATCCTACCGTTCGTCACTCTTCTCATTCCCGCTTCCTTGTCCGTCTTCTCGAGGGGGAGGTCCTCTGGAACCCTGGAGCTCAAGAGGAGGACCGAGTCCGGACCTCGCCCATGTTAAGTCACCGCGACCTCTCATCGGAGCCCGACTGCCCTGCGACTTGATCGAAAGTCGGAAGGGCCTGGCTCGATGTGGGGAGAGGTCGCCGAGGGCGGGAGGTCGGTCGAAGAGAAGGCGTCAAGGTGAGGGGGGTCCCGCCGCGTGATGGTACGAGCAAGGACGCTCGGATTCCGCTCGGGTGTTCGCCCCGATCTCCGAAATTCGCCGTCCTGACGGCGATCCGGGCGGGGTCAGTCCCGGATACCGGACGTTCCGGCGGGCCGCGGCGCGTCGGCCGGTGTCACGTTGTGAATGCATCACTTTGTCAATGAATCGCAGTTTTTGTGAATCAAAGTGTCGATTGATCAAAGTCCTCGTTAATCAAATTGTCTGTGAATCGGTGGCCAGGAAACCGCCGGAGCCGCAGCCGCGGTCCGGCCGGTGACGGCGGAATGGAGCAATGATGGGCCCGCGCATACTGGTTACCGGGATCGCAAGCGCCGCCGGCCGCGCCGTCGCTGCCCAGCTCGCCGCCCGCGGCATCCCCTGTCTCGGCTCCGATGCCCGCGCCGACACCCGCCAAGCCGAGGACGTTCCGGCTGCGGCGGCCGTCAGGCTCCTGCCGGCGACGGACCCGGACATGGTCCTGGACCTGCGCCGGCTGGTGGACCGGGAAGCCATCAACGTCATTATTCCGACCCTCACCGTGGAACTTCCGGTCCTGGCCGCGGCCCGCGCCGGATTCGGCAAGGACGTGCGGATCATCGTCGGCGACCCCGCCGCGGTGGCGCTCGCCAGCGACCACCTGTTCACCGCATGGGCGTTGCAGGCAGCCGGAATTCCGGTCCCCCGCTTCGCGGTTCCGGGCGACCTCGCCGCCGCGCCGGCGTCCCTCGCCGGCCTCAACGGCCCGGTGGTGGTCAAGCAGCGGGTCTTCAAGGGCTCCCGTGCTGTCCACCTGCTGGCCGGCACCGCCGCCGTGAGCTGGCAGAACATGCCGGCCGGGCAACTGGTCCAGGAGTTCATCCCGGGAGCCGATTACGTGGCCCTGGTGTTCGGCACTCCGGCCCGCAACGCGATGGTGCCGGTGGCGGTGGTCCTCGAGAAGACGAAAACCCCGTACGGACGTGCCGGCAGCGACGAAGTCAGCCGCAGGGTGCCCGCGGCCGAGGCCAGGGATGTGCGGAAGCTCGGCCTGGCCGCCGTCCGCACGCTGGGGCTGACCGGCCCGGTCCAGGTCCAGATCCGCCGCCGCGCCGACGGAACCCCCGTGGTGCTGGGCGTCTGCGCGACTCTGGGCGAGAACAGCACCTGGGCGCCGGAACTGCTCGACGCCGTGCTGGCAACCTTCATGCTCCCGGCGTTCAACCCGGCATCCTTCCGGCGGTCCCCGGCGGTTCCCGCGGATGCCCTGGGCTGAGGCGCCGGTGCCGGCGGGCCCGGCACTGGGATTCGTTCTGGTCTTCCTGGCTCTGCCCGTGCTGGGGATGACGTTGACCGGGGCAATAGTCCTGGCACTGGCGGCCAGGTTTGAAGTACGGGCAGCCCGCCGACGGCGCCGCCACGCGCCCACGCTCTGGCAGCAGTGGCCGACCGTATCCATCATTGTCGCGGCGCACGACGCCGGCGAGCTCCTCGCCGGCTGCATCCGCTCCGTGCAGGGCAACCGGTACGAGCGCTTTGAGCTGATCCTGGTGGATGCCGGCTCCACGGACAGCACCCCGGAGATCATGGCAGGGTTCGCCGCGGAGGACGGCCGGATTGTGTTCGCGGGCAGATCGCCGGCCGCATACGGTGCGGCGCTGAACACGGGTATACGCCGCGCGACGGGGGAGGTGCTCCTGTTCCTCCCGGCAGATTCCGTCCTCACGCGGCGGACCGTTGACCGGATGCTGCAGGCCTTCGAGACCGGGAGTGAAGGCGCGGATGGCGTGGGGGCCGTGTGGGGCAGCGAACGGACCGTGGCCGCCGGCCCGGCGGCGAGGATCATTGACCTGATGGGCCGGGCCGGCGGCGGAATGGCCCGGCGGGCGCAGGCATCCTCTGGTTTCCTGCCCGTTTTCGCGGGAGGCCTGGCCGCGGTGCGGCGTGAGGTCCTGGCGGAGACCGGCGGCTTCCGGGAGGACACCGCCGCCGCGGAACTTGAGCTGGGCTGGCGGGTGCGGAGCGCCGGCTACCGGGTGGGGTTCGCCCCGCGGGCCGTCATCGTGGGCCAACGTCCGGTGCGCGTCGGCGCGCTGTGGAGGCGCAGGGTGGGTCGCGAACGGTCGCTCCTCCAGTGCCTGAAGATCCACAAGTCAGCTATCGGTGACCTCCGGCGGCGTCCCTTGGGCGATTGCCTCGTGGCCACCTGGGTTGCCGCCATCGTCCTGCCCGCGCTGCGGACCGTCGGGGTCCTGGCACTGCCCTGCCTCGTTCTGGCCGGGCTCCTGCCCGGAGCCGGTTCGCAGCCGGACATCCGGGCGGCGGGTGCGATCGGACTGGCCGCCGCGGGTGCGCTCATGCTGGCCGCAGTGTTCTGCGCGGGGACCTTCGCGCTGGCGGCCGACGGCTCCATCAGGGACCTGCGCCATGTGTGGGCGCTGCCGCTGCTGCCGTTCTACGCCGTGTTCACGGGGTTGGCCGTGCTGGCTGCCCTCGTGGCCGAATTCCGTGCGGCCCGCTCTGCGGGGGTGGCGGACTATTCGATGGTGGAGAACAGGGCGTTGAGTTCGGCCGTGAGTTGCCGGCGCAGTTCCGGGGTGCCGATTTCCTGGCCGTCGATGTGGTTCACCGGCGCCAGGAGCCGGATGCTGGAGATCAGCCAGACGGCGTCGGCATCCAGCAGGTCCTTTGGCTCCAACGGGCCATAGCCCAGCTCCCAGCCGGCCGCCTTGGCGGCGGTGAACAGGGCGCCCTGCGAGGTGCCCGGCAGGATGCCGCTGTCCAGCTGCGGCGTGATGAGCCGCCGGATCGTGCGAACGCCGCCGGCGCCGTCGTCCGCGGTTTCCAGGTGCGCCAGCAGAACGGTCGACGTCGGTCCCTCCAGGACCCGGCCGTCCGCGGAGGTGAAGATGACGTCGTCGGCGCCGTGCTGGTGGGCGTAGCGCAGCGCGGCCATGTTCACGGCGTAAGAGAGGGTCTTGGCGCCCAGCAGCAGCCAGGGGGCGCGCTCGCCGACTTCACTGTCGTAGCCCCGATCCAGCAGGATGACGTCGATTCCGGTCTCGCGCTGCCGCCGGCCCGCCGCCGCGGGGGCGGAAGCCTGGACCCAGCAGGTGGGGGCGGCGGCGCCCTCCGGCCCGCGGGTGACCAGCAGCTTCACCACCACCTCGTCCTCGGCTGCGCCGCCGGCTGCAGCCACGGCAGGATCCTGGCGCCGGTACTCGCTGATGGCGGTATCCACGGCACGCCGCCAGGCGTCCCCGGCAGGGATGTCCAGCTCCAGCAGGCGGGCTGAGCCGGCCAGCCGGGTCAGGTGCGCCTGGATTTTGCGCGGCCGGCCGCCGACGGCCAGCAGTGATTCGAAAACACCGTCGCCGCGGGTGGCGCCCAGGTCCGTGGCCATCAGTTGCGGCTTCGACGCGTCCGCAACGCGGCCGCCGTCGAACGCCGGGTCCAGGAATACCAGCACGGTCGCGGGCGCAGGAGCAGAGGCAGGAGTGGTCATGGCTACAGCTTAGTCTCGGTGGTCCCGGGATAGGATTTGCACGTTGCCCGTTCCGGAACTGTTCCGCGGGCCTGTAGCTTGAGGGGTTCGCCTGTGCTGTGGCCATTTCCGCTGGCGGAAACTTTGCCGTCCTGGGCAATTCTGATCCTGACCGTGATCGACTTCGCCATCCGTGTGCTTGCCCTGGGCATCATCCCCGGAAACCGGCGGCCCACCACCGCGATGGCGTGGCTGCTGGGCATTTTCATTGTGCCCGTCCTGGGCCTGGCCTTGTTCCTGCTGTTCGGCAACTTCCGGCTCTCCCGCAAACGCCGCGCGCAGCAGGACGCGGTCAATACCCGAGTGCGCGCCGGGACCTCGGAACTGGCGATGCTGGAAAGCCGCTACGCCGGACCCGAATGGGTGGCTTCCGCCGCGGAACTGAACAAGACGCTGGGCTCGCTGCCGATGGTGGACGGTAACCAAGTGGAGCTGCTGCCCGGCTACCCCGACTCCATCAAGGCGATGGCCGAGGCGGTCCGCGGCGCAAAGTCCTTCGTCAACGCCGAGTTCTACATCATGAGCTCGGACCACGTCACGGACGATCTGCTGACCGCGATGGAAGAGGCCGCCGAGCGCGGCGTCGAGGTCCGTGTCCTGTTCGACCACCTTGGCACACTTCGCATCAAGGGCTATCGCAAGCTGATCGCCCGGCTCAAGGCCAGCAAGATCCGCTGGCGGCCCATGCTGCCGCTCAACCCGTTGCAGGGGCAGTGGCGCCGACCGGACCTGCGCAACCACCGCAAGATCATGGTGATCGACGGCGAGATCGCCTTCACCGGATCGCAGAACCTGATCGAGCCCTCCTACAACAACCCCAGGCACCGCAAGATCGGCCGCGAATGGGTCGAGCTGATGGCCTGCCTGCGCGGGCCGATCGTCACTACGCTCAACGTCGTCTTCGCCACCGACTGGCTCAGCGAGACCGACGAATCCATTGAGGAACAACTCGCGCACCGGCCCGAACTGCACGCCGGCAACATCACCGCTCAGGTGGTGCCCAGCGGCCCCGGCTTCATCACCGAAAACAATCTGCGGCTCTTCAACACGCTCATTTACTCGGCCCAGCGCAAGATCTCGATCTGCAGCCCGTACTTCGTCCCGGATGACTCGCTGCTCTATGCGGTGACGACGGCGGCGCAGCGCGGCGTCGACGTCGAACTCTTCGTCTCGGAAAAGGGCGACCAGTTCCTGGTCCATCACGCCCAGCAGTCCTACTATGAGGCTCTGCTTGAAGCCGGGGTGCGGATCTACCTCTACAAGGCCCCCTACGTGCTGCACGCCAAGCACTTCACGATCGACGACGAGGTTGCCGTGCTGGGTTCCAGCAACATGGACATGCGCTCCTTCTCGCTGAACCTCGAGGTCTCGGTGATGCTCTTGGGGGAGGACATCGTGCGGCGGATCAGCGCCGTGGAGGACACCTACCGCACCATCTCCCACGAGCTGGTGCTGGATGACTGGATGAAACGGCCCATGAAGGTCAAATACGTGGACAACGTCGCACGGCTGACGGCAACCCTGCAGTAGCCGGGGCCTCCGCGGAACAGCCGCGTCGGCCTTGCGGGAACTTAACCCGGGGGAACTCAGCCTTTGGGGAACTCAGCGCCGAGCGCCGAGAGGACGCCGAACGCTTTGGTCCGGATTTCCTCGTACTCCTCCTGCGGCGTCGAATCGGCGGTGACGGCACCGCCGACGCCGAGGCTTAGTTCCGCCGTACCGTCCCCGAGCGCCCTGGTCACCAGGGTCCGGATCGCCACGGCGAGGTCGGCGGACCCGTTCAGGGAGAAGTAGCCGATCGCCCCGGAGTACACGCCCCGCGGGGCGGCCTCCAGCCGGTCCAGGATGGCCATGGTGCTGACCTTCGGGGCGCCGGTCATCGAGCCGGCGGGGAAGCAGGCGGCGACCGCCTCGGCCCGCGGCATCCCGGGCCGCAGCCGGGCGTCGATGGTGCTCACCATTTGGTGCACCGTGGCGTAGCTTTCGATCGCGCACAGCCGGCTGACGGCCACCGTGCCCGGGACGGCGAAATGGCTCAGGTCGTTGCGCAGCAGGTCCACGATCATGATGTTTTCCGCGCGGTCCTTGGCCGATGATTCCAGTTCCTGCCGCAGGGCCGCATCCGCCCCCGGTTCCGGATCGCGGCGGCGCGTGCCCTTGATGGGCTCGGCGCGCATCCTGCCGTCCGCGGCAACCTGCAGGAATCGCTCCGGCGACGTGCTCGCCACCGTGAGCCCGCCGAAGCGCAAATAGCTGGCGAAGGGGGCCGGATTGCGGCGCCGCAGCTCCAGGTAGGTCTGCCACGGGTCCGTGCCATCGGGGCTTATGCTGTGGGGGCCCGAGGGCGCGGCGGCGGTGAGCGCGGTGGTCAGGCAGACCTCATAGGTGTTTCCTTCGGCGATCTCGCGCTGGGCCTCGGAAACCTTTGCCTTGTAGCCGGCTTCCGCGTCCCGGGCGGTGAAGTGCGGCGGAGTGACAGGTGGCGCCCAGGAACCCGGTACAGCGGAGAGATGCACTGCAGATCCAGCCAGTGCGGCAGACGGTGCGGCAGACGGCGCGGAGCCGTCCGCGGATTCGGCCGCCGCCACGGCCGCACGGGCCGTACCGAGCCAGTCCCGGGCGTCGGGCGTGTCCAGGGCCAGCAGCCAGGCCGTGCCCTCGGCACGGTCGAGAACCACGGCGCGGCCGGCAAAGATCAGGCAGGCGTCCGGGGTGGTGGCGACGACGTCCGCGCCGCCGGTTTCGCGCTTGAGCTCGTAGCCGAGGTACCCGAGCCACCCGAGCGTGAACTCGCACGGGTAGCCCGCCGGGGCGCGCAGCGTCCGGCGCCCCCAGACGCCGTCGAGCCAGCGGAAGAACGGGCCGTCGGTGGTCACGGTGGCCTGGCCGGTACTGACGCGGGTCAGTCCGGAACTGTGCCGGACGGCCTGGCCGAAACGGCCGCCGTCGTCGGCCAGGACACTGAAGCGGCTGCGTTCCGCGGCTTCCGGGGCAAGGCCCGCCGGGTCCAGCGAGGAGTCGAGCCACACGGCGTTGGTTGAGCCGCCAAAGAGTGCTGCGAACAACCGGGCGGCGTCGGGTTTGGCGTCGATCCGTTCTGCCCGCAGCTCCAGCCCGCCCCGGGCGGCGAGTTCGGGCAGCAGGGCGGGGGCGACGGCGGGAAGGTATTGAAGGGCCTGCAGGAGGTCGTCGGGGGCTGCGCCGTCCGCACGGTTGCGCACGTGCACGTCGGCGCGCGCCGGGACGTCGTCGGCCGCCAGCCATTCCGCTTCCTGGGCCGCCCATTGATCCCAGAAGGGTTCGTAGGTCTCGCCGTCCCGGGCCAGGGCCCGGGTCCGGCGTTCGGAGTCGGAGGAATCAGCCCAGATCACGGCGTCCAGCAGGGGGCGTGCGGCCGCCGCGGCGGCGCCGACCCCTTCCACCAGTACGATTTCCGCCGGGCGGGTGGTGCGGACCTCGCCGTCGTAGTGCCGTTCCCAGTCCCAACTGACCCATTCCGCGGGCTCCCCGCGCCGCAACGGCGACAGCACAGTGGTGACATAGCGTTCGATCCCGGCCGCGAGCCCGTTCCAGCCGGGGTAGATGTCCTCAAGGTGGAAGAGTGAGACTTTGTGGTGTTCCCGGAGCCGCGCCGCCAGCTCGATGGCCAGGGTGGTCTTGCCGGAGCCTGACCGCCCGTCGATTGCGATGATGACGGGTGCGGGGCTCATGAAATAGAGCGTACCCGCTGCTGTGCGTTGGGTTGATCGCCGCCGTGATGTGGCCCGTCCGGCCGCCGAAGCTCGGCGCGCACGTGCTCCACGATCCCCGGCACGGCGGCCCGGATGAGGTTCCACGTGGTGTCGAAGTCGGTGTGGCCGCCGTACCACGGGTCCTCGATGCCCTGCTCCAGCGGGTCTTTGTCCGCCACCGCGGGGTCGAAGCTGCGGAGCATGCGGATCTTGGCCAGGGACTCGCGGTCAGGTGCCGCCTGCCGGAGCCAGCCGTAGTGGTCGACGTCGAGGGCAAGGATCAGTTCGCGGCTGACGAACCATTCGGGGCGCCATTCGCGCGCCACGTGGCGGTCCGAGGCAATGTTCTGGGACGTGAGTTTGCGTGCGGCCCGGGGATCGATGGGCCGGCCGGCCTCATAGGCGGTGGTGCCGGCGGAATCGACCACGGCCCCGGCGAGGCGCTCGGCCCGGAATGCCTCCGCCAGCATGAGTTCGGCCATCGGAGACCGGCAGATGTTTCCGGTGCAGACCGCGATGATCCGGTACTGGCTCGACATTGAGGTCATAGCTAAGCATGAACGATCCGAGGTCTCTTGGCCAGCAGAGACCACCGCAGTATTACAAAATTGTCAATTACCTATCAGGCTTCTGTCATGCTATGGTCCGCCGGCTGCTGTCCTTATGTTGTCCTCGGCTGGTTTCGTGGCCGTTGCAGGGTCGTGGTTACCCGGGGGAGGCGGGGTATGGCTTTGGTTGCTGTGGCCGGACGATTCACGTCGATATGCCTTCGAAGGATTGGCCGCCCGCGCTCCCCGCGATGACCCGACCGCTGACCCTTCTATGCCTTGCGGTCAAGTTTCGGGCGCTGGTCAAACAACCGACGGCTGTTCGGGTTCGGCCAGGAGGCGGCTTAGGCAGCGGAAGAGTTTTCGGGCGATGTAACGCCTGAGGCATCGGCGGATCTCCCGTCGGGTTTTGCCCTCGCTCAACCGGCGTTCGACGTATGCGCGGGTGGCAGGGTGATTCGACATGCGCACGCGTGCGATGATCTCGAGCGCACGGTTTAGCTGTCGGTCACCGCCGCGGTTGAGCCAGTGCCGCACTGTGTTGCCGCTGGAAGCAGACAGGGGTGCGGCACCGGCGAGGGCGGCGAAGGCGGGCTTCGTCGCGGATTGTCCGGGTGGGCGTGTCGTCGTCACGCCCACCCGCCAAGCGGCCACGGCGCGCACCTGGGCGTCGGTCAGAGGCTTCCTGGCATCGATGCCGAGATCGAAACTGCGCAGCAGCGCGGTGAGCATTTTCCGGTCCCCGGTCCTGCGGCTGTCTATTGCGCTCCGAGCCACGAGCAAAACCCTCAATGCTGAGCGGATCCCGTCATCACTGCGTCGTCCTCGGCGACGACGGAAACCGGCTGCTCTCGCAGAAAATCCCCAACGACGAACCGGCCCTGCTCGGACTCATCGCCACCGTCCCCAAACCCGGGGACGGAGACGAGGTCATCTGGGCGACCGACCTGAACCACGGCGGACCCGGGCTGCTGATCGCCATCCTGGTCGGCCACGGCCAGAACATCCTCTACATCCCGGGCCGTCTCGTCCACCACGCTTCCAAGCTCTACCGCGGAGAGGGCAAAACGGACGTGCCAAAGACGCCGCCGTGATCGCGGACCAGGCCAGGATGCGCCGCGATCTGCAGTCGCTGCGCGCCGGGGATGAGATCAGCACGGGGCTGCGGATCCTCACCTCCCGGCGGGCCGACAAGTCCGCGGACCGGGTCCGGGCGATCAACCGCCTGCAGGCCCAGCTGCTCGAATACCTCCCCGCGCTGGAGCGGGCCTTTGACTACAGCCGCTCCAAAGCCGCCCTGCTCCTGCTGACCAGACACCGGACCCCG
>ENA-OWNT01005684-OWNT01005684.1-seawater-metagenome-genome-assembly--contig:-NODE-5684-length-10168-cov-3.278862_pt1 | contig 10168 bp, 8 predicted proteins | sample MGYA00238136_ERZ651165 | MGnify/ENA primary metagenome ERZ651165 (study PRJEB26861, sample SAMN08777766) | seawater metagenome | isolation source: coastal seawater | place: USA: Florida | collected...
TCAAGCTCGACCCAGACCGGTACGTGATCGGAGGGCTTGTCACGCCCCCGAAGCTCCTTCTCGATCCCCGCATCGACCATCAGATCCGCGCATTGCGGCGTCATCAGGATGTGGTCGATCAGGATGCCGTTGTTCCGCTGCCATGCCCCGGCCTGGTAGTCCCAGAAGGAATAATGCCCCGGCGCCTGGGTCCGGCTGCGGAAGGCATCGGTGAAACCCAGATGCGCAATCCGGCGAAACGCCGTGCGACTCTCAAGCAGGAAGAGCGCATCCTCGCGCCAGCTTTCGGGTTTGGCCGCGTCCTCGGGTTGCGGGATGATGTTGTAATCCCCGGCCATCAGCGCCGGTTCTTCCATCTCCAGCAGCGCCTGCGCGCGCGCCCGCAGTCTCTCCATCCAGCCTAGCTTGTAGTCATATTTCGGCCCCGGCGCGGGGTTCCCGTTCGGCAGGTACAGCCCGCACAGCCGCACCGCCATCTTGTCACCGCAGACTGTCGCCTCGATCCAGCGGGCCTGCTCGTCCGTTTCATCGCCCGGAAGTCCGCGCGTCACATCCTCAAGCGGCAGCTTGGACAGGATCGCGACCCCGTTGAAGCCCTTCTGCCCGTGGGTTTCGACGTTGTAGCCGCGGTCCTCGAACAGCTCCCTGGGGAAGCCTTCGTCGACCGACTTGATCTCCTGCAGCAGCACCACGTCCGGCGATGCCTCGTCCAGCCAGGTGGTCAGCGCTTCGTGTCGCGCCTTGATGCCGTTGATGTTGAACGTCGCGATGCGCATGGGCGTGGATCCTTCTGTTTGCCGGACTTTCGCCCATCCCGGAAGCGGGGGCAAGCGACGCAATCCTGCGTCAAGCGGGTGCTGAGCCGCGTCACTTGCCCGCTGGACCTGTCGCAAAATCGTAGGTCCCAGATCAGCGATTCGTATCCATCATGGGGCCCATGCAGTCGAAGCTGTGCGGATAAAGGCAAAATTGTGGCGATCTTAAGAAAAAATTTGGAGCTGCCGCGTTTCAATCCTTTCAGGCACTTACGGCGAATCGCCTCGCGTGCCATAAAAACCGAAACACGTATAGGTTGAAAAATGGCTTTGCGACTAGCGGTTAGCGGGCAATCCTCATGTACATCAACGACCAAATGGGGAGAAAGACCAATGACTGCCATTCGCAAGAACTTCATCGCAGAAGCCGCTGACAACACAAAAGAAAACACCGCCTATGCTGGTGAGGGTGTTGAGATGTTCGCCTCCGGCTCCGCGCCGTCCGCTTCCGCCAGCCTGACCGGCGACGCGGTCGAGATGTTCGCTTCCGGTTCCGCTCCGATGACGGCCACCCGCGCCCTGACCGGCGACGCGGTTTCGCTCTTCGCATCGGGCTCCGCTCCGACCGCTTCCTCGGATGTCAAGTCCGGTGATGCCGTCGAAATGTTCGCCTCCGGCTCCGCTCCGACGGCCAGCCGCAGCCTGTCGGGCGACGCGGTCGAGATGTTCGCCTCCGGCTCCGCGCCGACTGCCACGAAAATGAGCAGCGGCGACGCGGTCGAAGCCTTCGCCTCCGGCTCCGCCCCGGTGACCTCCGACGCCACGACTGGCGATGCGGTCGAAGCCTTCGCCTCCGGCTCCGCCCCGGTGACCTCCGACGCCACGACCGGCGACGCGGTCGAAGCCTTCGCCTCCGGCTCCGCTCCGGTGACCTCCGACGCCACGACCGGCGACGCGGTCGAAGCCTTCGCCTCCGGCTCCGCCCCGGTGACCTCCGACGCCACGACTGGCGACGCGGTCGAAGCCTTCGCCTCCGGTTCCGCCCCGGTGACCTCGGAAACCGCGCAGGGTGACGCTGTTCAGGCCTTCGCGTCCGGTTCCTGAACCGAGACTGACTGACGGGACGGGGCAGGCCAGGCCCCGATGATCAAAGGAGCAAGAAAATGTCCAATGTCATCAACCTTACCTTCCCCTCCCGCAGCGAACAGCGGGCCGCGTCCATCGCGGCCCTGCTGGGTACCTTCGCCACGCACCGCCGCCAGGATGGCGACGTGTTCTGGATGAAGGAGAACGCAGAAATCCTGAATATCCTCGAATGTACCGGACAGCCCGTGCCGCGCGATGCGCTGGTGGCCTATGAGGAATTCCACGACTCGATCGAAGAGCGGCTTGAGTTCTTTCCGCAGTATTACCGCTTCCTTCTGTCCATGTGTCAGGACCTCGAAAGCCTCGGAATCGGGGGCGCGAAAAGCCGCCGCCTGGCCCGGTGGATCGCCGACGAAGGCCTCGTGGAGGCGGAGCTGTCCGACCTTCAGCGGGGAGAGGCCGTGCGCCTACTGACGCGAGTTAGCGTCAATCCGGGGGTTGATGTGACGCCGATCAACGACAGGTTGAAAAGTTTCGCGTCCCGTTCGGCCACCTTTGCGGTCCCGAACAAGAAAGCGGCCTATGAGCTTACACATATTGTGTTTTATCTCTCTGAATACGGACGCCGCGACCCCGGCCTTGGCGCCGATGTGGTGCAGAGCCTTAAATTCTCGGGAACGCTGGCTTTTCTGGATTGCAATTTCGACCTGCTTGCGGAAGTCTTGGTGGCAATGAGCTACTGCGGGGCCGCGTCGCCCCAGGTCTGGAAGGACGCAGTCGCCAATTCGACGGCCCGGTTCGCGGTCGCGGAAGGAGAAGACGCAGTGCTTCAGGACGACTATCACGAGTACCTGGTTTGCAACTGGGCGTTGAGTGAAGCGGGCGCGCGTCCGTTCCAGGCGCCGCTTCGTCCCGGCCCCGTCAGCTTCCACGCCGCACCCCGTGCCGCCACGCCGCTGCGTGAACTCTCGGAGGTGATGCACGCCCTCAGCGCCCGCCGCTCTGCCGACTGGACGGGGATGCGCGATTACCTCTTCGAAAGCGTCAGCCCGGAAAACGCCGACATCCTGCTGAATGCCGAAACGGCCTGCGATTGTTTCGAGGATTTCTTCGCCGGCTTTGCGCGCACCGGAATGCGCCGCCCGGCCCATGGGGTCATGACCGCATGAAGCAAGCCCCGATCGTCGCCCTGACCGGGGCAACCCTGGTCATCATCTACACGGCGCTGATCTCCTCGGCCGACGGGATCACCAAGCTGCTGGCCGGCGGATACGCCGCGCCGCAGCTTTATGCCGTCTCGGGCGGCCTCGTGGCCCTTTTCTGCGTAATTGCCAATGGCGTGAAACCAGCACCTGGCGGGTTGCGGACAACGCGGCCCTACGCCATGGCGCTGCGCGCGGTTGCGACGGTCATCGCGGGGGTGGCCTTTTTCTATGCGTTCCGCCTGCTGCCCTTTGCAGAGGTCTTTATCTTTATCGGCCTGATGCCGCTTGTGGCGGGCCTGATGTCCGGCCCCGTGCTGGGCGAACGGGTTTCAGTCCGGGTCTGGATGGCGCTCGGGGCCGGGTTCGTCGGCGTGCTCTGCCTCTTTCCAGAGGGCCTGGCCGCCGTCACCTATGGCCACGCCGTTGCGCTGCTGGCCTGCGTGACCGGCACCTTCTCTATGGTCATGGCGCGCTATGTTGGCCGACACGAGAAAAACTCCCTCGCGCTCGTCTTTTACCCGAACCTGCTGAACATGATTGTCATGTCCGCGGTGCTTCCCTTTGTTTTCACACCCATGCCACTCACGGACCTGGGTCTCGCAGCCGCCTATGCCGCGCTTTTGTTCGGTGCGCGCTGGCTGCTGGTGGTCGCGCTGCGCCTGCTGCCGGCCTATACGGCGACCCCGCTGATGAACCTTCAGTTTGTCTGGATGGTTCTGATCGGCGCGGTCTTCTTCGGCGAAATGCCCGGCTCGAACATCTACCTCGGCGCGCTCATCGTCGTCGCGTCGGGCTTCTACCTGGTCTATGACCAGTTCGTGCCGCGCCGCACGCCGGACGCCGTCATCCCGCCGGCGGAATGAGCATGGCGGAATGACCCTGCCGGGGGGGCGCATCCGCCGCTCGGCCGGGATCGCTTGGCTAGATCGAAAAGGACGTGCCGCAGCCGCAGGAGCTGGTGGCATTGGGGTTGTCGATGACAAACCGAGCACCGATCAGCTCTTCGGTGAAGTCGATCACCGCCCCGGTCAGAAAGGGGAGGGAGACGTCGTCGACCACGACCTTCTCTCCGTTGCTTTCAAGGACGAGATCGCCCTCGGCCACGTCGTCCAGCTTGATCTCGTACTGGAACCCGGAGCATCCGCCGCCTTCGACCGCGACGCGCAGGGCCTGACCCTGTTCGCCCGCGCCGATCTCTGCCAGGCGTTCAAAGGCACGCTCGGTCACTTTCGGTGGAATCTGCATCTGATCAACTCCATACGGGGAAAAGCCGGTTTGCCCGTCATCAATCTGCAATATATGCAGGGCCACAGTGGGTACAAGGCCACGCCACAAGGATCACCGGCGATCAACGCCGGGCCCAGGGACACGAAAGATGAGGAGGCGCCATGTTCGCGCCCTATGCCTCGCAGCCGGATCAGTCGCGCGGGCGGCTCTACCCGGAAGAGGAAAGCACATTCCGCTCCTGCTACCAGCGGGACCGCGACCGGATCATCCATGCCTCGGCCTTCCGCAGGCTCAAGCACAAGACGCAGGTCTTCATCGAACATGAGGGTGACTACTTCCGCACCCGCCTGACCCATTCGATAGAGGTCGCGCAGGTCGCCCGGACCATCGCCGGCGCGCTCAAGCTCAACCCCGAGCTGACGGAGGCGGTCGCCCTGGCGCACGACCTCGGTCACCCCCCCTTCGGCCACACAGGGGAGGACGCGCTGCACGAACTGATGGCCCCCTACGGCGGCTTCGACCACAACGCGCAGGCCATCCGCATCGTGACGAACCTCGAACGGACCTATGCGGAATGGGACGGGTTGAACCTCACATGGGACTGCCTTGAGGGGATTGCCAAGCACAACGGCCCGGTCACCGGCGACATTCCGATCGCGCTGGCGGAATACAACACTGTCCATGACCTCGAACTGCACACCCATGCCTCGGCCGAGGCACAGGTGGCGGCCCTGTCGGACGACATTGCCTACAACAACCACGACCTGCACGACGGGTTGCGGGCAGAGCTTTTCTCGACCGACGAACTGGCCGAACTGCCGATCCTGCGCGACTGTTTCGGAGAAGTGGACCGCCGCTATCCCGGCCTGAACTATTACCGCCGCCGCCACGAGGCGCTGCGCCGTTTCTTCGGGGTGCTGGTCGAGGATGTCATCAACGTCACCCGCGCCAACCTCGCGCGGCTGGACCCGGCCGGCGTGACGGACGTGCGCGAGGCGGGGCAGATGATGGCGCGGTTCTCGGGCGGTGTCTGGGCGGATCTCAAGGTGATCCGGGAGTTCCTGTTCCACCGGATGTACCGCGCGCCCGAGGTCGTGGTGACCCGCGCCAAGGTCACCCAGATCGTGCGCGATCTCTTTCCGCTGTTCATGGCGCAGCCGGAGCTGCTGCCGAAGCAGTGGCGCAAGGATGTGGAGATGATCGAGGGCGATGAGGTCGCGCTGGCCCGGATTGTCTGCGACTACATCTCCGGCATGACGGACCGTTTCGCCATCGTCGAACACGCGCGCCTGACGGGGCAGGAGCCTGAACCGGGCCTCCGCGCCTCCGGCCCGGGCCATATCCGTTATGAGGAGCGGTTAAAGAACGGGTGATCTGCCACGTTGTGGGTCGCGCCGCGCCACTCCGCGCTCCGTCATCCTCGGACCTGCTCCGAGGATCTCCGGTCATCCGTCGCGCCCCCTGACGAGAGATCCCCGGGTCAAGCCCGAGGATGACGCCTTGATCGACCATCCACGGCGCAAGGGGTCCACTGTCTCGCCGACCGCTGTAACACCCAAGGCAATCCCGACCCTGTCCCGGCCCCCGCGCCGGGACCCCGCCGATTCCGCAAGCCCCGGAGGTCCCGGCGCAAGGCCGGGACAGGACAATCCTGAACCGGCTGTTGCGATTGCTGTATCTCCGCCCTTGAGGTCGTCATCCTCGGACCTGCTCCGAGGATCTCCGGTCATCCGTCGCGCCCCCTGTCAGAAGATCCCCGGGTCAAGCCCGGGGATGACGCCCTGATCAGCCACCTGCGACGCAAAAGGTCCGCTGTCTCGCCGTCCGCTGCAACGCCCGTGGCAACCCCGGCCCCTGCGCCGGGACCCCGCCGATCCCGCACGCCCCGGAGGTCCCGGCGCAATGCCGGGACAGGGCAGGCCCGTCCCGAACCCCGGATCAGCCCCCCACGAAACCACCACCGCGCGCACCCCCGTTGACGCGCCGCGCCCCCATGATAAACCCGCGCAAGACTGAAAGGACGGGTCCCATGAACCTCTTCGCCGATATCCGCAGCTCCGTGCTGGACGCGCTTTCCGCCATGCAGGGCGAGGGCATGCTGCCCGACGGCCTCGATTTTGCCAATGTGGCGGTCGAACCGCCGCGCGATGCGGGGCATGGGGATATGGCGACCAACGCCGCCATGGTGCTGGCGAAACCGGCCGGGATGAAACCGCGCGACATTGCCGATGCGCTGGCCGCCAAACTCTCCGACGATCCGCGCATCACCAGCGCAGAGGTCGCGGGCCCCGGGTTCCTCAACCTCCGCCTCGATCCCGCCGCCTGGGCCGACGTCGTGCGCAAGGTATTGGAGACAGGGCAGGAATACGGCCGTTCGGACATGGGCGCGGGCAAGAAGGTCAATGTCGAATACGTCTCCGCCAATCCGACCGGCCCGCTGCATGTGGGCCACACGCGCGGCGAGGTCTTTGGCGATGCGCTGGCCTCTCTGCTGGCCTATGCCGGCTATGACGTCACCCGCGAATATTACATCAACGACGGCGGCGCGCAGGTCGATGTCCTGGCGCGGTCCGTCTACCTCCGCTACCTTGAGGCGCATGGGCAGGAGGTCACCTTCGAGGGCGGCACCTATCCCGGCGACTACCTGATCGAGGTGGGCGAGGCGCTGAAATCCAAGGTGGGCGACGCCTATGTCGACCAGCCCGAAGAGGTCTGGCTGGAAGACGTACGCAACATGGCGACCGAGGCGATGATGGAATTGATCCGCGTCGATCTTGGCATGTTGGGCGTTCAGATGGACCGGTTCTTCTCGGAAAAAAGCCTCTATGGCACCGGCAAGATCGAAAAGGCCATCGACCGGCTCAAGGCGCAGGGCCTGATCTATCGCGGCGTGCTGGAGCCGCCCAAGGGCAAGGTGCCCGAGGATTGGGAGCCGCGCGAACAGACGCTCTTCAAATCGACCGAACACGGCGACGACGTGGACCGACCGATCATGAAATCCGACGGCTCCTGGACCTATTTCGCCCCCGACATCGCCTATCACTACGACAAGGTCGAGCGTGGCTACGACCTCCTGATTGACGTCTTCGGGGCCGACCATGGCGGCTATGTCAAGCGGATGAAGGCGGCTGTCTCGGCGCTCTCCAACGGGGCGGTGCCGCTGGATATCAAGCTCACGCAGCTGGTGAAACTCTTCAAGAATGGCGAGCCGTTCAAGATGTCCAAGCGGGCAGGGACCTTCATCACCCTGCGCGACGTGGTCGAAGAGGTCGGGCCCGATGTGACCCGCTTCGTCATGCTGACCCGCAAGAACGACGCGCCGCTCGATTTCGATTTCGACAAGGTGCTGGAACAATCGCGCGAGAACCCGGTGTTCTACGTGCAATACGCCCATGCGCGGATCTCCTCCGTCATGCGCAAGGCCGCCGCCGAAGGGATCGCGCTGGACGACGCCACCCTGGCCGCCGCCGACCTCTCCGGCATGACCGACGAGGCCGAACTGGCGCTGGCCAAGAAGCTATCCGAATGGCCGCGCCTGGTGGAAACCGCGGCGCGCACCAACGAACCGCACCGGGTCGCGTTCTACCTCTACGAACTGGCCTCCGACCTGCATTCGCTATGGAACCGGGGCAACGACAAGCCCGAGCTTCGCTTCCACCAGGAGGGCAAACCGGCGGAAACCCAGTCGAAACTGGCCCTTGCCCGGGCCACAGCCGTTGTCATTTCCGCAGGTCTTGCTATTCTAGGCGTAACCCCTGCGGAAGAGATGCGCTAACGCACCGCCGCACCGGGACGAGCAGTCTAGGTAACCGTCGCATCAGAAGGTGCGCGGGATGTGAGGCGAAATGGCAGAGATACAGGTGGAGTCCGGGCAGGAAGAATTCCCCTTTTCCACGGGTACCTTGATCAATCTGACGGGTGGACTTGTGTCCATCGCCCTGCTGATCGGCGTGGGCGTCTGGGGCTATCGTACAATGGTCCGGGACGTGTCTGACGTGCCCGTCGTGCGCGCCGCCCAGGACCCGATGCGGGTGGCCCCCGAAGACCCCGGCGGGACGCTGGCAGGCAACACCGGGCTGGCCGTGAACAAGGTCGCCGCCCAGGGCATGGCGGAAAAGCCCGCCGACCGGCTGATCCTTGCCCCCGAACCGATCCGCCTGACCAGCGAGGACGAATCGAGTCGCGCGCTGGACGACATGATCGCCGCCGAAAACCGCGCCGCCGCCCTGGCCCGCGCCGCCATCGCGGCCGACGACACGTCAGAGGACGCCGCGGAGGAAGACTCGCCGCTCGACCGTCTGGCCGCCATGCTCCTCAAGGATGCGGAGCCGCTCTCCGGCGAAACGGTGCAGCCGGTCGTGGCCGAGGGACCGATCGCCCAGGCGCTGATGCGCGCGCAGGAACGCGCAAACGAGGTCGCCGCACCCGAAGCGCCCGTCGGGCAGGCCGTGGAAGAGGCCAGGCCCGAACCCGTCGCCTTCAACCCGTCCAACGACGCCCTGCCGACAACCGTGGTGCGCCCCCGGATGCGGCCCGGCGTCAATTCCACCTCTGGTCCGCAGGTCATGACCGCGGCACCCGCCGCCTTTGAAACCACCGTCGACGTGGATCCCAAGACGATCACGCCCGGCACCCGGTTGGCCCAGCTTGGCGCCTACGACAGCGTGGAGATCGCCCGCAAGGAATGGGACCGTTTCGTCGGCCGCTTCTCCGACTACATGAACGGCAAGCAGCGTGTCGTGCAGGAGGCCAGCACCGGCGGCCGCACCTTCTATCGCCTGCGGGTCATGGGGTTCGAGGATCTCGCCGCAGCGCGGTATTTCTGTGCCGCCCTAGTGGCCGAAAAGGCGGATTGCATTCCGGTCGTGGCGAAATGACCTTCGGGGCCACGATCCTCGATGCCGAGGGGCTGCGCCTGACAGCGGATGAGAAAGCCTTCTTCCGGGAGGCCGATCCCTTCGGCTTCATCCTCTTCGCCCGCAATATCGAGAGCGCCGACCAGCTGACCGCGCTGACCGGAGAAATGCGGGAGGCCGTGGGCCGCGACGCGCCGATCCTCATCGACCAGGAGGGCGGGCGCGTGCAGCGCCTCCGCCCGCCGCTGGCCCGCCAGTGGACCCCGCCGCTCGATTTCGCCCGCCGCGCCGGGACCGAGGCGACCCAGGCCATGTACCTGCGCTACCTCATCACCGCGATGGAGTTGCGCCGCTACGGCATCGACGTGAACTGCGCCCCGATGGTCGATGTGCCGCGCGAAAGAACCCACGAATTCCTGACCGACCGCTGTTATGGCCTGTCTCCCGCAGAGGCCGCGGGCCTGGGCCGCGCGGTGGCCATGGGGCTGATGGCGGGCGGCGTCCTGCCGGTGCTCAAACATATCCCCGGCCATGGTCTTGCCATGGCGGACAGCCACCATGACCTGCCGGTCGTGTCCGCCCCGGTCGAGGTGCTGGACACCGTGGACTTCGCGCCGTTCAAGGTTCTCAACGACCTGCCGATGGCCATGACCGCCCATGTGGTCTACGAGGCTTTCGACGATCTGCCCGCCACCCTGTCCCCCCGCATGATCCAGGTGATCCGCAACGACATCGGCTTCGACGGCCTTCTGATGACCGACGACATTTCGATGAAGGCGCTGAGCGGGTCGCTGGCCGATATCGCCAGCACCTCCATCGACGTGGGCTGCGATGTCGTGCTGCTCTGCAACGCCACGCTGGCAGAGCGGCAGTCCGTGGCCGAAGCCGCCGGACAGATGAGCCACGACGCGCAGGAACGGGCCGAACGGGCGCTGGCACAGCGCAAACCGGCCTCCGAGGTTGACATTCGCACCGTCGAAGAGAAGCTTGAGGCTCTCTTGCGTGGCGGGGACGATGGCGGACCAGGAACTTGACCTAA
>ENA-OWNT01005686-OWNT01005686.1-seawater-metagenome-genome-assembly--contig:-NODE-5686-length-10165-cov-3.901269_pt1 | contig 10165 bp, 8 predicted proteins | sample MGYA00238136_ERZ651165 | MGnify/ENA primary metagenome ERZ651165 (study PRJEB26861, sample SAMN08777766) | seawater metagenome | isolation source: coastal seawater | place: USA: Florida | collected...
GCGCCCCTTGCCGAGCTTGCTTTCTATCTCCTGGGGATCAAAGTACAGATAGTGACGAATGATGTCATGGAGCTGGTGCTTGATGGCGACAGAGTTCAGCACATAGGAAGCCAGTAACACATCGGACTTCAGTGGCTGCAAATCAATCGCTTGATTGGCAAGCAGATGACGATCGAATTTCAGGTCATAGCAGACCTTGGTCAACAGAGGATTCTCGAGCAAGGGTTTGAATGCGGCGAGCACCGTGCCTGCATCCAATTGTTCCCCTGCTTCATCGATGTGACCTAATGGAATGTAGAATGCCTTGCCGGGTTCGGCACTCACTGCGATGCCGAAGATTTCCGCTTCCATGTAATGTGCTTCTTCGGCCTCCAGGCTGATGGCAAATTTGCCACTGGACTCAAGACTGGATAACAAAGTCTGTAAAGCTTGCTCATCGCGAATGGTTTGATAATCGATATCTGCCGCTGCAACGATGTGAGCATCTGTTGTTGAGGAGGCGTCTGCTGAGTCAGGTGCTGAATTGGCCGCAGAACTGTCGGCCGATGCGCCAGATCCGGTAACGCCTTTCTCTTCCAGCTCCTTGATCCAGGTCTTGAACTCCATTTGCGAGAAGAGATCAAACAAGGCTTCACCGTCATCTTCATTGCGCACGAGCTCATGGAGCTCACACTCCAGCTCGACGTCATCCTTGATAGTGGCGAGCTCGTAAGAGAGTCGTAGCAGATCGATATTCTCACGCAGACGTTCACCAATCTTGCCGCCGACCGCTTCAGCGTTTTCGATGATGTCTTCCATGGAGCCGTATTCCAGCAACCATTTCAGCGCTGTCTTCGGCCCGACACCAGGCACGCCCGGGATATTGTCTGCCTTGTCACCCATAAGTGCCAGGTAGTCCACAATGAGGTCGGGGCCGATACCAAATTTCTTTTCTACACCAGGTATGTCCAACAGCTCGCTGGTCATAGTGTTAACCAGAGTGACATGCTCGGTAACCAGTTGGGCAAGATCCTTGTCGCCAGTGGAAATCAGAGTATCCACGCCTTGCTTGCTCGCCTGTCGTGCAAGTGTGCCGATGACATCGTCTGCCTCGACGCCTTCAACAATTAGAAGCGGTAATCCCATGGCGCGTATGATGTTGTGGATTGGCTCAATCTGGCTACGCAATTCATCGGGCATCGGCGGACGATGAGCTTTGTATTCCTCGTACACGTCATTACGAAACGTCTTGCCCTTGGCATCGAATACGATTGCGATGTGGGAATCTTGATGATCCTTGAGTAAAGCGCGGATCATATTGATGACACCTTTCACGGCACCGGTTGGCTGCCCACGGCTGGATACCAGTGGAGGCAAAGCATGGAATGCGCGAAACAAATAGGAGGAGCCGTCGACCAGTACCAGTTCCTTTATTTTTGCCATCCTCTTTTCCTGTTCTCTTTCTAGTTTCTGCTTCAGTTTTGAATTTTTTTTAGTTCGAGTCAGCGCAGCGTTGGAAGCTCGCGGAAATGCCCAGCAGCAGTTGTGAATAGTTCTGCGGGGCTAATCCTGGTGCATGCTCTTCATGGTTGTCATGACTGTCATGGGAATCATGGTCGTCAGTTTCAATCAAGCCATTGCCAAGTGGATCCAATGCAATGATCTCAGCCTCGTGGCTCTGCAACATGGTAGCGAGCAAGGCCGGGCTGTGGTCTGGTTCCACCAACACACACGCCGGTTTACTTTCCGATATCTGCGCCTGTGTCCTCAATGTCTGTTGGATGCTCGGCGCCGTCTCGGGATCATTTACCAGAGCCACAGCATGCTCCAGGCCAAAGCGACGTTCGAAGTATTGGTAGGCATTGTGGTACACCGCGAAATTGAATGCCGGCAACGCTGCCAATTCCGAGGTTATTCTGTCTGCGGTGTTTTGTAACTGGTTGCTAAACTCATGCAGATTTGTGCGATACACATCGGCGCGTTCCGGATCGGCGTCACTCATCTGGTCAGCGATGGCTTCTGCGAGTACACGCGCGTTCTCTGGATCGAGCCACATATGCGGATCAATAGATTCACTGCCCAGCCGATGTAAAGTCATTCCAGCCAATTGCGATGCGGTGATCAGTTTGTGATCAGCCATTCTCGCCATCAAGGGTTCGAGAAACACTTCGAACTCAGGTCCAATCCAGAGCAGCAGGTCTGCGCTACTAATGGCGAGTCGGTCACTGGGTGATAGGGTGAAATGATGCGCTGAGTCATGGCCTTCGATTAACACATTGATCTCTGTTGACTCACCACCCACTGCGCGGGCGATTAGAGCGAGGGGCTGGATAGAACTTACCACCGTAAATGCAGGACGCTCTGCCAACGAATCCGTTTGTGCAGATGCACTCAGACAAAGCAACAGGCCGCCCACTGTCAACAACAGTTCGGCAAATCGGGGAAGCTGGGTTCTCGACATTCGTTTAGGGTCTGGCTTGAAATGAATTCAGAGAGAATGGTTAATGGTTTGCTATCATTGCCATGATATACCATTGTCAGCCCAGGCTCGTAACCATCGGGCGAAAAGACTACAAAGACCATATAGACTAAATAGACACGCAATACATTCTCGTAGCGTGGCAAAACGTGAGCAAACCATGAGCGATCCAGCAAGCACCAGGCATTCAACTGCAGCCGCAGAGACTCCAGATGCTTCTGCTCGTTCCGAATCGATGCCTCTGATCGCTGCCAGTGACATCAACAAGAGTTTCGCCGGACGTCCGGTACTTCAACATGTGGACATCACGCTCAACGCTGGCAAGGCAGTTACGCTGATTGGGCCAAATGGTGCCGGCAAAACAACTCTGGTACGCATTCTATTGGGACTGTTGGCTGCAGATTCAGGCACAATTCGTCGGCAGGATGATCTGCGTATTGGCTATATGCCGCAGCGCGTTGCCGTGGAAGCAACCATGCCACTGACTGTTCAGCGTTTTCTGAAGCTTGCCCGGCGGCAAAGTACGGAGCGAATCAGCGAGGCATTACGACTGCTGTCCATCGAGCATCTCGCTGAGCAACAGCTGATAGCGCTTTCGGGTGGCGAGCTGCAGCGCGTGTTACTCGCTCGGGCACTCTTGCCTGACCCTCATCTGCTCATCCTCGATGAGCCTGCACAGGGCGTCGACCTGACCGGTCAAGCCGAGCTCTACCAGCTCATAGGACGACTTCGCGCCGACCTTGGCTGCGGAGTGCTGATGATTTCCCATGATCTGCATCTGGTCATGTCAGCCACTGATGAAGTGGTGTGTCTCAATCATCACATCTGCTGTCATGGTGAGCCTGATCAGGTGAGTAACGATCCGGCCTTTATCGATTTATTTGGGCCCAATCTTTCTCCCGGGCTTGCTCTCTATACGCACAATCACAATCACGAGCACGACATTGCGGGTGATGTGAAGTCCTGCGATCACTGATCATGCCATTAGCTCAACTTCTGCAAGCGGAATTTTTCTACTTCGCCTTACTGGCTGGCGTCAGCCTGGCGCTGGTTGCCGGGCCGTTGGGTTCATTTATAGTTTGGCGTCGCATGTCCTATTTCGGCGACACACTCGCGCATTCGGCGTTGCTCGGCATCGCAATCGGGCTGATTACCGACAGCAATGCACAACTCAGCATTGTGATCAGTTGCCTCGTGCTCGCATTCATACTGACCCTGCTGGATCGTAAACCCACATTGTCGTCCGATACACTACTGGGCATTCTCGCCCATAGCTCCCTGGCGATCGGCATTTTGGTGCTGGCTCTAACCAGTTCACAGCGCGTGAATCTCGAAGCTTATTTATTCGGCGAGTTGCTCACGGTTGCGGGCCAGGACCTGCTCTGGATCATGGTGGTTATTGCAATTGTCGCGTCATTACTTCTTAGATTTTGGAATGATTTTTTAGCTATTACCGTGCACGCGGAATTGGCAGAAATTGAGGGTCTTAACGTACGTGGATTGAATCTGTTATTAGTCATGTTGCTTGCGTTAACAATTGCAGTTTCGATGAAAATTGTCGGCGTATTGTTGATCACCTCGCTGCTTATCATTCCACCAGCCGCTGCACGCCAGCTCGCTAAAACCCCGGAAAAAATGGCCTTAATCGCTAGTGGCATCGGTATTGCATCTGTCTTCACGGGCGTGCTCACAGCGTTTTATCTCGATACGCCCGTAGGACCAACTATCGTAGTTGTTGCCACGCTGGTGTTTTTTCTACTGGCAGCCTTTTCTGGAAAATCTTCTGCATAGTCAGCTTTAACTGACTACTGATTCCAATTTTCTGTGATCAGTCGATAGGCTTGAGAGAGATACTGATCTCGGTGGGGCAGGCGTATCACTGCGTGCAATTCGCCTTTCGGATTGATAACAGAAATGTGGCCGCTGTGATCGAAGGCCGAAGGGTTTTGCTGGTGCTCGCCTTGATCAGCAGAGCCGGGAACCGCCTCATGACCAGAGTGAGGCTGATTCATGGAATTTTGATTCTCAATGTCGTCACTGTTTTCAACATTATCAATAACAACATAGAGTTGTTGCGCTAGCGCCGCTATCTGCGTCGCATCACCACTCAAACCGAGAAACGCTTCATGATAGTTATCAATATACTCGGCGAGAACTTCCGGGCTGTCTCTTTGTGGGTCAACTGTCACCATCATTACCTGAGGCAGATCCAGATCATGCTCATTATCGGCCAGCAAGTTCGAATAAAACTGACCTAACTCCACCATCGAGAGTGGGCAAATATTTGGACAATTAGTGAAGCCGAAGAACACCAGAGACCACCGTCCCTGTAAGTCGTCTGCAGAAAACGACGAGCCGCGTTGATCCACCAGAGAGAAATTTGGGGCAATGCTTCGTTGTTGCGGATAAACCGTGGCACCCAGATCATCAAGTTCAGTCTGCAGATCAATTTCCTGGCGCAGAGAGAACAGGAACACAAGCACGACGGCGAGCGCAATATCGACTGCTATAAACGCAGCCCATTTGATCTTGCGAACTCGACTCGATTGCGCCTCAGCGTTGGGCATTGGTGAGGAGTGCGTCTAGAACAGGTAGTGATCGACGACGAGCGCGACGAACAATACCGCCAGATACACGATGGAATACTTGAAAGTATCCATGGCAGTGGTGGGTTTGGGTCGATACATCAGCAACAGCGACCAGACCATGAACCCGGCACCCAGTGCCAGTGCGGCGGTGAGATAGAGCCAGCCGCTCATGCCAGAGAAGAATGGGAAGACGCTGGAGACGATCAGAATCGCGGTATACACCACGATATGAATCTTGGTGACGCGTTCTCCGTGAGTCACCGGAAGCATCGGCACGCCAGATTTGGCGTATTCATCCTTGCGGTGTATGGCCAGGGCCCAGAAGTGGGGAGGGGTCCAGGCGAAAATGATAAACACCAGAATCAAGGCATCTGGCTCAATGGTACCGGTTACTGCGGACCAGCCAAGCAGTGGCGGCATGGCGCCTGACAAACCGCCAATCACAATATTCTGCGGTGTGGCGTGCTTGAGATAACCGGTGTAGATGAACGCATAGCCGATGAATGAGCCGAGAGTCAGCCAGGCACAGAGCGGGTTGACCCAGAAAAGCAGAATCGCCATTCCTACCACGCCGATGGCAACCGCAAACAGGGTGCCTTGCAGCAACTCCACGCGGCCTTGTGCCATGGGGCGATTGTGTGTGCGCTTCATCAGCACATCGATTTTGCGATCAATCAGATGATTGACCACCGCACCCGATGCGGCTACCAATGCAATGCCCAGATTCCCCAGAATCAGCACATCTAGCGGTACCATGCCAGGCACGGCCAGCATCATGCCCACAATTGAGGTGAGTATCATCAACATCACCACACGCGGTTTACACATTTCGTAGAAATCGCGCCAGGTGGCGGAGCTGCTGGTAGTAATTTCGTTCATGAACTCACTGCTGAAAGGCTATTGCCGGGTGATTTTCGGTTTGGACGAGTGGGTAGTGTACAGCAAGCTCGACGACAAGGTGCGATGCACCGGCCACGAGGCTGAAAACTCCCCCCACTGGAGTCACATTTGAGCGCGCGCATTCAACCATGTTTGCCTTTGAATCTCAAGAAGTCGAGCCTTGAATCCGGCAACACCGTTCCGCTTTTTCCACTCCCATTTTGCTTGCATCCCCGTAGCCTTCAAAGGCATCAGACCGGGCTCATTCTGACTGCAACATGAGAGTGACAGTTTCCTGTCAAAAATGCTTGATTTAGCTCAGGTTTACCGCCGTTTCAGGCCCCGATTTACTTGCCCTAGAAGGCGTTTTTCTATAGCATTCGACAGCGCGTGAGGTGTGCGTTTGGCTTGAAATTCCAGCAGTTTTTTCAACGACTCAACTGCCTGGTTTACTTAGCCGTAAAACCCCATCCAAAACACAATAATTACAAAGGGAATTCATCAGGACATCTACCTCTGGGTTGGATTGGAGGCATCGCTTTAACTTAAAGCTTTGCAGCCGATCAATTTGGCGCGTGCTGATGAACTAATGAACAAAAACAGCCACTCGACAGTTTTTCGTGCTTGCACGCGCGAATGAGCTGGAGAGTGCCGAAAGTTACTTTTAGAAGGAATACTGGTTTATGGCTTTAGCGGTCGTTATCTTTCTACTGGTCATTGGATCTTTCATTTTCCATTTCGCGAGTCCGTGGTGGTTCACGGAATCTGCTGCGGCATGGGACTCCATTGACAATACAATCACCATCACATTCTGGGTAACCGGATTTGTGTTTCTCGTGTGCAATCTCTTCCTCGCCTGGTGTGTTTACAAATTTCGCCAGAAGGATGGTCACAAGGCCGTTTATGAGCCCGAGAATCACAAACTGGAAGTTGGCCTGTCAGTTTTCACCACTATCGGTGTTATTGCGATGCTGGCTCCCGGACTGTTCACCTGGGCAGAATTCGTCAACGTCCCTGAAGACGCTGCGCAAATCGAAGTTCTGGGTCAGCAGTGGCAATGGCAGTATCGCTATCCTGGCGATGACGGCATCCTGGGTGTTGCCGATACTGAGCTGGTAAGCCTGAGCAATCCTTTTGGCGTTAATCCTGAAGATCCCAACGGCCAGGATGACATCATCGTCAATGATCCCGTCATGCACTTGCCTGTTGGCCAGCCAATTCAGGCATTGCTGCGTTCACATGATGTGTTGCACAACTACACCGTCGCACAATTCCGTGTGAAGATGGACTTGGTACCAGGTCTCACATCTTCTCTCTGGTTTGAGACAACTCGCGAAGGCACTTTCGATATTCTTTGTGAAGAACTCTGCGGTATCGGCCACTTCATCATGCGTGGTGCCGTAGTTGTTGAGCCACAAGAAGAGTTTGACGCCTGGCTCGCCAGCCAGCCTACTTTTGCTGAAACCCAGAGCCAGCCAGCACCAAATGTTGCCGCGGGCCAAGCTGCTTACGCTGCGTGCGCCAGCTGCCACGGCCAGAACCTCGAGGGCGGCATCGGGCCGAACCTCAAGGACGCCGAGTGGATTCATGGCGGCGACGAGGCCAGCGTGGTGAAGACCATCAGCGAAGGCGTCGCAGCCAAGGGCATGCCCGCCTGGGGCCCCATCCTCGGACCGGACAAGGTCGCCAAGGTGGCGGCGTTCATCCTGCATTCCAGCGATGGTGGCGCGGACGCTGCGCCACTTGCCCCAGCCTCGGGCCACGAAGGTGGGCTGAATGACACAGAGGGCGCGCTCTAGGGCCGCCCCCGGGGTGCAGGCCCCCTCGATCCGAGCCGAAGAGCGCTGGGATCGAGGGGCGGGCCTCCCCCACCCCCAACCCACACACATTGGCACGCATCCTGCAGTGCCAGTGGACATCCGCGCCGCGACGACGCGAGGCTGACAGGGAGTGAGCAGTGTTCGGCTTCAGCAACCATCGAGAGTGGGTCTACCCCAAGTACATCCGTGGTCGATTCCAGAAGGTCCACCGCTACTCGGGCATCGCGCTGCAGGCCCTGCTCGTCATCGCCCCCTGGGTCACCATCGGCGGCCTGCCGCTGGTCCACATGGACCTCCCCGGCCGTCGCCTCACCCTCCTGGGCGGCACCTTCACCGCGGTCGACGGCTTCCTGCTGGTGCTCGTGGCGCTCATGGCCGCCTTCAGCCTCTTCTTCTTCACCTCCCTCTTCGGGCGCATCTGGTGCGGCTACCTCTGCCCCCAGACGGTCTTCATGGAAGAGTGGGTGCGGCCCATCGAGAACTTCATCGAGGGTGACCGCGGCGCCCGCATGCGGCGCGACAAGGCCGGCTTCACCTGGGCCACCACGGCGCGCAAGGCCGCCAAGTTCGTCGCCTTCGGCGTCATGGCCCTGTTCCTCGGCATGACCGTCATCAGCTACTTCGCCACCCCCTGGGCCCTGTGGACGGGCCAGGCCGGCAGCGTGGAGTACGCCCTGGTCGCCGCCATTGCCGGCGTCTTCTTCTTCGACTGGGCCTGGTTCCGCGAGCAGACCTGCAACTACGTCTGCCCCTACGCCCGCTTCCAGGGCGCCCTGACCGACGACCACAGCCTCGTCGTCACCTACGACGTGGAGATGGGTGAGCCGCGCCAGAAGGGCAAGGCCGCGGTCAAGGAGAACCGCTGCCACGACTGCGGCAAGTGCGTGGTCGTCTGCCCCCAGGGCATCGACATCCGCGACGGCTACCAGCTCGAGTGCATCAACTGCGCCCGCTGCGTCGACGCCTGCGAAGACGTGATGGGCAAGCTCGGCAACGAGTCCCTCGTCAAGTACACCACCATCGCCGACCAGGAGGGCAAGGGCAGCCGCTGGATCCGCCCACGCACGGTGGCCTATGCCGCGCTCCTCCTGGCGCTGCTGTCCGGGGTAGGGGCCCGTCTGGCCCTCTCCGAGCCCTTCGAGGTGAGCGTCAACCGGAGCCCCGGCACGCTGTTCCAGATGGACGACGACGGCTTCGTCCGGAACACCTTCCTGCTCAACGTGAAGAACAACGACCCCGTGCGCGCGCACACCTACGAGGTTCGCCTCGAGGGCCTGGACGACCCCGAGGTCACCGTCACGCCGATGACGCTCGAGGCCCTCGAGCACCGCACCGTGCCCCTGATCATCCGTATGCCCACGGAGACCACGGCCACGACCACGCCCTTCACCGTCACCGTGTTCGGCGATGATGGGGAGGTCCTCCGCAAGACCACCTTCAAGGCGCCCGGACAGCGCGCAGGAGAGGGCTGACATGAACGATCGCCTCTGGCCCATGGGCATTGCCGCCGTAGCCGCCATCGTGGTGGCCGTGAACTTCGCGTTCATCTACATCTCGCAGCAGCACGCCCCCGAGATCTCGCCCTCCTACGAGCACAACGCAAACCGGTAGGCCATCCAGGTGATCACCCCCGAAGCGCCCGCCCACGCCCAGTGCAAGCACTGCGGCGTCGCCGTCACGAACAGCGAGTTCTGCTGTCCGGGCTGCGAGCTCGCGTACGACATCGTGCAGGGCGCGGGCCTCGAGCGGTGGTACGACGAGCGGGAGCTCGCCCCCGACCGCCCTCGCCTGATCACCGCCGACTGGCGGGGGCTCCCCACCCAGCAGCGAGCCGACGGCGCCGAAGAGGTGTCGCTCTGCATCGACGGCCTTCGCTGCGCCAGCTGCGTGTGGCTCGTCGAGAACGTGCTCGAGCGGACCGAAGGCGTCCAGGAGGCCCACGTCTCCTATGCCTCGGGCCGGGCCAAGATCGCGTGGGACCCCACCAAGACCTCCATCGAGCAGGTCGGCGCCCGCATCGCCGCCCTCGGCTACCAGCCCCGGCCCGCGGGCCAGCAGGGGGATGGTGACCGCGACCTGCTGGTGCGCCTCGGGGTCGCTGCCTTCTGTACTGCCAACATCATGGGCATGACGGCGGCGCTCTACGCCGGGTGGATGGACGGCATGGCCGACCGCTACGCCCAGCTCTTCCGCTGGGGCTCCCTGGCGCTGGCGACGCCGGTGGCCCTGTGGTCCGCCGAGCCCTTCTACCGGGGGGCCTGGGGCTCGCTGAAGCATCGGCTGCTCCACATGGACCTGCCCATCTCCATCGCCGTCGTCGCGCTGTGGGTGCATGCCATCGGCTCCACGATGCTCCACCTCGACAGCTACGTCGACTCCCTGGGCATGCTGGTCACCCTCCTCCTCGCTGGCCGGGTCGT
>ENA-OWNT01005690-OWNT01005690.1-seawater-metagenome-genome-assembly--contig:-NODE-5690-length-10158-cov-4.448765_pt1 | contig 10158 bp, 11 predicted proteins | sample MGYA00238136_ERZ651165 | MGnify/ENA primary metagenome ERZ651165 (study PRJEB26861, sample SAMN08777766) | seawater metagenome | isolation source: coastal seawater | place: USA: Florida | collected...
TTCGTTCGTTCGTTCGTTCGTTCGTTCGTTCGTTCGTTCGTTCGTTCGTTCGTTCGTTCGTTCGTTCGTTCGTCGCTTGGGAGGAAAGGTGGTGTGTGGAATGGTGAATGGACGTGCATATCTCTGCTCGCAAGGCGTCGGAGATGCCAGCCCACGCGTGTGCGCAACGAAACCTTGTGCTTTGTAAATTCGCAATGTAAGGAGGTCACCGAAGCAGCGATCGACCGCGGTGCAATGCACACTCTCGGGTTCGTTTGTGTTTGCGTTTGTTTGTGCTGCCTTTTGTTGAATCGATATTTAATTTGCGGGGAAACTGCATCTGATTTTTGCGCTTTGAAGCTGCAGTTTTCACACGGTCTTCAACTTTGTCCATTCGTAGCAAACGCCACCTTCAGCCGCAGCTCCGGAACAAGCACTGCGTTACGCAGGCGCGTGATAGGTGAGATGTCACGCAGGCCAGAAGAGGACGAGGACGATGAAGATCAAGGTGGAGGTTCTGCCGAGGAATTAGCAATTGTCAAAGAGGAAGTGAATGAACTTGTGTACCGAATTATGGAAACTCACCTGAAAGATCAGCCGTGGAACGAAGCGTCTGTTCCAGATTGGATATCACAAATCAGTTCCGATGTCATCAAGGGCCTCACAGACCAGCAGCGGCCGTATAAATTCACAGGTGTGTAGGTGACTGATATCGTTGAATGCCAGCGAGTGAATTTGCCTCGATTTGGTCAACTTGCTTACTGTGCACGCTGATTGTGGACTATTTGCTGATCACAGTTACGACGATGATCCTGCAAAACAATGGAGCAGGCGTGCATTCGGCCACGTCGCAGTTCTGGGACACATCTGTGGACGGTGTTTTCCCTATCAGTTTTCCCCGATCCCGCGACAACAAGACTCCGATATACGCCATTTGCACGGTCGGGGCTTTCCAATATTGATATGCAACGTTTTATGCTAGCTAAATTAGAAGATTTGAAGAGAAGGTACTTGTGGGACACACAGCATTGCCTAACGCATCCCATTTGATTTGTATCGTGGACGGAGTCACACTTTCTGGTTTTCATAGCTGAGGTGGTAGAAAAACCGCATGAAACTTGACAAATCAGTCACCGTGGGATCCTTCACTTCGTTCTCCAACTCGGACACCCTGGTTGTCACGTCACAAAGTGAACAAACACGAAGCCGACTGCACGCAAACCGACACATTTGCCACGAACCAGTCGTCTATTGACAAGGACACATCCTTGAGGTCCAGAACACACGCCTTCTCGCGTGCAACAGTTGCAAATACTTTCACAATGAGGGCTCGTATCTGATGATCGAGAAGATCCTATGCCACAATAGTAGTCGAACAGTCAACACCAGAGTTCACTCGCAAACACCATAGAAACCATAGTCAAGGACCTTGTCCAACAAATCCAGTGATTTGAACTTGGATTCCACATCAAAATGACCAGGATCTCCAGTCGCAAACCACAACGCGCGCACGGTGTCTGTGGCCGTCGGGACGCACAAAGCTGCCAGTTTTGCCTTGTCGTGCTTGTGCGACTTCGACATGCGCTTGGTTTTATTCGCTTCTGCAGCTGCGACGGACCGGTGCAACTTTCTCAGCAAAAAGCGTCGCAGCACGTAGTATACATCAACAATCTGCCACAGTTTGAAAAACAAATGAATACACCAGTGAGAAGATGCGGCAACAAGTGTGCGGTGCTGCATGCAAAGGCAACCTTGAGACTGGTTCGGGGCGGTTGCTCCCGCCGTTTAATCACCACAGGTGCCGACAGCTGCAGTTGCTCGTCCAGCGACGTGGCAGCTGCCACATCGGCAGTGGCACCTTCTTTAGTCAAATTTGACGATGAGTCGTCGGTGTCAGCGGCACTAGGGGCTGCATCTGCCGCACTAACGCCAGCATCCGCAGAAGTAGAAGAAGCCGCACTGTCTTGCTGTGAAGCTCCGTCGGGATCGTTCTCGGATGTATCGACCACGACATCACCGGCCGTGGATTCAGTTGCATCACCTGCACCACCATCCGTGCCATCAACGGCTGCACCGTCCACCACGTTGTTTGACGGTACATCCGTGGCATTTGCAGGCGAAACAGTTGGCGCATCATCAGCTGCGGTCTCAGTTTCAGCACTTGGTGAAACAACTGTGCAATCACTGGAGGGAGGATCGGTCGTATCCTCATCTGCAGCATCGGCCGTATCCTCACCTGCAGCGTGGGTCGTATCCTCCTCTGCAGCATCGGCCGTATCCTCACCTGCAGCATCGGCTGTATCCTCACCTGCAGCATCGGTCGCATCACTAGCCACAGTATTCGTAGTGTCCTCCTTAGCTGAAACATCCGTCTCACTATCATTGGCTGACATATCCGCTGCATCATTGGCATCACCATCAGCCGGAGCTGATGCTGCAGTTGTCGCAAGTCCCCCAGGCGCAACACCGGCGGTCTCATCGTCCTGAAGAGAGGTAGTCGTTGTCGATGCGGAGGTCACTTCCTTCGGACGAGGCAGGTTGTCGCCGAGCGCTGTAGCAACTTGTAGTTGATCACCTGAAGTCACATTGAACCCCTTCGACACGACTAAATCCACCCCAGCAGCAGCAGCCTTTCGTATGATAGCATTTTCTTCCGCCACCATCGAATTTACCTTCAAGCACATGCACACACACAGCGGGTAAGGCGAAACGCGGACGACAAGAACGGCAACAAGGCATCAGCGACGGACTTCATCCAAAAGCAAATTGAACGACAAGCGCCACGTGGCAACGGACTCCTCCTGTGTTGCAAAAATTCTTTGGCCCGAAGCGTACCTGATTCACCACACATTGGTGGTAAGACAAGACACACGGTAGCTTTGGAGAATGAACGGGGACGTACATGCAACGCGGAGAGTATCGAAATTCTTGCAACGCTCGAGGCATGGTGAGTCCAAATTCCTGCAAGCAACATCGCTCTGAGCTCGCTTCACCACGGGCGCACCCAGCCAAAAGTGTCACTAACCTGACGCAAGAACGTGTTGTAATGCGGGTCATACGACACAGCACCTTGGATGTCATGTCGAACGATATCGTTAACAAAATGCCGAAATAGAACACGGCGAGAACCGCGTGCTCGGAACAACATCTCTGCGCGGTACTCCGCGTGCTGTTTGCGGATGCGGAGGCCCTGTTCTTCTTTCTCGACATCTTCTAGAGCTCGCAATAGCCTTTGCACACAGACAATCATTGAAAAGTGTCGCGGGCAAACAAGAGCAGCCGACATCTACTGATGCGAACCTCTTTCTACTTTCTTTCAACGTTGCCATGAGTGTGTCTCTGCTCCCTCGACCAGCCAAAAAATCGCCCGCTTCACCAGCCTCCAGTAGCTCGTCGGCAGGTAAATTTTGCGCACGCCACAATGTTTCATCAACGCGAGTTAGCTCGGCCTGCCCAGAACACAAACTGTGAACCGCCACTACCTTAACGTAACGATGGGTAAATCAAGTTGCAGTTCTTGAAGCAGTTCACCTCTGCTTGTTTTCTGCGTCGCTTTAATCCTCGGCCTTTGGCGAAGAGGATGTTCAGCATCCGTGCGCAATCAACGCGTGTAATGGTTTGTCGACCGAGCTATACGCACCGCCACAACACAAATGCAGCAGTTAGCTATAATTGACCGCAGATACGCCGTCTACAAAGTTTGTTGACGTGCCTTCCATCCAGGGCGCAGTACCGAACGAAAGTTGTCTTCGAAGACAGCACGGAACACCTCCAGCGTTTGAGCCTGCGGACAAACAGCGTGTTGCGAATGACACTGTCGTTGCCCACAAGCGCTCGATCTCCCTACGCCATCAACGTACCCGCTGCTCCAGACTCCTCGAGTATGCATTTCGAAGGCTGGGTTTTACCTGCAATTCAGAAGACACACGTGAGTTGGAAGGTCATTGAACAGCTGTGAGGATTCTTCACCGACCAATCCGTCCGCGAGATAGCTACGCAAATCTTTCGAAGGGATCGACTCAAAATATCCCAAAACGTGCAATCGCTTGATTTTGGCCCACCCGCAACGGCAATTGCAGCAGTTTCGAAGTGCCAACATAAGCAGCGGCCACAACACGAACATCCACAGGATAACGAGCAATACGACTCCGAGCAGCAACACTAGGTGAGGGAAGCCCAATAAGGCTGAAGCCAATCTGTCGCGCAAAGCATGGCTCTCCGAAGCAATATTGGAATCTAGCAAACGCTGGACCTCAATTCTGAGGCTCAACGTGCTCAAACCAGTCCACTCCTCGATGAACGTCAGCAAGTAATCCTAGTGCCATGACCAGGTACGCAAGAATGTTAGGCCTCCATCCCAGGATCACGATAAGAAACGGCAGTACACAGCACGCATTCACTCACTTGCGCGAACATGTCTGGGTTGGTAAACTGCCACAGAGCGAACAACACATGTACCACGACAGACCACAACAAAATTGTTGTGGATAAGTTCGCCAGTGTCTGGTCGTATCGAGGGGGTGTTTGGTACAGAGACACAAAGCCCCATTTGTGAAAGGCGAAAATGAGCAGGAACGACATCAACCCGACGAAGTACCTGTGACACCATACACAAGGATTAGTGCAACGGGTATGTCAGAGCTTTGGTATCGTGGTGGCCAGTGACACCGGTAGCGTGACCACGAGGAACTTACATGATCGGCATTCCCGCCGACAACGCGAAAGACACAAACACAATCATCTGTGCGTTGGCGTAGTTAATTGCGTAGGGAAACTCCGGGCCAGTAAAGAGGTTGTTAAGACCTAATTGTGTTTTCATTCGGCTGAAATACACATGGTCCTCTCCAAAGCATCGCATTCCACGATCGAAACAGAGTCGTAGACGATACATGATGATGTGAAGCATTGGGACAAGGATGGTGCCCATTGTGTTGAAAATAATGACCAAAACCAAAGACACTCCAACGTCAAAGTACCAGTCCGGGGCAAAGTCATCGAAAGAGCCAAAAACAAACTCAGCATCGCCACCTAAACTTGCGACGAATTCCCACGACGTAATCCCAAAGTATTCCAGGTTAGCATTCTGGATGATGATAATCAAGACAGAGTTGATGACCAACGCGAAAAATACTTTGAGGAAGATTGAGGACACCTCCTTCGAAGTGGTGGTGTGACGTTCAAATTTGGTGAACAATTTCAGCAAACCGCGGATAACGAAGTTCATGACGTTGATGAAAAGAATGGTCCCCAGTCCAATTCCAAGGTTCAGCACATCTTCAACATACAAGCTTTCGCACAAGTAATATCCAGATTCTGTCAGCAAGCAAACCCAGACAACAAGTTGTCAAATTCGCAAGACGACCAGGAACGAAAACACCGTCGTCAAATGCGCTCACCTGTTTCGACTATATCTCCAACTGTGATGCCCAACTCCAATCCTGCAGCTTCAAGTTCTTCCTTGAACGATTCTTGGATGCTATCGACAGATGCAAATAAGCCGGTGCTAGCGTTATTGCAGTAGCATCTCAGCAAATTGGGAGAACCAGGCAATATCAGAGTGCTTTGGTTTTGGCCGCTCAACACGTGGTCCGCACTACGCAGGCTTTCTTCGTACAACAACCACTGTCGCGCAGCATCGTACTTCGTCGAGTTCGCATCCAGCGAAGAGCAGTCGACGTCAGTGCCGAAGCTTTGGCCTTGAATGTATGACTTAGCGAAAAATACGCCAATGAACGAAGCCAGCAGTATGAGAATGGAAATAAGGTACACCATGAACACTCGTCCGCAGCGGCTCCCGAAGCTGATGCCCATGTTCATCCAGATGACGTTGGTGGGATTTGGGGCACGTTGCAAGTGTACGCGAGTTGTCGCAGCGTTCGCCTCTTTGATTGTTCTCTCCCCATGCTCATCAGGTAAAGTGAGTCTTGCTTGAGTAGTCATGTGCTGAATACGTGGCTTTTTGCGCGAGGACGAGTCGTCTACGAAGCCAAGTTTGGCCCCGGACGCACCTGCCTGTGCACCTTCGTCGCCGCCGTAAGCATACTCGTGGGGAGCAAACACTTTTTCTCTTGCTGCTGCAAGTTGTTGGGCCTCCTTTTGTTTCGCACGCTCCAAATCGTTGGCCAGCTTCACCATGCGTTGGCGTTGTTGTTCGACTTGCGAGAGAAGCTTCGTCAAGTTGATTGCCTTGATCAAGAGCACGCCACCTTCATCGGGCCACTTTTCACGGACATTGACTGACCACCGCAGACTGTCTGGATCCCACCCGAGAATGCGACCCCGGCGGTTGTTAAAACGCCTACATAATAGCAAAAATGTTGTTACTACCGTTGATCCAACGGTTGCATTGTTGGCACCAATCAAGTACATACTCAGCTTTGAGACCCTTGAGCACGACATCATCCCCCACGGCGAATCCGCCTTTGGCAGCTTTCTCTTCTCGTTCGGCCGCGCTCTCTGTCGGTTCGGGTTCTGCCGCCGCAGTGTTGCTCGATTCAGCTTCCTCTTTGTCCTCGCTTGCCTCATCAGACTCGCGAGCCGCCCAGGACACCACAGGCATCTCGATCTCCCTGGGTTTTGACCGTGGTGACTTCGCAATCGTTACTTTCGTGGGTTGGGTGAAGTCCCGAAATTTGCTGTCGGTGCCATCGTCATCCTCGTCCGAGCTGCTGTCGGAATTGCTCGAAGCGTCTGCCTGCTTGTCCTCGTCATCGGCATTGCTCTCATTGTCAATGGGAAGATTCTCAAAGCGAAGCATTTTCGGCTGCACTGCCACTGAAATTGCGCCACCGAAATAGAGTTGGTTGCAACGAAGAAAACCTTCTTCAGTGCTGAATGTGACGAAAGCCACTGTGGCACGCACTTTGGAGCCGCCTGGACCCTCCAGAGCGCGCAAAGCAGCATCCAGTGCATTGATTTTGCTCTTGCAGTCCTCGCGCGCTTTCTGATTCCGAGTCATGGCCGCGTCCTTTGACCGGGGATCCTTCGCCCCGGCAACGCCATCCACCAAGCCAACGACTGGGGCGTCACTGAGGTCAAAGCTGGAGCGTGGTGTCAACAGCTGATCGGCTTGACTCGACACGGAAGCTGCAGCAGACGCTGCGTTAACTGCAGCGGACGCTGTGGTGTGCCGATGCGCAATTTTAGCATTGATGGTGTAGAGTCGTTGCACCCACAACCCTCTTTCTTTCAACAAATTGATCATTTCAGCGGACTTTTCAACGCCAAAGTTCACATCAGCCACTTTGACCTGCGTTTTAGGATTCCAATGAAGTCCCATAGACTCCGCCAACACGGTGTCATTCAGTCGACGGTCAAAGTGTTCTCGGATGTGTCGCTCCAGCTGCCACAAGGAATTGTGCTTGGGCAAATTGGTCAGCATGACCGTGTAGTCATCGGCAGTCAGGTTCTTGGTGCGGAGAAGGTATACCGCTGAGTCCTCCTGAGCTTTCAGGAAAAAGATATTCACCAAGAAGAACAAGCAGCCGACGAAGTCCAGCAAAGAGCACAACAAGCGGATCTGGTCTTTGGACAAGAATTCCCACCCAGCACTCCAAATGTCCGACGGAGCATTGCATTGATACGTCACCAGGAGCCTCACATCCTGCACTTCGCCTCCGCACAGGGAAAAGTTGCTCAACAGAAGGCCAAGGCTCGTGGACACAGTGGATCCATTCCCGGTGGCGGTGTACAAGGCAGTGCCTCCGTCATCAACAAGGTAATCGGCCGCAATGTCAGCGATCGGGTACTGAGCATTGCTGTTGAGCGAAATGGTGCAGTTTGAGTCACCATCGCACTGGGAGGAGAGGAGGGCATACAGCGCGCGGTCGGGTGCGCGGCACGTGTCAGACGTGTACGCAACAGCCAGATCTGTGAAGTTTGCTTCATTGGAAGACCCCGCAAGAACCGAGTGTGAACAGCAGCTCGCTCCGACCGTGTCGAGCGTCCCCGGGTAGCAGTACCCTTCGCACAGCTGCTCCAAGTTGGACGAGGCATCGTATTGATAGTACAGATCCCCTGGGCACACACCGTTCGTGGGAGCTTGCTCGGCTGGGCAATCACAAGTTCCGTCGAACACTCCCAAGTACGCGTTGGAAACTGTGACGCTCCCGATAGCCTCGCAATCCAAAAAAATGGATGTAGTTGTCGCGGTAGATGTGTTGACGGCACCCGACGCACAGAACCGATCGTTGGTGCCGAGATTGCCAATGGTCAGCTGATTGAACGCCAAGTTCAGCGCATTGAACACCGAATCATAGCTCGGGGACGCCGCCACGAGCCTCCCAAGACCATCGTCGTAGAAGTAGTACAGCAGGGACGTAGGCGCACCGACGAAGAAGAAGAGCACCGCGTACGTCACAATTAACAACTTCAAATATTTGAAGTACAACGAGATCCCGATGCCGTAGCGGTCAAATGTAGATTGTTGCAGGTAGTCAAGCCGACTGCGGTTCTCTTCAGACCCGCATTTAATCTTTCGACAGCGGCACAAGTGCCAACCGAATGCGTCCTTGCAAAACGAATGCCGGCGATTGCCCTTTTTCACCGTCGTGTCAATGACTCTGGGGTGACATTGAGAAGTCCAGGCCATGGCCTCTTCGTACGACAAGTGCGGGCGCCTGCCTGGAGCAGAGCGGACATTCTTCGGGTAACGCGACTCTTGATTGGTGGTGTAGTACTCCCGCAATTTCTGGCGCGTGCTCGCCGACACAATCGTCTTCGTGTTTCTCCCGTCGGCAAAAGCAATTGCGGTGCTTGCAACTCCGTCTTCGTCAGCGCCATCCGCGTCATCATCAGTGCTGCGCCGGGAATGAATGGACTTTCCAAGCGAATTGATCCGCCTTCGGTCGGACTGAATCCGCATTGGCGCGTGGCCAGCTTCGACCAACCGCACGTCGTCTGCGAGCGTCTGCTTGCTTGGATCCAGTGAGCTAGCGCGTCTGGAGCCGCCGTTGGTCTTCTTCGGAGAACGGCTGGGAGACGAACTTGCTGAACTGCTGGTGGACACTGCGCCCATGCGCACTTCATCCATCAGATTTTGCGTGTCCTTTCTCAAGACAATGTCGCTGGGCGCGTTTGGTGTTGTCGCGGGTTGAGGAGCCGCTGCTACACCAAGGCCATCTTCGCTGCTCTCACTGTCGAGTTGCGGGAAGTCTTCTTCAGCCGAAGACGTCGCGCCTTCCTCCTCCTCTTCTTCGTCGACCGTAAACTTCTCCTCACGGGAACCTGGAGCTGGAGCGGTTTTGCTCTCGGGGGTTTGTGCGGGTGTGACGACCTGCAAATTGACTGCCTTGAGGAGAAGGCCGCTCTCGGCTGGACCGATGGGGTCCGCGGACAGTGCCACGGACCATCGCCCTTCGTCGGGAACCCAATCCTCCACGTGCCCCACCCTGCCATTGTAGCCGCGGGCTGACAGTCCGTGCAGTCTCACGACTGTGCCCACCTTGATGTGACTGGATCGCATTGCTGAACGACACCACACCCCCGCGGCGTGGTCACACTCGGACGCCTCGTCGCATTTCGGCCGACTTCTCTAGCACGTTCAAGAGGACCTCTATAATTGTGTTTTCCTTGTTACACATGTATCAACAGCAAGCACGCGTCGGCAGACGAGCACATTCTTACCGATCCCAATGCAGTCGACAAACGATACGGCGAGATTTTTGCCGTCGCTGACTATTGTCATCGGCTGTTCCACAAACAGTATGGTGCTATCATCCCCGTGCGTCTGTGCCAAATCCCAGCATACCAATTGCAGGGACCTCACGCACATCGAACAAGGTGATCTCACAACAGCGAGAGTGAGTTCAGCTAACAAACAACGGTACCATTCAAGAACGACAAGCCAGACAAACAAATGAGCGAACGAGCGACCGAACGACCGAACGAATGACGTCAAAGCAGTACAAGTCAAGTCAAGTCACAGAAGTCAAGTCACAGAAGTCAAGTCACTGAAGCCAACCAAGTCAAGAGTCAAGTCAACGAGGTCAAGTCAAGGTCATTCACAAAGTCAACGAATGCAAGTCAAGTCAAGTCAAGTTAAGCCAAGCCAAACCAACCAACCAACCAACCAACCAACCAACCAACCAACCAACCAACCAACCAAGTCAAGTCAAGTCAAGTCAAGTCAAGTCAAGTCAAGTCAAGTCAAGTCAAGTCAAGTCAAGTCAAGTCAAGTCA
>ENA-OWNT01005694-OWNT01005694.1-seawater-metagenome-genome-assembly--contig:-NODE-5694-length-10154-cov-4.801032_pt1 | contig 10154 bp, 10 predicted proteins | sample MGYA00238136_ERZ651165 | MGnify/ENA primary metagenome ERZ651165 (study PRJEB26861, sample SAMN08777766) | seawater metagenome | isolation source: coastal seawater | place: USA: Florida | collected...
TCGTTCGTTCGTTCGTTCGTTCGTTCGTTGGTTCGTTCGTTCGTTCGTTCGTTCGTTCGTTCGTTCGTTCGTTCGTTGGTTCGTTCGTTCGTTCGTTCGTTCGTCCGTCGTTCGTTCGTTCGTTGGCACGGTTCGTTGCTCTCTTCGCTGTGCCTCGATGTTTGTTTGTTTGTTTGTTTGCTTGGCTGTGGCTGTGGCTGTGGCAATGGCGCCGGCGTTTGCATGCCCTGCTCGATCTTTCTTTGTTTGAATGAGTTGTAAGTTGTAAGTGGAGTTGTGAATGCACGGCGCACGGGATGCATTTTGGATGGCAGCTGTCATAAAATAAAATGGACAACCTTGGTTGGTGGACACTCCCTACCATAACACTCTCCTCTGCGCAACCACAAGGTGACGGGCAACGAAAGATGTCGTGATGACAATTCCGTCACCGTCATCGGCAGTTCTATGCACAGTGGGTGTGGTTAGGGTTGTTACCCAAAGTGACCTGTTGCGCGATGCATTGGTGGGCGTGACGGCCTTTCCGGCCCAGTGCAACAAACACAGGCACTGAATCCCGTCGAAGTCAAAAGTCGTACAAAAAGGCAGAGCTTAATACTTGCGCTGTGTATTCTTCGATCATGGTTTTACGACACTAACGAAACCCGCTAGTGGAGCCACGGTGCGCCGACTAACTTGGCGCGTGCTCTAGATGAGTGCGAAAACAAGTCCGAAGAATGGCAAAAGTGGCACGAAGTTGCCAAATTTACTGGAAGAGGACGATGACTGCGATGACGAGGACATCGTGGAGGTATCGTTGAATCAACAAACCCCTGGTGGTTCGCTGGCACTAAGTGCACTGAACCTGGGGCATGAACCAGGAACTCGCCACTCTCGCGCGTTCGAAGGTATCCACCACACAGTGTCTGGCTGCCCGCATTCGCCGAAGTCAAGAGAAGACTGGAGGGGCACTGAAAAAAGCCAGGCGAAGTGCTTCATCTGCAAAGAGAAGTTCCTGCTGACCGGATCGCGAAAGAGGACATTTTGTCGCAGATGCGGCAAATCTGTCTGTTCTCGGGCGCAATGTTCGTCCAAAAATTTCTGGTCGATGCTTGACGTGGTGCCGCAGCGTACATGCACAGCTTGCGTGGACGAGGCCAAACAAGATCATGAAGATTTCTGCATCGGGTCTGGTGCGCGCTTACCCGTCATGATTGTGCCTGGATTTGCGTCGAGTGTGTTAGAAGTCCACAAATCAGAGTCCAAAAAACATTGGGAAGGCCATTCAGTGTGGGTGCGTATTGAAGAACTGTTAAAGAAGGTACTCGACAAGGCCGCAATCAAGATTCACAAAAAGTCGACCAAGCGGGCCGTTGCTGAAAATTCCGCTGAAGAGGTGGCGGAGAGTGTTTCGCTCGAAAGTTTGGACAAAGACTTTGCCAGCATGTCACCTGACGAGCATACGCAAGCCGCCCTTGCCGCGACGAGGCTACAGCGCCGATTTCGAATGTTAAACTCGTCGCGCATGGCTGAAATGGACGCTGCTGTAGCAAAAGCCCAGGAAGAGGCAGATGGCGAGCTTTCCGATGATACTGAAACTGCTGTATTATCCGCTCTGAGTTTTGGGACTCCGACCACCACACCTGCAGCGTCGCCTCGCCGAGGTCGTATCCGTCGAGTCGCAATTGCCAGCAGCACAACAAATGCCCGAAGGAAAAAAGCGTCAACTGGCCGGCGCAGGGCAACCATTCGCAAGCAAGACACGTTTACAGTGGAACGTGAGTCAACTCAAGATTACTTAGAAAAAGCCCACCCGTTGGTGCGACATCTGACGTTGGGACGTGATGGGGTGTCGGATCCCCCAGGAATTCGGGTTCGAGCTCGCAAGGGTCTTGAAGCAGTGATGTACCTTTCGAATGCCACCGTGGTGAAGAACAAAACTTTCGTGTTTGGAAAGCTGGTCGAACACCTCTTTGACATGGGATATCAAGCATGGAAAGGCGAGTCTGAAGTACTTCCTAACGACAGTAGGCCTGCTGCGCGACGGCGAACAACTATCAGCACCTTTGGATTGCACAAGCTCCAGGAGGATGTTGACTCTGCTGCCAACGGAGCCAAGGCGCCGTTAATTTCAGCTGCACCGTACGATTGGCGTATTTCACCTCGGCACTTGGAATCACGGGATGGGTACTTTTCGGACTTGAAAGGAAAAATAGAGACATTATACAAGATTCGTGGGCCTGTCGTTCTTGTGGGACATTCCATGGGATGTATGGTCACGTATTACTTTTTGAGGTGGATACTGTGGCACGAGCTGAGACAAGTGGTTGTGGCGAATATCACAAGTACGTTCGTCGTTCTCTTGCTTGATCACCTCGTGGTGTTGAACTGTCGTCATTTTCGTTACAATTGGTTGCTTTCTCAAATGCGCAGCTGGATCCGACGATGACGCGACCACAGCAACGTCTGACAACCTGGAACAAAATGACCCCGTCGACGACGACGACAACGTAAGGGTGCATGGCTCAAGGAAAGACTTTCCAAAACGAAAATTGAATTCAATGCAATTCGAGGCGCACCGTCGTCAATTAGAGCAGGCCAGTGATAACGTTGCCATGTCGAAGAAGGCAACGGCCGCTGTATTGGAGAAGATTGCCAAGGTCGGAACCGCCATCAACAACGCAAAGCGTGATTCTGAGCGAGAGCCCTTCATTCCGGCCCCGAAGTCGAGCGGCGAACGCCTGGGATACACGTTTCAGGATGGGCCGTTAGGTTCGGGGTACTACCGAGACGTCGAAGCGTTGAGCAAGGATATGGAAAAGGTTTGCTGATTTTACCTTTCTTGCACCACGATTTCTGATCCTAACCAATCAACGCACACTGTGTTTGCTTACACATGCTCGTGTGCGCTTGTGTTTGATTAGCTGGAGCGCAAGTTAGACTTGGCGGAGCAGAGAGAAGTAGAGGCCTTGGCAGAAATGCATCGCCTACAGGCCTTGGTCGCGAAAGATGAAGACAACTTTCGAAAGAAACGGATCAGTATTCGAAAACTATCGAAGCGGTCCGCACACCGAGCTCTTCGTGCTTTTGATCGCGATGACATTCCGAAAAACTTGCGCCGTGTGAAGTTGGAAAAAGCGCAACGTCTTGCAGAGAAAATTGGCGTTGAATTGTCCCAAGATGTTGTTGAATTAGTAAGGAGTCAAGAAGATCCAGCTGCTCTGGAGATTATGGTCAGCTAGTACAAGTCACGTACCTGGTTGGCGTCACTCGTAGTCGTCACATTCGTTTGCAACTGGCTAGGCCGATGCTCTCGGAGATGAGTACGTCTCCAACGCCCAGGTTGCGCGCACAATGTTCAACCGGAATATCAATCAAGTAGTTGCTCAAATTCTTCCAAAAGTCGTCGAGCTACATGGGGGCATGTCAAGTCGATGGTCACGCAAGTATGTGAAGCTCTTTGTTTCACTTGCGGGCCCGTATCTCGGAACAAGTCGGGTTCGTTGTCTCACTTCGCCACGCAATGAGGGGTCTCTCCAACGCATGAATACCGTGGACAATCTACGTGCACATGTAGGCTGTTAGGATGTCGGTCGATGGCACCGGCATGATTTTGGACTCGTTCTTCTCCAAGAAGGAAGCGTCACAGATCGTTCACTCACTGAGCGTGGCCCCGTCGTTGTTCGTGGTCCCAAGAGCCCTGAATGCAATTCATGCTGTCGGCGCTGTTAAGGTGTGTGCATGTGGTGACTGCCTTTGTGTGTGCCAACAACGGTTGTTACTCGTGGAATGCTGTTGTTTTGGTGTCTGTGTAGTCACACACCGAATCATCCGTCGACACTGCATACAATCGCAAGAAAGACGAAGAACTTTTAGCTGGAAAACTGATTCCTTGGTATGAGCATAACGATGTCGAAGCTGGAGGGTGCACGGTATGAGCAAGTGTTGGACTCTCAATTCGTTTGACACGTAAACTCATGGTAGATGCTGTCGTTACGCTCAGGCTGAGCGAGACTTTGTCATGGAGGAGGTGTTTCGCATGGTGTCCACTCATCAATTGGTTGACGAGGTTGCGGAACTTCGTGCATCACACAGTAACTTCGAGCCCTTAATTGACAAGCAAGAAATGCAGGTTCGTGACTGTTTCTTTTTATTGTTGTCGCATCGGCTTACTAAACCATGGAACTGGATTGTCTGGTCAGCACTGTCCGTCATGTGGTGTTCTCAACGCACCTCCTCTCGGAGATGAGCCAGTTGCGATCTGCAGTGGAGAACGTGGGTGCCACAAACGCTTCAATTGGAAACATGGCCACTCTCATGCTCTTCAGGATGGAATTCCGTTTGAGGCCGACGTAGACAACGAGGTTGACTGTGCTGCGTGCTACTCTTCGTCTGCTTGTCTGTCTTATCACTTATTTCACCAATGCATTGGCAGGATAACGGCACACCACAAGACAAGCCGAAGCTGACCATCGGCCGCCTCTTTCGGCACCTGCAACGGATGTTTGGTACTGCTTTTCTAAACCGCAAGGCGAAGGTTCGCCCTCTTTGTGCACGCATGCGTCGTTCATGCAGCATGTGTGACTTGTGACAATGGTGCTGTCAGATTCGAACTCTATTCTCAGAGTATCTTAATCGGATGAGACGGAAACCCTCAACACTTCCCGTCTTTTTAGTTCGCGACACAAGCGTTGTTCGCATAAAACTTTCGAATTTGTGGTTGCATCACTCTTTTACGGAGGCGATCGAGTCAGATTTGGCAGAATCGTTGCGGCTGGGGCTGGACTGGTTCATTGTGATTCAAATCGAGTACGTGGGGTAACCGTTGCTCGGCGAGCAACTTGTCTTTGGGGTCACGTGGCACCGTACTGGGCAGGTACATTCCCACTATTAGATACGGTACGAACGATGGACTTAAGATGCAAACAGTTCGATCGGCCGTGACGCGTGTTAGTACCTACAGTGAGGTGGGTTTTCACGAGCATGGTGTCAATGACACCCAGAGAATTGGAAGATTGAGGTTTTGTTGTGCTGCGGAACAGGTACTCAAGAAGCGTTTCTTGGACCGGGTCGAGGAGCTGGTTGAAAGTGCTGAATTCACTGCGGATCACGCGGAGAAGTACCTGGAGGATCACCTCATTCAATGGTAATTGGATGGTTGTGTACCTGCGTCGACGACTGCACAGTGGGTGACGTCGGCGCGTTCTTGCTTTGCGTTGGCCAGCTTTGGTGCTAGGATCTATCAACAGTTTCAGCCTTTGATCGAGAGGTATTTACAGGACCCGGATGCGAAGGTTTGTCTGTCTGTCGCATATCACCACTCGCGAGACAGTGACATGACCGCTCGCACCTCCATTGTTTTCTAGAACGGCTCAAGCTTCCGGCACACCCGCCCTCCAATTGGTGCACAAGACTTCGTTTATGCCCCTGTTGATGTCGCAATGGAAGTGGATTCCGAGCTTGAAGATTTCTTTTTGTCGAGGGCACGCTACTTAAACACGTCGAACTCAGTTTTTGAAATGCAAGTGGCGTCACGTTGGCACGACTTTTGGAGAAATAAGCGTCGGCTCCCGGATGGCACTGCGCAGCAATTTCTCAAAACGACGGAGAGCGGGCATGAGTTTGATATTGCAAACATGGATTTTGAACAATTGCCCGCGGAGTTTCAGGCCATGACTTTTGTGACGACAAAGTTGTTGTGTCCGATGATTGAGCAAAGGTCCGCGTTGTGCGCCGGGAAGTCGAACCCATTTGAGTTGCCGCCCACGAAGTCCAAAAAACAAACAGATGAATCCAGTGCTTACAATATCACAAAGATCAAACTTGGGTCTTTCCTGGATAGATGTGGCGCATTGCTCCACCGAGCTTATATGCAGCGTCATGACTTCATTGGGTACAACAATGAGCCCATCCCTGAATGGAAAGACCTGTCTGACCAAGAGCGTCAATATGATCTTGGGTTCGTATTGATGGCCGTGGAGGTGTTCCTCGACCCGAAATTATCGCAAATACGAAAAGAAAGTCCAGGCGCTGAACAAGCGGCCGCATATCGTCGGCTTTATAAAACAAAACTCAACATCAGCGTGTACGGGTTCGGTGAGCAATCGGATGCTCAGTACTTCGTCGACTCTGGCTCCGTGCGCGGAGGCGCCAAGCTTGGGGGATCGGGGGCATCGTTTGGAAAGTTTATTGATATGCCGGCGTTAGCCAAACGCCGCGAACGAGTACGAGACGCCATTCGTGCAGGGAGGCGTCGTAAGGCCGCCGCAGAAGCAGGAGACACAGCGGCGCCCGTTTTCGCGTCCAGCGTCTTTCAAACTGACGCCTCCGCAGAAGTTGTAGATCTGTTCAACGGGTGGTTGTCATGTCAGCACCACGAGGCTATGCCAACAATGCCATCGGACTTTGACCCGCTGACCATGATCCCTGAACAAACAACCCCAAACACTATCGACCTGACTGCAATGTCTGTCGATATCGCGCGCGCGGCCGGCTTCATCAGATTCCAAAGAAGGTTTCGAGAAATTATGGCCACCAGGGCCGCAGCTGAGGAGCTCGGCGAACCATTCACAGACCCACTGAGCCAGAGAACATGCCCATTGCGACAAAATCACTTTGCCGCAACGGCAGTCGATGAGTTCGTCAACGACGATGGGAGCGACTCCGATGAAGAAGTAGGACTTGCTCGGACGGCAAGTTTTGTCGGCCTGCAACCTATCGCGACTGCGTCTGCAGATGACAGCCTTGAAGGGGAAGCTAGTGTCAAACCAGGAGGATCGTTGTACACGACTCCTCCACGCGTCAACTGTGCTTTGCATCTGCGCGTGCAGTGGCGACGACATGCGTTCAAAGTGCCAACGGCAGACCGTGTTGTTCCCGCACTTGACTACGGCACTGCGGTATCACAACGTAACGACCCGCTGGCACGTATTACTGGGTTGTTGAAGGCACTGGAACGGTTTGATACAGACAACAGCAGCACCATCAACACTAGTGAAATGCTGTCGATTCTTGCGGCGAATGGCGTGGAGTTGGACAGTGAACAGGGAAAGAAAATCGTAGACCGGCTGGACAGGAACGGCGACGGGGAGATCGACGTCACGGAATTTTTACGATGGCAGCAAAAGACAGGGTATATCGACAAGTCAGATGAGGCGCAGGCTGAATCGCAGCAGGCAATTCTCGACGCCTTGGTTCCAGCGCACGTTATTCGTAGCAGTTTTGGACCTCACAAGTTCCACGATGGCACAGGAATTGCGTTGGGCGGGGCTGAAATTTTGGACACAGCTTCTCCTGCCGTGGGCAGTTTAGACGGTGGCAATGTGCCGAGCGGCACGGGGCCCATCGCTGAATCTAAGCACAGTTACATTGGCGTTCCGGCGTCCGCAGTCTTGAAGTTCCAAGGTGGTCATGATCAAGTGACCTTTTTCGACTACTTCAAGAGTGATCCAAAGTTGTTTGATGAAGCGTCACGAGTGCATGGGTGCTGTTTTACGACGCCACCTGCGTGTGACCGTGTTCTCAGTGTCTACGGGGTGGGCCGCGAAACCGAACGCCATGCGTTCTACAAGAGAAGTCCCTGTATTTCTTCCACGGATGGGGACCACATGGCGCTTCGGCCTGACCACGAAGCCACGATGGATAATTTCGTCACCAAAGACGGAGTAGCATTCGAAACTAAGGACACTCCCCAACTTCGGTGCGACACAGGAGACGTCGTATACACTTCAGGCGACGGGACAGTGCCATACAATTCACTTCGGTGGCCGGCAACGTGGAACAGGAGTCGTTTGTGGCGCAAACAGCGTCGTATTATGCTGAACAGCGGCCTTGACTGTCTGTTCGACAACTCGAGTCCGTACGCTGCCCCTGTTTCACCCGACGAGGAGGAAGCATGCGAGGTCGATTCCATTGAGTTTCCGGGACTGGACCATCGTGACATGCTGGGAGCGAAAATTTTGAAAACCACACTCGCTGCCGTGGTAAATCCAACTCTGCAATTGCGTGTTGGCCGGTTGCACAGTTACTGGAACAGCCTAGTACAATGTGTTGGGGGCGAATCGAGTCAACATCGATATAAGGGAGTCCGCCTTCAAAACTTGCGGTGGTATTGGGAGTTTGAGCTGCTGCCCAAAGATCCAAGTAAGTTCTTCGCTGGCAAATCCGGAGCCGACTACGTGCCTCCAGGTGCATACACGATGCGGACGGACCCACGATATGTTATGGCTCTGGCTGGCATTCCACCCGAGGATCAGCAGAAGTCCAGGTCGCCAACGACGTCACCGCGGCACGGGCCAGCCACTCCGCGAAAGTTCACGAGTCTAAATGGCGACGATAAGCAAATGAGTGAGTGTGACTTCGCAGGGCTGCTTGCATTTGACCCGGCGCTGGACCTGACTAAATTTGTCGGCGTGAGCGGCAAGCTCAAGTTTTTCCACACCAACAAGACATATGCCAAGTTCGTGTTGACTTCGAAACAGATCAATCACTTCGCAGGGTCTTGCCTACAAATTCTGCTGTCTGATGGACGCGGACTGTTGCAAGTAGAATGCAATATTCACTTGAGCGGGGAGTACAGCAGCGATCGACTGAGGTGGATGGCAGACGCGCCGCCAGAGCCCGTCGTCGATTACTCGGACGCTGAAATTACGTCGGAAGAGGCGGTGCGTGCCATGCACGAGCTCCATGAGAAGGAAGGCGATTTGTAGCGAATGCAACTTCTTGTCTGTAAGCTTTTATATTTCACATACACTCTCTTCATGTCACACAAACAATGACGACAAGCGCTTCACATGTCGTTGACCAAACTTGGCAGCATTCATATGATGTAGTTACATGGTGTCACAGGTGTCTCTGATTATCGTTTCTTTCGCGACCTCGACGAAAAGTGTTTCAACTTTCGCTTCGAATTGCCGGATGCTCTCATCGGTAACCGTCCCCCGGATATCGACGCGTATCGCTGGACCATATCTTCAGCGGACGCAACACTATCATCAAGCGCATCGTCATCGATGGCCGTCGACTTTTCTATCACTGGATTAAACTTTCCAAAACTCCTTCTTGCAGGGCACGATGTAGCTTCGTCACTAGCGGGCAAGTCAGTTGACTCTTCTCGACCGATTCTCTCGTCGACCACACAACGAATTGCGACTTCGTCTGTGGAAGTTCCAGATTTGTTGTCAACTGACGGTCGCAGTGGACGAACAACTTTCCACTTCATGTCATTCACATTCTGTCGCTCCTCTTGCTGTCGTTTCTGTTGCTCTAGCTGGTTGGCTTTGCGTGACATGAACTTGAGGTTTCGGACTGCAGGACTCAGGCCTTTGGTCGGCACCGACTGGCGGTCGGACTTGTGCAGTCCAGGTGACGCTACGTGAGACGGTGTTCGATCGCCCTTAACACGAGCAAGACCCCGCTTCTTTGGACCGGAGCTATTTTTGCGCGATCTCGCTTTCCTGTTTCTCTCGAGCAGCTGCGCAGCCGCACTCTGCAACTCTGCTTTGTCTAGTGGTGCCTTGCGCTTTTTCACTTTCTTTGATTTTTTGGAGCTGTTTGACAAACCTTGACGACCGGCTTTGTTCTTCACGCGCACACCAGCAGGCGCTGGTCCTCCAGGCTTCCACATTTTCTGCGACATTATGCTCTGGTTCGCTGTGCCCCCTACTTAGAGCGGATATTCAAGGTGGCAGCAAAAACTACGGCCAGCGAGCCCGAGGCATGCAGATCACGCAAGACAGCCGCTCCGCACATTCCACAAACGGTGCACAAAAATAGAAAAGAAAACACGACAAAAAAAAGCAGACCAAAAGACCACTCAATCATAGGTCAACCAATCAGCCAGCCAGCCAAACAACCAACCATCCATCCAACCAATCAACCAATCAACCGACCAACTAATTAATCAATGACTCAATGACTCAATGTATGAATGCTCGATGCGCAATGATTCATCAGTGAGCCGAACGCACCACCCATCCTTCCACCCATCCATCCATCCATCCATCTGCCCACGACAACCACCAATTGACCAACGAAAGAACGAATGAACGAAGGAACGAATGAACGAAGGAACGACGGAACGACGGAACGAAGGAACGTAGGAACGAAGGAACGAAGGAACGAAGGAACGAAGGAACGAAGGAACGAAGGAACGAAGGAACGAAGGAACGAAGGAA
>ENA-OWNT01005695-OWNT01005695.1-seawater-metagenome-genome-assembly--contig:-NODE-5695-length-10151-cov-4.681656_pt1 | contig 10151 bp, 11 predicted proteins | sample MGYA00238136_ERZ651165 | MGnify/ENA primary metagenome ERZ651165 (study PRJEB26861, sample SAMN08777766) | seawater metagenome | isolation source: coastal seawater | place: USA: Florida | collected...
GCCGTGCCACTGGCGGGCGGGGTGGTCGCTGGCCACCACGAGCACGCCGACATCCAGCTCGTCGGCGTGGAGCAGGCCATGGGGGGCGGGCCGATGCTCGTCGACGACCGGGGCCCTGCCCTCGACCTGGCCGCCGAGGGCTTCGCCGGCACCGCGCCGCCCGTCACCTTCAGCCAGGACGAGACCTTCGACCACAACCTGCTGCCGCGGCTGGCTGCCGGTATCACTGCCGACGGAGAGCTCGTGCTGGTCGCCGTCGACGGGCGCCACCTCGAGCGAGCGCCGGGCCTCACCCTTCGCCAGACCGCCCGGCTCATGGCCGCCCTGGGCTGCGTGCGCGCCGTCAACCTCGACGGAGGGAGCAGCAAGCGCATGGACCGACGAGGCGTCCTTCCGCTCCATGGACTTCGTCTTCGGGGAGGGCGTGGCCCAGGTCGAAGACGGCTACTTCCGCACCTTCGGCCTCGACGGGCGCTTCCGGGACGAGATGTACCTCGGCGGGTCCGCCCGCGTCCGGGGCGTGCAGCACGACCACGTGCTCGCCCAGCTGGGGGACCGCTTCCACTGGTACACGCCGCTCGGGACCGGCTCGTCGGACACCCTGCTGGAGGAGACGCTGACCCTGAAGGACGGCGACAAGCACCGGGTGACGGTCGACGTGCCCAAGACCGGCAACCTGACGGTACGCATCGAGGGCACGGGCGACGCCGACCTCTACGTGCAGCAGGGCGACCGCGTCACGCGGACCGACTACGCCTGCCGCCCTTACACGACGACCTCCCAGGAGGCCTGCAGCTTCGATGCGCCCGACGCCGGCACCTGGTCGGTGCTCCTGCACGGCTACGAGGCCAGCGAAGTGACCCTCACCGTGACGGTGCGCTGAGGTCTACGCGGCGGCTGGAGGTCGGGAAGCACTGGGCCACGTCGAGCACGGTGCTCCCGCACAACCTCAACGGCTCGACCCGACGTAGATCATCGCCGGGACTACGTGCAGGCGTCGGTGTTGCACTCCACCTCGCCTTCCTCACACCAGCAGCGCCTGCAGTAGTGGTCCGACGGGATCGACTCGCCGTCTTCGTACACTTCCCCATCCACTTCGCAGCTACCGTCGTCGTCTTCGTCGCCGTCGGAGGCGTCGCAGCCCATGAGATACAGGAATAGGAACGCTACTCGCTTCATGCGGAGACCTCCCGAGGTGATGGTAGCGCAGTGCCGGGATGAACAACCTGTTCTTTCGCGCGCTGCACCGAGACCGCGAGGGCCGGCGCGCCGATGGGTCGAGTCGTGCCGTATTGTGGCCAGCAGCCCGGCAAGTTCCGTCTGGACGACGCTTGGGTGTGCGAAGCCTGCGGCCGCTCCTTCGCGAGCCATGGAGTAGCGCAGGCGTGACAGCCGCCGTCGTGAATCCGTGCTCGCCGCGTGTTCTGCCACGACCCGGTGCGCTTGTCGCGGAACGAGGCGATGCTCCAGCGCTACGGGTCAGGCGCTGGCGGGCGTCCCGTCGATGGCGTCGAGGCGGTCGTACAGGTCGCTGAGGAGCAGCCGCAGCGTGGCGCCGTCGGGCAGACCGTCGAGGACCACCTCTCCGTCGGCGAGGTCTCGGCGGAACCAGCCGTCGTCCATGCGCTTGTGGTGGATGACGTGCACCTCGTCGGGGTCAATCCAGCGCCCCCAGCAGCGACTCCAGCTCCTCTCGCAGCGCCGCCTTGTCGTCGGCCGACAGCTTCGCCACCTCCACCTTCACGGGCTGGAGACGGAACACGCCTTTGGACTCGTCGGTTCCGTTCTCTCGGAAGATCGAGCTGAGTCGGGCGGGCGCGCTGGGCTTGTGGTCCTTGTTGATGGCGCGCTTCATCTGCGCCACCGACAGCTCGTCGGCAACGACCCTGTCGACCCAGCCCTCCACCGCGTCGTCATCGAGGTCGTGCTTGTTCGCGAGCTGCTTCAGGGAGACCCCGTGCGTCGCCGTGAAGGGCTTCGCGTTTTCGTCGATCGCCGCCTGGACCGCCTCGGGCAGGTCGAGCAGGCCCTGGAGGAGCTGGGTCTGCCGGCGCTTCAGGCCCATGACCTCGGCGATGTCGTTGGTCTTCCACCCCCGCTGCTTGTAGGTCTGCAGCACGATGGCGCGGTCGATGTCGGAGTAGGTCTTGCGGGCCGTGTTCTCCAGGACGCTCGCCCGGAACGCCTTCTCGTCGTCGTCGAGGTCTTCGCGCACGATGGCCGCGATCGTGGCCAGCCCGAGCTCCGTCATGGCCGTCGTGCGCCGGAACCCGCTGATGATCTGGTAGCGCGTGGTCTTGGAGTCGCCCTGCTTGCGCACGATGATCGGCACCTGCTGGCCATCGGCCTCGATGCTCTTCTTCAGGTTCCCGACGCGGATGATGGCGCGGAACTTGAAGGTGTCGTCGGCCAGGACGACGGCGTCGAGGGGGATGTGAGCGACCCTTGCTTCGGCCAGGGTGCCGGCTTGCGCATTCCTCTTGGTCATTCGGAAACCTCCATCCGCGTTGGGGGGTGTTTGTACTACGGATGGGGCGTGGAGTGAAACTCACCAGCGGGCCGGAGGTGCGCAGTCGACTGCGCACTTGGCGGCCGCGAGCCGTGGAGCCAGGAGCCGACAGCTGGTTCCGCGCCAGTGCGCGCAACGCAGTTTCGGCGCTGTGGTCGAGCTCGTCATCGCACATTGGATGTGTCCGTCCGAAGCGGCTGCTCGCGCCAAGGCAATGCCGTAGTCAGCTCCATACGCGCCTCCCTACAGCAAAGGGCCTCCTGCCTGCTGAGCTCGACAAGCAGCCGTGCTGGGCCATCTGGCGAGCCTTCCAAGACGCGTTCGAGTTGGACAACTCGACACCACTCGCCTGGAGGCAGCTCTGCGGGCCCGCCTGGCGAGAATGGTCGCCGAAGCAGTACGCAGGGAGCGCGGTCGCGCTTCGTGATGTCCAAGGTGCTCGGTGACTGGATACCTACCGCCGGCGTCCCAGGCGACTCTGCACCCTCCGACGCCCCAAGTGGCTGCCCAGCGCGCAGTTTATTACCTTGCTCGTGGATTCCGCCGCGTCGCCTCCGCGCCATGGCGAAGCCCGGCGCTGGCCACCAAGTGCTGAGTTTGGACGCGCCGGAGTCCCGTAGAGCAAGGCGCGCGCTCCATTGTGGCAGCCGGGGCTGCCAGCTGGTACGCTAGGTGACGCGCATGGCAGCAAATCTCTTGCCGGCATCTTGGCCAAGGGAAGCGGCAGCAGAACGCTGCTTGAGCCGCATCACCGAAATTCGGTCAGCAAATGGAGACCTTTTGGAAACCGCACGAGAAACTCTGGCTCACTCACTACGTGTTCGATTCGGCACTTCGTCCTCAGAGCCGAACGAGCATCAGCTTGACGCGATCATTGGCGATATTCAGGAGATTCGGCGCGCCGGGCGACACCCGTCGGAGGCAGATTGGCGCGCTAGTGTCCACCGCCACTGTCCAAGCGCAGGCACCCACAAGTACGCTGGAGTAGACACTTCAGACCTCGTCGCCCTGCTGCAGCAGGCGACTGAGAAGGTACAGCGAGACTAGTGCCCTCCAACGAGCAGAGTGTCGTCCAACAACGGCAACGCGTCGCGGAGTTGCAGCGAGCCTACCGAGATGCCATCGCCTCGTTCTTGACAGTGAAGGAGGCCGCCCTCACGGGCTCCGAGGCAGAGCGACAGCTGGCCACCATCCACGGCCTCGCGCGGGACTACTTCAGTGCGCAGGAGGAATTTGTCGGCGACAGCAGCCTCTTGGGTGCGCGCTCCGACGATGAGTGGGCGCTCGGCTTCGCGGAAGATTGCTACGCAGTACTACTTGCAGTTGTGGCCCACTACAAGTTCATCCAGGCGACCTGCAATCGCTACTCGTTGCCATACGAGCGCTATGTGCCGGTGGCAACTGCCTACGCGGGCATGCAGAGGACTGTTAGGAAATACCTTCCTGACTACGTGCCGACCCTCCTTTCAGACTTCAACGCGCTAGCGATTCCAAGTCGTGGATTGGCGGCCACCGAGGGTGAAGCATCAACAGCTCCGGACGTGGGTTCGGATGGACAGGATGGTAAAGGGGCTACTGGGGCAACTGTCGAGTTTGGCCCACACGGTGTCACCCGAGCTACCGGATTGAATAGCCAAGACGCGTTGGCGATGGTCACCGGCATCGTGAGCAAGGGAATGGATGGATACTCCGCACCTGCCAGCGCCTCTAGTGCAGCAGATTTGCTCCGCGGCGGGTTGGATGTGCCAGAGACCACGCATGAAGTCGGTTGGCTCGTCAGGCAATGGCACAAGATGAGGGATTCGCCGATGGATATCGCCGTTCGGGTAGCCGGCGGCCTTCTGACGGCGGCCATTCTGGCCGCGCTGGCCTACTTTGGCCTTTCCCTGAAGTAGTACGAGGGCGAGGCGTCGGCATCTGCCGGAAAGTGGCCGATCAGCGGAGGGGGGGAGGCGTGACGCCGGCCCCCCCGGCTACGCTGCCTGGGCGGCGTAGGGCGTGGCCTGGGCGCGGTAGGCCATCGGCGTCAGCTCGGCCGCGGACAAGCCGAACTGCTTCTTGTGGGTCCCTCGGCGCTCGAACAGCCAGGTCAGGTAGGCCATCACATCCACGTCGCACTTCTGGGCTGTGCGCACCACGCCGAGCAAGGTGGCCCAGTGATGGCCGCCTTCGGGGCTGCCCGCGAACAAGCTCGCGAGGCGCAGCTTCGCGTGGCGCTGGAACTCGCGCTCGCTCGCGTTGTTGTCCAGCGGGATCTCGGCGTGGTCGACGAACCGGGACAGCTGGTCGAAGTGGTTGAGGTAGTACTGGGCGACCTGACGGAGGGCGTCGGTTTTGAGCGTGTACCTCTGGACGACCCCTACATGTGAGAGGGCGGCCTAAGTGATCCTCCCGGGGCGGCAGAACTGATCCACTCCGGGGGCGGCAGAACTGATCCACTCGGGGGCGGCAGAACTGATCCACCTCGGGGCGGCAGAACTGATCCGCCCCTGGGCGCCAGAACTGATCGGCCTGACAACCAGGACGCCATGTGCGACCAGCCCTCCATGGAGGGTGAGATGAGGAGGTTCAACATGCACCGCCTGCAGGAACTGGTGTGCCTGCACCGCAAAGGGCTGACCGTCCGCGAGGTGGCTCGTCGGCTCGGCGTGAGCCCGAACACCGAGCGGGCCTACCGGCATGCGCTGGAGGCAGAGGGGCTGCTGCTCGGGGAGGGAGAGGTGCCCGATCTGGCCACTCTGCGGGCCGCGGTGGAGAAGCACCTGCCGGCCAAGCCGGTGCCGCAGCAGGCGTCGTCGATCGAACGGTGGGCTGGCGCCATCGGGGAGGCGCTGCAGAGGGGCGCGGGCCCCAAGGCCATTCACGACATGCTGCGGCTGGAGAAGGACGACTACGACGGCTCCTACGACGCGATGAAGCGCTTCGTCCGGCGCTGGCGCAAGGTTCGCGGCCCACAACCCGAGGATGTCGCCATCCCTGTCGACACTGAGCCCGGCCAGGTGGCCCAGATCGACTTCGGGTACCTTGGCAAGCTCTACGACCCCGATGCCGGGCGCATGCGCAAGTCCTGGGTCTTTGTCCTGGTGCTCGGCTTCAGCCGCCTGGTGTTCGCTCGCATCACCTTCGACCAGAAGACGGACACCTGGCTGCGACTGCACATCGAGGCCTTCGCGGCTCTGGGTGGCGTTCCCGCCGAGTTCGTTCCCGACAACCTCAAGGCCGCCGTCATCCGGTCCGCCTTCGGTAGCGACCGCGAGGACACAGCCCTCAACCGCAGCTACCGCGACCTCGCCCGCCACTACGGCTTCATGATCGACCCCGCGCCACGCCGCGAGCCCAAGAAGAAGGGCAAGGTCGAGTCGGGCGTGAAGTACGTCCGGAACAACTTCTGGAAGCCTCGGGACCTCGTAGAGATTGGGGAGGCACAGTCCGAGCTCGCGCGCTGGGTGGAGGGCATCGCGAACCAACGCGACCACGGCACCACCGGGCGGATGCCCCAGGCGGTCTTCGACGAGATCGAGCGCGCGGTGCTCCAGCCGTTGCCCGCCCGGCCCTACGTGCCGGTGGTGTGGAAGCGCGCCCGCGTGCATCCCAACAGCCACGTCCTGTTCGAGAAGCGCGAGTACTCCGTGCCGTGGCCGCACATCGGTTCCGAGGCGTGGGTACGAGCGACACCCGACACCGTGGTGGTCTACATCGACGACGAGCGGGTCCAGACCCACGACCGGCGAGGCAAGGGGCCGAGGAGCACGGTGGAGACCGACCTCCCCGAGCACCGACGCGAGCTCCGCCATCGGAGTCGGGACTACTGGCTGCGGAGGGCCCGAACCATCGATGAGCGTGTGGAGGCCTACGTTCAGGAAGTCTTCGACTCCGACGACGTGTTGAGCCAGCTCCGCGTCGTCCAGGCCATCGTCACGCTGCTCGAGAACTACACCGTCGACCGGGCCATCGCGGCCTGTGATCGCGCCCACTACTTCGGCAACCACACGTACCGGGGCGTCCGCGACATCCTCCGCAAGGGGCTCGACATGCAGCCATTGCCGATGACGCTGTTCGCCCCGGCCAACCAGCCCACGCGCCCACGGTTCAGCCGGGCGCCCATCCCAGAGGAGGCCACGTGAGCCCCACAGACGACCTTGTTCCGATTCTCAAGAAGCTCCGGTTGTCCGGCGTCTTGCAGACGCTGCATCTTCGGCACCAGCAGGCCGTGGACGATGACCTGACGCACTCGGAGTTCTTGTACCGCCTGCTCAAGGACGAGGTGGAGCGCCGGGAAGCCAAGCAGTTGGGCCTTCGCCTCAAGCGGGCCAGCTTCGAGCATGCGAAGACCGTCGAGGACTTCGACTTCCACTTCAACCCTCGCATACCCAAGACCAAGGTCATCGACCTGGCCACCTGCTGTCTGAGCCCAGCCTCCGCCCCCAAGTCGATCCCACCGAGAACCACCGGTGGCAGGCCCGGGATCCGCTCCCGGGCCGTGTCCCACGGGCGGATCAGCCTCGGTAGAGCGGGTGGGCGTGAAGCACGCGCTTCATGAGGCTCTCGTCGACGACGTCCAGGCCGCGAACCACCGCATCGACCAGCGCCTGCAGGGCCAGCTGGTTGATGCGTCGCGGGAGGCCACCGCTGGCGTGGAAGATGGCGGTGACCGCCTTGTCGTGGAACAGCTCGCGAGCGACGCCCGCGCCCTCGACATGGAAGCGCACGTAGTTGCGGGCGTCGTCCAGGCCGAAGCTCCGCAGCGTATGCGAGTAGGCGAACCGGCCGCGCAGCGGCTCCAGGCGCGGGTCCTTGAGGGTGGCGACCAGCTCGTCGGTGCCCGACAGCAGGATGCTGACGTGATGCTGCCCGTCCAGGTCGGCCGCGGTCAGCCGACGGACCAGGTCGAGGGTCGCGACACGCATGCCCTCGGCGTCGTCGAGGACGAACACGGGGTGGGTGCCGTGGTCGTCGCGGTGGCTGCGCAGGGCCGCCAGCAGCGCGTCGAACATGTCCGCGGCATGCAGCCGCGGACGCAGGCCCAGGCGGCGTGACAGCGCACGCAGGAACCCGTTCGGCGTCGTGGGGATCTGGCTCACGCGGTGCACGGCGTAGCGGTTGTCGGGCAGCTCGTCGACGAAGCGCCGCAGACAGATCGACTTGCCGACGCCGGGGGGCCCGGAGACGAGGGCGAGCCCGTCGAGCTCGAGCCAGAGGACGAGCCCGTGGCGTAGGTCGCGCTGGCTGCTGGAGTCGAACATGACGGAGGCGGCGACGTTCTTGCGGAAGGGCAGGCCGGCGAAGCCGAAGTGTGCACGCAGTCGCTTCTGCTGCGACACCGGGATGGTGGGGGTGTTCATGGCGTCTCCTGGTGGCTCAGCAGGTCGGTCAGCAGCTGGTCGAGGTGTTGGTCGACACCACCGAACTCCAGGGCGAGCAGCAGCGCGTCTTCCACCGCGCGGGGGTCGAGGGGCCCGAAGCGATCGAGGAAGTCGCGCACGCGCTTGGCGTCGAAGACCTCGGGGTGCACGTGGTCCTCGATGAGGGCGACGACTTGCTCGTCGAGCCGCCGCTGTTCGGCGAGCGCTTCCTCGATGGGGTCCGGGGTCAGCTCGAGGGCCTTGCCCTCGTCCACGAGCCGATCGACCCACTCGTTGTCGCGCTCCTCCGACGACTTCGCTGGGGGCGGCGGGGCTGGTGAGGGGGCCTTCGGCCGGCGCTGGGGCTGTGGCGACAGCGGCCGCACCCGCTCGAGGAACGTGCCGTGCTGCCACACCTCGACCTGCGACAGGTCGTCGGGGTCGTAGAGCACGTCGAGCTTCTTGCGGCCGAGGCCGGCGCCGGCCTGGTAGCGCTCGCCGAACAGCGAGAACGAACACGCCCGAAGCGTCGGTCGTGCGGGTGGTGGCGAAGCGGAAGGCCCGCTGGAGCAGCTGCTCGTCGATGGTCTCGATGCATCATCCGCGAGCTGTTCATGGCGGAACGCGTCGTGATGGCTGCGGCCGTGGATGAGCGCCAGGCCCTGCGCGAGGAGCTGTCCGCCCCTATCCTCGAGGGCATCCAGCGGTGGGTGCGCGAGGAGCTGCCTCGCCAGGTACCCGGCAGCGCCCCCCACGCTGCCCTGCAGTACGTCCACAACCAGTGGAACCGCCTCCGCGTCTTCCTCACCACGCCCCAGATCGCCTGCCACAACAACGACACCGAGCGCGACCTGCGCCGCCCGGACAAGGGCCGAGACAACTGGCAGTTCGCCGGGTCACCGCGGGGTGCGAAGGCGGCCGCCATCTACTACTCGCTGATCGGCACGTGCCTGCTGCAGGGCATCGACCCGCGTGCCTACCTGGTGGAGATACTGGGACGGCTGGACGAGCCGCCGAGTCGCCTCACCCCGCACGCCATTCGCGAGGCGTGGCAGGCGGCCAACCAGCCCACGTAGGGCACCTCACGCCAGTCGTCATCCCTGGGTTGCTCGGACGCCTTCGCCGCGGTGTACCCCGCGTTCCCGACCCATCTGCGCTGAGGCCTAGAGAGAGGCCTGACCTCAGCAAGCGTGCCGTTCCCGGAGCGCCAGCGTAGGGAACGGGTCCACATCACCGCGGAGGTCGCCCGACACAGGACGGGGTGGGCTGGTGTAGGAGCCAACGACCCACCCCGTGCTGTGTCAGCGAAACGGCACGTGCCTTCTATCCAATGGTGTCCCGAGCGACACCTTCTTTTGTCCTGGCTCGTCGGGCCGGACGGCGATGATGGTTCGATGGTTCATCGAGAAACGCTTGAGGCACACGAGGGTCATGTTGCACCACGTCATCATCGAGTAGCGCCATCCACGAGCAACGGACCGCGAGGATGGCCAGCACGGCCGATCCCGCGGGGCCTGGCCACCGCAAGTGCCCGCGCCCAGCGCGGGCGCGGCGACGCCGCGGCAGTGTAGGCACCTGTGCTGACAGGCGAAGTTGGCCCCGCCGACAAGTGCCGACGGGGCCGGTCTCATCGTCCACGAGAGACCGTCTCCCCTGCAGGCACAGGAAGGAGACAGCACAACCTACACCAATCGAGCGTCGAGAGGGCCAACAAGACGCATCGTCGAGTCCGCGATCCACTGTCTCCCTGGCCCCCTTGGCCGACCGCCGTGCGAGATTCGAACTCCTCTGCGACATCCGACGAGGGCCATCCGACGAACTCCAGGGCCTGCCGGGACGTGTCAACCCGATTGAGACACCGAGAGTGAGAAACTTCTGAGCAATCCGGTTGTCGGCGAACGCCTTCGGATCCCGCGACGTTCGCGCGGCCAATGACGGCGGACTTGGTGAATTACGGGGTATCAAACATCACCTTCGGAGGGTGGCCTGTTGATCCAGACCGTCGTGTGCAGCTGTGGAACGACGGGGGGGCGGGCGAAACGCTCGGGGTGGGCGGCGTAGGCGGCGTCCATGGCACGCTGCCTGTTGGCCAGAACCTGCTCGGCGAGGCCGTGGTGCACCTGGTGGGGCGTGAGGAGCGCCAGCCCGTGGTGTCGGTGCTCATGGTTGTACCAGGGGAAGAATGTGCGCCCATGGGCGCGTGCATCCTCGAGACATCCGAACCGAGACGGAAACTCGGGGCGGTACTTGAGAGTACGAAACTGGCTCTCGGAGAACGGGTTGTCGCTCGAGGTGTAGGG
>ENA-OWNT01005696-OWNT01005696.1-seawater-metagenome-genome-assembly--contig:-NODE-5696-length-10149-cov-4.515191_pt1 | contig 10149 bp, 13 predicted proteins | sample MGYA00238136_ERZ651165 | MGnify/ENA primary metagenome ERZ651165 (study PRJEB26861, sample SAMN08777766) | seawater metagenome | isolation source: coastal seawater | place: USA: Florida | collected...
CGACGACGACGACGACGACGACGACGACGACGACGACGACGACGGTGTGTTGGCCACTGGCCACTGGCCACAACGTCCATCCACCGACCAAAATTCTTGTTTTCTGCGCGTCCACAGGCGCAATTCCGGCGTACGTAATGTCGCCATTGCTAAATAGTCAGCGAATGCGGCGTTCGGTGGTGGAATCACGGAGCACGGTTTCCCCTCACACTCCCATTGAATTCCGCTAATAGTGGAAGTTGTGTGACCACAACCATGTAGACTTCGATCACTGAAGTGTTGAAATGTTCCTTTTATGCGCACTCAGTAGTTCAAAAGCACGTTACGCTTTTCACGGAAACATCACTTTATTAAAAGCCAAAATGCAGCTATTGGCGCCGCGAATTGCGAGCGTCGCCGCGTCGCCACGTCAGCAACGACGGCCGTCGGCCGTCGACGACGACGTCACCGCAATTCAGTTTCGCATCACAACGAACAAACGAAACGTACGTCGACCGCAGCGTTGGGCCGTATTCCAAGGCTCCGCGTCCGCTGTCCACAGTTCCGTTGCCCACAATGCACCAGCGTACCCCCGAGGCGACGACTCCTGCGACAAGTGATGGAAAAGTGCACGTGTTTGTTGCCGATGTCATCCCCCCCGCTCCCGCCCATCCTCATGCTGCACCAACATCGAATGCGGCACTGATAATAGCTAGAGTGCTTGGTGTGCGCGATAGAAGTGGCGTATTGACTCCAGCTCAGTGTGGAAAATCGACGGCAGCCGCGCTGTTCGAATCCATGTGCAGCTGAGCATGTAATGGAAGAAGACAGACACGATGTTTAAAGGCGAATGTAACCAGTAAGTGTGAATGGGACGTTCGCCAGTTTGCTGTGTGCGCTTGAACAGTTCCCCGTATTGCAGGCGCCGGCGGTGAACGTTCACGTCGAAAAGTGAAAATTGTGATCAAAATTTGCAACGGTACTGTTCGCCTGCGCATGGGAAACGTAGCTAGTGCAGTATATATTTTCACCATCGGTAACACAATGGATAGATGGGGGGCCTCGCCCGAGGTACGATTGAGTGCAGCGCAAATGACAGCATTCTGCTCCACCAACGTTCACCGTGCATTCGCCCTTACTTTTCTTTGCTTTGTATAGGCCCCCAACAATGTTGGGTTTTACAACCTCGAAGCGACGACGTTCGATGGCCAAGAGTACGATTTCAACCAGTTGAAATCGAAGGTAAGCATGAGATGTTGTGCGACTGTTGTGCGCCTCATCGCGGTGACACCTCCGCGTGCACGTGTTTGATGTAGGTTGTACTCGTTGTCAACGCCGCATCGAGTTGAGGACGAACGGCCGCGCACTTTAAGCGCTTCAAGGAGTTGAAGCAAAAGTGAGTATTGCACTTGTTGATTCCCATGTTTTCCCACGGCTTCCTCTTCTGCAGTGCTTGCGCCGACTGAGATCACATGTGTGTCACCTCACTCGCTGCGTCCACATTGTGCTGGCAAGGTATGGCGAGCGCGGCTTTGAAATTCTCGCCTTCCCCTGCAATCAGTTTTTCCAACACAGTCAGTCTAAGGAAGCAAAGATTGCAGAAGAGTACGTTGCGGTAGCGTCCGAACTGCCAATCGTTTTGAAATTTGGTCACTGTTTTGATTGTGCGTCTTATGCAAAAGTGCTGAGGGCTCATTTCAGCTCATGCGGCAAGTTGACGTGAACGGCAAGCAGACGCACCCCGTGTTCCAATTCTTGAAGGTGAGTCATGTTTCTGCGAAATCCGGTTTGTTTCGGCGTCGATACAGCTTTGGTAATGTGCGTGCTGCCATATTTACCTTGGCGTTCCCTGCACAGTCTGCGACCGAGTCATCCTCGAACCAAATTTCTTGGAATTTCGGAACAAAGTTTCTGGTTTCAAGAGACGGTACGCAACTCGCTTTGCTGTTGTCTCACTGATGCTGCGGCATGAACGGAGCTGCGACGATTTCTGCCTGCGTACGCTGCTCCTGTAGGGCAATCCATTACGCGCTTGGACGTCAGCAACTTTGATGGGGTAACGACTTGCGCACAAGTCAAGGTTGTCTCACGCTTGCACGGCAATGACCACGATTTTGTTATGGCTTGCATAGGTTGAGGAGCAAATCGAAGAGTATCTTGATAAGAAATAGACGTGGTGACCCTCTTTGGACGATGTGTGTATTTCGTGCACACCTTTGAACAACCACGCGCGGCAGTGCAATGATGCGATTGACGAAAATCAGCCTTCTGATACGACTTTGTATCGGCTATTTTTCCGACGGACATCTGGCAGATGCTGCGAGGCAACGTTTCTGTGGCCTGTTGACGAAACATATTATTTCGGCAACGACACTCATTAGATAAAGCTTGAAACTGTATTGACATCGACTTGTATGCCATGCTTGTGACACGCTTGTTACATGTTACTCGAGTACGATGCACAAAACTCGTCCGTGTTGGTCAACGAATTTGTGTGCAAAGTTCCGACGCCCAAGGCAGTTGCCATGTGCCATGTCGGTACTCGAGGCTCATCGAGGCTTACGTTGCGGCTGAGCTAGACTCTTGAAAAAACCGTTGAATTTCTCCGTGATGTTGTCGGTTGGCCGACGAGCCTGAGCATCCTGTTCAGCCCGCAAGCGGTCCAACCCTCTTTGCAAATTTTGAACCTGCATAATTTATTGCAGTTAGCCTCGTGCGCTCTGTAGATCCAAATGTTGGCAGCAACACTGCTTACCTGTTGCTTCAGTTGTTCGTTCTCCAAACCAACGCTTTGCAGTTGTGCAATTCTTTGCAATAGTGACTCCTGGGTCGTCTGCACATGCATTGCACGGTAGAAAAGTTAAACTCGCGGGGGTGTCCAAGAACACACTTTACACTTTCTTTCGAACAACATACCACAGACTCGTCGGCCTTTTTCTGCAGTGCTTTGCACGCGTCGATCAATTTTGCTTTTTGAGCCTACGGGCGAGGTCGGAGCAGGTGACGAACGTGACAAATTGCAGTGCAGCCTACAATTCCACCCACGAACCTGCAAAGTGCGGACTGCTCCTGACAAAGTTTTTCTCTGTGCAAGAAGCTTCTCGACTTCTGTTCGACCGTACTTGACGTCCTGGTCACTTCCCGGCGGTCTCTGAACACCGCAGTTTCGACACTTTGTGAGCAACGAACAGACCTAACGCGCACCGTTCGCTTCACTGTCGCACGTACCACAACCAACACTTCGACCTGTTGCGTTGGCACGTCATCGGGAACGCCCGGAGATGCGCGCGTATCGGTCACTGGGGTGCGGCCTCGCACTTTGCTGTTTTTGGCCAATGCCAGGTCACTTGTTAATTGCTCAACTTCGAGGGCATTTTGTCGGTTGGCCTATAGTGATGTGGTGATTGGGTAAGATGTTGACAAATGTGCAACTTTTCGGCACACGCTGTTGTCGCTGCCGTGCCGTACCCGTGCTAGCATCAATTCTGCCTCGTCGCGCTCGTTCTTGTACCTCAACGTTTTCGATTCAAGGTCGCGACACGTGGCCTAATGTTGAAGGGAAAAATGAATTGAAACAAAGCGGAGAGACAACGTCAAATGTTGGAAACGCGTCGATGAAGTCATTCAAATTTATCCAACTGCTCACCGTTAAATCGGCGAGACTTTGCTCGCTTGTCTAGCAAGGTCAATGATCAACGATGGGCGTTAGCAACAAACTAGGTTAAATTCAAGCCGAACCACACTTCAAAGCAACACACACACCTTCGCTCGAGATTTAAGTTCTTCATTTTCGCTGTGGAGTACCCCCAAGGACTTTTCAAGTTGCGCGAGCTTTTCCGATAAAGATTCGTTGCTGCACCCAAGAACGACGACAAACACGAAAACGCACGCAGTGTAAGCGAACGCCCGGAGTACCGAAGAAGGATTTCACTTCGCTGCACGTACACTGCCTCCAGCTCTTCATTCTCGGCGAGTTGAGACTTCAGTTTCTGTTTGTCTGAGGCCTACAAAGCAACTCCGCGTTAGCGAAACGAGGAGTTGACACCGTCAACGGCCGCGCGTGTTGGAGGTTGACGCCCCCACCTCTGTCTTCGCCAACTCCACCACTAAAGTTTGTAGCTTGTCTGGGTCTTCCACGAAACAGAACAACGGCTTTGCGTTTTGGTCGATGCCAGCGGACCACCGAAAGTGCAGACCTTTGCGGATGCACCGCACCTGCAAGCAAGAGAAACAAGTCATCGCAATCACAAGCCGAGTGTTTGGAGCACCGTTTTGGGCATACCAGCATCCACTCGTCGGTTTCTGCATCAAGCCACTTCAACATGCACCTGTCGTTCTCGCGAATCAGGCTGGCAGTAGCGGCATGCAACATCGAAAAGCGCAGGTCAATGCCGTATGAACAAAAGAAAAAGAAAACAAAAACAAAGTCGCACCTTCCCGAATATGTGTTGTCGTCCACATTGACACCGCGCGGTGCCAACTGCAGCAAAAAGTCGTCAGGTTTATGCGACACCGAGAGCGTCCCGTTGACGACCCCCAAGTGACCGAGCCATGTGAGTCCGTCCTTCGTGTAGACATGGATGAAACACCGACCGTACGTGGCATCGCCATCGTGGCTTTGGTGGGCGAACTCAGGTCGAAAGCGTAGTGCATTGCGGTTGAGTTTTGAGTGCATCTACACGGAGGACCGGACATCACAAAAAACACACACGCGATTACGCAAACCTGCATGAAGGTCACAGTGCTTATTGAAACGAACCTTTGCATAAGAAACCTTGAGCAATCGGTTGAAGTCGTTGCTTTCGTGGAATCGTTGGATGACGGTGGCTTTGGCTCCGAGGTAGTAGCTGTCGTTGCCATCTGCGTGCATTCCCTGCACGCGCAAGAAATACTTCGCCTTCGAGTGCGCATTAAGCCTCGGGCCGCTCACGCGTTTCAACTTCCCCGTGAGCGACAGCGCACGCTTCTTCTTCCCGGTCTTCGGTGACTTCCCGGTCTTCGGCGACGACATGACTGACGCCGCAGAGGAGTCCAAGTGCGCCGCGATAGCGTGTGTGCAAGGTTTGTTAGTTCGCAGAGCAAAAGTGAAGCGCGCTGCGATTGCACTTCACTCGAAGAGCGCAAAGCTGCACACGAATATACAGCATTAAATTCTAAAAAGAGTTCGACGTCGCCGAAGCAAGTGATCCAGCGCCTACGCGACCGCAGTGCTCCAGACTGTGTTCGCTCATTGCTGACCAAAACTGCAAACCATCGCCAACCCATCCGCCGCTGCAACAACGAGGACCGCAGAAGCGACGGCGCTTCGACGACAACTAACTAATATCAACGCTGCGATCGACACGGCCGGTTCATTCATTGTTCAGTGCAATAGCAACGTGATGCCGACGACAACGCGTTGTTACCACAACACCCAACGACACCACCACCAACAACGCCACCGCCACCGCCACCGCCACCGCCACCACCTCCTCATCCTCCACCGCCGCCGCAAACAACGACGACGACCGATGACGACGACGACGACGACGAGCGACGTTCGGTTCAGGTCGACACCAGTTTTCAAACGACGTTGGTTGATGAGCAAGCAGTGAACTGAGCAACGAACGAACGAACGAACGAACGAACGAACGAACGAACGCTCACTGTTCACGGAAACGTACAACGTACAACGTACATTGCAGTTCAAAGCGCTTCGGACATTGTTGTCGTCGTTCGTCGTTGCCGTTGTCGTCGTTCGTCGTTGCCGTTGTCGTCGTTCATTGTTGCGTTGTTGCGTTGTTGCCGTTGCCGTCGTCGTCGTTCGTCGTTGCCGTTGTCGTCGTTCGTTGTTGCGTTGTTGCCGTTGCCGTTGTTGTCGTCGTCGTCGTCGTCGTCGTCGTCGTCGTCGTTGTCTTCGTTGTAAAGTTATCAAAGCAGTGGTCATTGTCATTGTCGCCATCAACATTGTTGCCATCGTTGTCTTCTCGTTGTAAAGTAATGCAACGCATGGTTGTTGTTGTCTTCGTTCGTCGTCGTCGTCGTCGTCGTCGTCGTCGTCGTCGTCGTCGTCGTCGTCGTCGTTGTCAAGTTATCAAAGCATGTTCGTCGTTGTTGTATTCGCTCGTCGTTGTCGTCACTGTCGTCGTTTGTTGCTGCCAACACTGTCGTCAACGTCAAAGTTGTTGGTTAGATTGTCAAAGCTGCTGTTGTCGTTTGTCGTTCCACTTGCCGTTGTCGTTGTCGTTGCCGTTGCCGTTGTCGTTGTCGTTGTCGTTGTCGTTGAGCGTCAAGCATGTTGTTGTCGTTCAAGTTGCCATGGTCGTTGTCGTTCAAGTCCGTGTTGTCATAACAAGCGTCGTTCACGTTCAATTGTGATGTTGTCCGTGTTCTTCAAGCTGTCGTTGTCGTCCAAGTTGTTACCAACGGTGTCATTGCGTTTGCTTTTTTGTCTGTGGCCACCACTTTATGAAATCCTTCTTGCATTTTCCTACACAAAACACGTTTTTGTCAAATGCCCTGCACGACATAAGTGCGTGTTCGCCGACGATGTGACACATTGTGGTTGAGACCATGGCCGCGATGCTTGTTGATGCCGTGCACTTGTAAGCTCTTCGGGTGTGGCGGCGTCGAGAATGTCGCGCGAACGACCACAGAGACTAAAACTGCCAGGAAACGCAGTCACATCGGCGTTCACCGCTCTGTGGAGGGGATTGAGTGATGGAGAGGGCAAGGACAGTGGAGATCCGACACATGCCGACTTGGGCGATGGCAACGAGGATCCTTGCGCCACAACCCGGTCCGTGGAATCCTTCAGCACTGTCCTTAGTGGATGGATCGCAACGTGCGTTCTGAATCCTAAACAACTTGCTGCGATGCGCATTGCATCCTTTGCTCCGCCGATCAGAGCGCTTGTGGCGGCCCGAGCTGCTGCAGTCGACCCGTTGTTGTGCCACTTGATTCTTTCGAACGGTAGGCCGTTTGACGAGCAAGTTTTAGTGCAACGATGTGAGCAGCAAGACTTCCTGACGTACTTGCGAGGTGATGAGGCTGATGTGCGCACTGCTGCTGCGCAAAAAGAATGGCACGAAGGATGGCAGCGCATGGTGACCCGCACCAAAGAGTACGAGCACAAGGGAGTTGTCGAGGGACCTACGGCGACTGATTCCCTACAACACGGATCACCACAAAGTCCTGCTGCCATCCAAGTGGTGTCGCTTGGATCTGGTTTTGAGACGCGATGTTGCTCTCGTGCGTTTGAAGGACACGCGGCGTGGGTACGTCGCGCAATTAACACTTGCAAACGCCCGAATGTGGCCTGGTCTCGCTTCGCTGTTCTTTGACAATTACTTCTGCCACTGTGGGCTGATCAAACAGGTTCGTGTGGATCGCGCGGCTGTCCAGCAGGTATACTTTGCTCGCTCGTGTGTACTCGATTGAGGTTGGCTGGCATCAACACTGCTGACCTGTTGTGCCGATCCATGTTACACTGTTGTTACATGCAGTCGGCGAGCCAATTTTGTTACCAGGCGGGTACGTTAATAATGCAAAGGATTCTCAACATCCAGCGCACCGCCGCCTCATTGCACAGTGCGTGATTCTTTGCGATTCGCAGGTTGTGGGAGATGCACGTTCGTGAACGGCGATGCAACTGCGCGGTCTACCTTCCAGAAACTCGCAACGCTGCTCGCCGCACGTAGCCGACAGTTGAGAGCGAGTCCCTCTCCGTCTCCTGGAGCAACGGCGAAATGCCGTGTGGTGTGGCTTGCCGAAGGTCTCGTAGAGTACCTGAAAGCGAAGCAGTTTCAGGCGCTGCTTCAAGGTGAGACCCTGCTCCGGCGAACTCAACCGTCGCTGACGGCTACTCGCTCATTTCTAACGGTGTATTTCTTCGCTTAGGCATCACCGCGGTGCATCAACGGTTAGCGGAGGGCAAAACAGGCTCACATGTGCATGGGACGATCATAATTCCACTGCTGAGGTACGCAACGGGCACATCGGGTGCTGGATATCACAGAACCCTTTCGACACTCGGATCGATATTTGACAACGCCGCACAAACTGTGGTGTAATGCGCAGGCCACCAGTCGAGGAACTGAAGGAGCGGTATAACGCAGCTTTCAGGTGGTCGTATCCGGACCCTGACTGCTTGACGGCTGAGTTGGAGAAAATGGGGTGGACGTGCGAAACAGAGTGGCCACTGTTTGCGTGGGGGCTCCTCGTTACAGCTTGCTGGAACCCGCACGACACAGGAAGCACTGCCGACGTCGACAGTAGAGAAAACGGACAATAAGATAACACAAGAGGTTCACAATAGGAGTTACTTTCCAAAAAAGGAGTTACTTTCCAAAACAAATGAGTCAAAGTTGTGACGACACCACGACACCGTGTTGCAGCAAGCGAATTGGAGCACCAAACATCGTGGATGCAAACATAAATACGAGCGCGGGGATGCGCACAATCTACTCCGCCTTGGCGGCGGCTTCCTCGCCTTTCTCTTCGACGACGTCGTGCAAGCCGCATCGCATGTTCAGTGGCAGAGACACGTCGATGCGTTTGGGGTAAGCCAAGTTCAAGTTCTTCATGATCTCGCCGAAACCTTCGACAGTCTGGCCCAATTTGAGCCGGGGGTTGAATTTGATTTCCTCGGCGATAGTCGAGGAGGTGAATCCCTTGTAGTCGTGCGCGGGCCACACCTTGGTCTCGGGTGCAAGTTTGAAGAGCTTGTTCGTCACGGAGTTGAAGAGCGTGGCGCTGGATCCCTGCTGGAAGTCGGTGCGGCCGCAGCCGCGGACGAGAAGCGCGTCTCCGGTGAACACCATTGGGGGGCGGTGCTCGTTTCCTTCCAGATAGTAGGAAACGCAACCGGCAGTGTGTCCAGGCGTAGCGATAACGCGCACACTGAGGTCGCCGAACGCCACGGTGTCGTCTTCCTCGACCTTGACGTCCGCCACGGCGCCAGAGACCTTGGCGATCACGGATTTGGCGTTGGGGAAGATCTTCTTGAGTTCGCCACTGCCGGTGACGTGGTCTGCGTGCACGTGGGTGTTGGCAATATGGACGAGGTCAAGTCCAAGCTCTTTGATGAGCTTGGCATCGCGCTCAACGAGCTCGAGGACGGGGTCGATGAGGAGCGCCTTGCCCTTGTTGGCGAGGATGTACGTGTAGGTGCACGTTTCGCGGTCGAAAATCTGTCGGAAGAAAAGAGCCATGGTTGGAGGTGTTGTTGGCGGCGTGCTAAGAAGCGTTGAGCTGGGTTTTGTTTGCTGTTGGAAAGAGTTTGTGAAATTTTGTTTCGATTTTTGTTTGTGTGTTTTGTGCTGGGACGTGGAAAACGAGGCCATGGTCGGCAACGAGCAAAGAGGTCGGTGTCAAGGCAAGCCGAGCAACAAGGCGAGGGGGAGGGGGCAATGTACCCAGGTCGACATGGAATGATGATGAGCGTGCCATGAACTCCAGCCGCAGGGTGGAACACAACGTAGTTTTGAGTGGTGATACGTGGCACGCTAGGGTGAACCGGCTGGGGTGACGTATGACGTATCAATGTTCGTGTGTGCCACCAACAGGTGCCACATCTCCGTCGTCGGTGAATAGTGTGTAGTCAGAGCCGCGAGACCGGTGAGACCCAGCCGCTGTGTGAAGTCACCACTGGCTGGCTGACATGACACCTCGACAGCCGCTTTACAAAGGAAGAGACCGAGTGCAACAATCATGCAACTGCAACACCCAAAAGCAAACGTAAACAATCAACCGCGCCGAGTCGAGTGGAGTCGACACCGCGAAATTCACCGCCGTCGCCGTGGCCACACGAACGCCACCACAACCACAACAGAAAAGTGGATGCACCCCCACAGCACCAACACAACACAAGCAGGTGCGTACGCACGCACGCACGCACACACCAAACTAAACTCGCATATCACAACCACCGTCGTCGCCGCTCTCGTCGCCGTCATCGATTCCATGCCTTCACGTCCACCTCCGCCACCGCCGCTGTCGTCGTCCTTCGTCCTTCGTCCTTCGTCGTCGTCGTTCGTCGTCGTTCGTCATCGTCGTCGTTCGTCGTTCGTCGTCGTCGTCGTCCTTCGTCGTCGTCCTTCGTCGTCGTCGTCGTCGTCGTCGTCGTCGTCGTCGTCGTTGTCGTCGTGGTCGTTGTCGTTGCGGAGGCTTGGATACGCTCGGCCAGCGCCC
>ENA-OWNT01005697-OWNT01005697.1-seawater-metagenome-genome-assembly--contig:-NODE-5697-length-10148-cov-3.933274_pt1 | contig 10148 bp, 7 predicted proteins | sample MGYA00238136_ERZ651165 | MGnify/ENA primary metagenome ERZ651165 (study PRJEB26861, sample SAMN08777766) | seawater metagenome | isolation source: coastal seawater | place: USA: Florida | collected...
GGGGGGGGGGGGGGGGGGGGGGGGGGGGGGGGGGGGGGGGGGGGGGGGGGGGGCATGCTGTTATTTATGCTGTGTTGATGTGTTGATTGATTTTGGATGTCGGACCGGCCTCTTACTGTTTCCCGTTGCTGTGTGGTCATGCGGACCGTGAATTCGGACGCCCCCAACCGGGTGGAGTTTATAGTGCCCAACAAGGAACAATGCACCTCAACACCTCAACATTGATTGACAGTGAATCATTTTGTTCATTCTTGTAATCGTACATCTACGTCGTGATTTTATGATTTTATGCGTGTGCCGTTCGTGTGCGCTGGCGTTGCGAATCCAAAAAGTAAAAGTCGTTCGTTCGTTCGTTCGTTCCGTCGTTCTTCATTCGTTCATTCGCCTCTGTCAGTTCGTTCGTTCGTTCGTTGATGGAAGGTGGGTGTTGTGGTGTTGTGTTGTCATCGTGTTGCTGTGTTAGTCGTTGGTCGTGTGGGTGGCAATAATGAACGAGCTCCGAACAATACGATTGATGGCAACGAACCGACTTACTTCCCAACATACCGATGGACTTACGATGCACTGACGTCTGCCTTGACTTCCTGACGCAGTGTGGTGGTTGTGGTGGTGGTTGTTGGTGGTCGTCGTCGTCGGTGCAGTCGTGGTCGTCGTCGTGGGCATCAAACAGCGGAGTGCAGCCTCACCCACACGTGGGCGGTCTTGCGTGGCGGTGACAGAGCAAAACGCGACCCCATAATCTTGTGGACAGTGGAAGAGATTGACGCAAACGAGTGTCTGGCCATCATGTAAGTATTGCCACTGCGAAGTCGTGTATGGATTTGGCTGAACAGCGGGTATTACTAGAATGTTGCTGGTTCAGATGCTGCTTGTGCTTTCCGACAAGATCAAAACGAAGTTCAATGCAAACGAGACCAAACTTTACAACACCATTTTGACGGTATTTCTTGTGTGTTTTGAAGCGTTTCACCATGGAGCCCGAAAAGGCCAAGCAGGACACCATCCCGGCTGCGCAGCCGGCATACGGAGCACAGACAGGCACTTATCCGCCGCCAGGTGCAGGTGTACCCGTCGCCAGGGTGACCCCTGCAGCACCAGCAGCAACGGCAACAGCAACAGCAACAGCAGTGGCAGTAGAGCCTGCCTTAGAGCACCAACCTCTTGTTCCTGTGCCGTTGAACAATTTCCAGTCACCTGCACTTGCAAACTTCCTTCAACTGGAGGAGGATGGCCGTTGCCACATCCGCACACGCCTGCCCTGCTTTGCTTACGTATTTATGCTGCCATTCCCTTTCTTCTGCTTGGGTTGTTGCATATTTGGAGCAAGTGACTTTTCCTTCGACGATAACGAACGTGTTCTCTACGCCAAAACTTGGCGGGGAGTGTTTTCCTGCGGAGAGCCTCGACGGATTCCGTACACAGACATTGCCAACGTTGGGATACTTTCCACCAGCACACGCGTCAATGGTATCCCCCAAAGATCATGGGGTATCGTGTTGCGAGATGGAACAATAGTGCAATCGGGTTATTCCGGATCACACTATTCCACCGCTCAGAGGGCGCTAGCACTACATGCATTTCTCTTTGGACGCAACAACCCGGCATACATCCCTCCAAACTCAGCATCGCTGGCTCTGTACTAGTTTAATTTACTCATCTCATCTCCGAACTGCGAAAGTACGTCCGTCTCGCAATTTTGGTGTCGATGCATGAGCATCTATCTGTTGCGCTTATTGCATTTGGAGTTTCGACAAATTCGCGTTGTGGCAGCAACGACTCGTTAGTGCAATGGATGGTTGCCTCTACCTCGTTTTGGCGGTCCAGTTTTGCGAACGTTCGGGCCTTTTGCTTTTGCTTTCTTGCGGCTGCTGCGCTTCGAAAATCCGTCGCCACCCGCCTACACATAATGCAGACCTAGTGAGCACCCCTTCTTGTGACGAAGAGGATTGAATGACAATACTGACCAACAAATCTTCGATGTCAAGCTCATCGTTCTCGTTTTCTTCGAGCGCTGCGACAGCGTCCGAGCCTGAAAATGCTAGAAGCTCAGCCTGGAACGACGACAAACACGTCAATCGCAGCCCTTGTGCTCGCCGTTTATGCGAGCAACTAATTGCACACCTTCATTGATTCACCCTTTTTCTGGAGGTCCTCAATTTCAGTCTGTGAGAAAGAAAGTGTTCCATGAAAACACGACAGTTTGTACTCACAGCGTAGTTCCACACACCTTTCTCAATTCGTTGTCCAAACGTTTCCAGGTCTGCTTTTCTCTATTTTGCTTGATTTTAAACGCTTCAATTGCTTCTTGTGGAACGACCTACGGCATGGACATACCCCGTCAATATTTGTCTTTCCAGCAGGCCTCAACAGTCAACGGTACCTGTCCACGCTTTACGTGTTTCACTTGGCGTCGACGGTTGCCGATGGAGACCACAGCCTACAGACGTGGGACATTGCGTGATTGAGGCAGGGATCTTGAATAGCGATGCCGATTTGCATGCGATACAAACCTCTTCTTTTGAAAAGTCCTTGAGAGGCGCGCGGAGAGTGATGTCAAATGTAAAGTTGATGGTGGCATTGTAGTTCGTAATGCCTGATGCACGGACGTGGCAGCAGTGTTAGAGCGCCGAGATGGTCGTGACACAAAGTTGGCGTGCAGCTTACCTTTCAATTTTTCTACTTTGAATGTCACTTTCTCCTTCTTGTCAAGGTTGAAACACTCTCGAATGGTAAAAGATCCCGTCCCAATCGGCTTGGACAAGAATTTTTTTGGTTTCTTTGGCCCCAACCTTCAAATGTACGAAAATAGTGAATTTTTGACGTTGTGTCGTGTGACTTGAGAGGACAACGCACTCAAATGGCAATTTCCAGTGCCAAATTTCCCATGTCACTTTGTCGTCGACGTGCAGGTTGGAGTACGACCACCATAGACGATACCTGGGGTTTTTGTCAAGCGGAAATGCCTACATGCCGAAGGTGCGGTTATTGTCATCACCCAGTTGCTTCAGGGACCAGAAATGTTATGTCTGCACCTTGCTGTCTTGGTCGAGCTGTGGAAGTCCTTTGATGTGAATATGTAAATATCTAAAGATCGAATAATTGTGAACGGCAGGCCGAACCAACGGTGTGGCATCATGTGACTGTGGCCCAACGTACGAATTCGAGACATGCTGATCATCCGCGGCACCCTTCATGATGTGACCGTACAACTGAACAAGAAAGTGTTGGGTGACAAAATTTTCTCGAAAATATCGCAACGAACGAAAGCAGTCAGAGTGCAACAGAACAAACATTTTTTGCTGAATTGATTCGAAGGTCGAAATTTTCAACATAACCGCTGGGGTCAAAGCATTCCTTGAGGAATCTGCAATGCGATACGGTTTGCACAGGCAGTTGTGGCACAAGTCATGCGATGGAAGGGACAACAGATTTTCTCATATCCAGCTGACACAGTGTAACGAACCGGAGCGTACGTGATGCTGGAGATCCTGTACTTAACCTTTCTTTCGTCACTCTGTCCCAAAATCCCTCACCGACAACTGACTAAAACAAACAAGCAATGACACAAGCTCGGAGTTAACAAAGCCGCGAGCTGAGCGACAGAAAATTCTAGTCTACGCAACATGCCTTTCGCAACTCTCGTTGCAACGTCATAACTGGCCTGTCCAACAACAATGTTGTTCCACGATCACAAACAGGGACGCCGCACTTTGCAAATGACATGAGTCACGGACCAAAAAGCTGTCGGATTCGCTTGAATAAAGTCGCAAAATTCCTGTGTGTTGAACTTGATTTTCTTTCGCTTCATAGATTTCAGCAGTTGCAGGTTGAAATTGCTCATGTGCGTTTCTCCACCGAATGCCTTTAATGACGATGTGAAAACAGCAAGACCATGATGTGAATCTCGAATCTCGCAGGGGGTGAGCGACAAATAAACATTACTCACCTCCACCATCAAGTGCGCAAACTCCTTGTCGTCGATATATCCCGACTTGTCGGCATCATAAATCTCGAAAAAGAAGTGCGCTAATCCTCGCAGTGGCATTGTACAAAAATTCCACAAAGAAATTGCGAACTCTCCAAAATCGAGCTCGCCGGATCCGTCCAAGTCAAAAGCAGCGAATGCTCGCTTCGCGAGTGGCGTCAGGAAAGTAAGCTCGTATTTGGTGAAAAACTCTTGAATACTAACTGTGCCACTTCCATCTTCATCTGCCTTGTCTTTCTCTTTTAAGATTCTCTTCAAGTAGTAGTTCGACAGGCGCAGACGTGTGAATACACAAATGAGTTCCCCGTAGCCGAGTTTGCTGAGCCATTTGTACTGCGGGTTAATGACCGGCACGGGCTCTGACGAAAGTGAGTCGTCCATGTTGACGCACTCAACTGCTTATTTTCGATCTGTGGACTCACATCAGCAAAGGATGGCGTACAACTTGTAACCACATGCCGTGCACGCCAACAAATCGGCAATACTACACAACCGATTGAAGAGCCAGCACCTCTGTCTCAACTCGTACGGATTCGTTCCCACCACATATAATTTTCAGAACAAAAAATTGTTCAATTGTAAGCTGTGGCCTTCGTAGACAGCTACAATGCTGTGACCTTAGTAGACAGTGTGTCCGGCACACTGCTCGTACACTCAGTGGTGTGTCCGTGCTTTTACAGGTCGACAACTTCGACACAGAAGCGCGTCCAGAACACATTAGGCAGAAGGCACACGGCACAAAAGTCACTCCGCACAGGGCACAGGACACAAGGACACCACCTACACTCCACATCCATCCGATCACAAGACGGCGTGTGACACGAATAAGTGAAGGTAAGAACAACGACGACGACGGCCACAGCGACGGCGACGGTGACTGTCGGACGAACGAAGAACGAAGGAACGAAGGTGGCGAAGGAACTTGAAAGCAGGCAAAGAAGGAACGAACACCGAGAAACTGAAGAACGAACGGAAGCACGAATGAAACGGCAAACGAACTTTGACCAACAACAGCCGATGCCCGTTAATATTCAAAAATTCCGAATTGACTAATACCTGAAGTACTACACTCAGTACCTGGTTTTACAGTGCATAATAAAAGTACACGTCGACGTCGCCACAACAATGAGTGAGTGAGTGAGTGAGTGAGTGGGAGTGAGTGGGTGAGTGAGAGTGAGTGTGAGTTGGTGATTTATTTTCAAATCAGTCGTCAGTCAGTCAGTCATTCATTCATTCACTCAGTGACGGTGAGTGAGTGAGTGACTGCGACGTCGTTCAATCAATCGTTCGTTCAATCATTCGTTCGTTCGTTCGTTCGTTGGGTTGGCGCTGACGCCGTTGACACGGACACACGGATGGACGTTTGTTTTGTTCACGTCAATCAAGCTGTCGAGTTGTCGAGTCATCAGTCGAAGTGCGGCGTGTGCGTGTTGCGTGGCTGATGTGACCACTCACTCATTCAGGGAAAGGCGGGGAAAACGTGGACACACTGGTGGGCGATGGCTGAGTGCTGCGTGCTGTTGCACGCTGTTGTTGAAGTGCCGTGCCGACCGACAAGTAGTCTGCTGTGGTTTGTTGTTGCATCGGAGTTGAACCGTGAAGCAGCGTGTTTGACTGGCATGTGATTCGTGTTTTGGCGTGAAACAGACCGCTGCAGAGTCGCGGTGGTTGCCACCACCACGGTCATGTCCCTATTTTTTTTAACTGGTCGGAAAACATCATCGTTCCCTTGCGCGTTTGCTGTAGAAGCTTTACGAGGACTTGTAAGATCCCCACTCGGAATTTACGTCGGGCATTATCCCAGGACTGAATTGTCAAGGAGGGGTGGCACTCAAGAAACTGTTAAAGGCTGCGAATCCAAAGAACTTTTGCAACGTTCTTCTTTTAATCTGACAGCATGGATCTCAAAGACGATGGGGAACCCCAAGAAACGGGGTCCTTGGTCGACACGGAACTGGGCGGCAGAGACAAAGGATCTGGAAGAAGCGGTAGTTTTCAACAGATCAAGTTGATGCTCTCTGATTGCAACAAAATGAAATTGAAGTTGTACAATAACGAATGCGATATTGGCGAACGCCAGGTGTCACGCTGCGCATCCTTGTTAAATTCAACATTGCGGTTTGTTTCGGCAACCCGTGATGGCGACGTGTCAATTCCGCGAGGAAGGAGGATCCTACAAGCTTTCTTGGAACGTCGTGATTGCAAAGCATTTATTAAAGAAACATGCACTCCAGCATCTGAGATTCGACATCAGCAGGCTGCATCTTTCATGATGAATAACATCTTGGGGCTCCTGAAGAAGCTACGCCGCCAGTCGTCGTACGAAGCTCGCATGGTTCGCCACATAATCTACGCAGCCATTTCGTCCGATCCGCACTGGGATGGAGAACCAGGTGCAGATCCAGATGCGCCCACCAAAGTTGAACATGACAAAAATATGAAGAAACTAGTCACAACACTGGCTGATAGTTTTGGTACGTATCACTGGTCACACTGCAGCCGTGTGATGTGCGCAGATGTATGATTTAAAATAACTGACCCAACAACAGGTATTCCGACCAGCACAAACCCCAAGCAGGTCCTCAGAGCACAAGTAATGAAGGCACACAAGTCGTACGTTGTTTGTTGAAGTTGAATGTCTCGTTGTCTTTCGTTTTATTTTGATGTGGGTGGCTTGATTGTTGTGGTCCATCAGACGCGCCGAATTTATGCGTTCCAGCAGTCCAAAAGAGGTTCGTTTTGCTGCTGAATCAATACTTGTTCGTGCAATGCATCTGAGCTCACCGCGGTGTTGGTTGTGTGTAGCTGGTTCTCTCCAAAAGTCGCGCAGGAGCAAAGGCCAAGGCGCCTCGATCATCCATGGATAATGGTGTCGTTCCTATTGTGTCGGCCGCAGCAGATGCAGGAGATGCAGATGCAATAAGCATCACCGTTTCTGTTGAACGCGACGGCGAGGCAGACGTTGGGCATGGAGATGATGTCGATGTCCCTACGAAACGTGCAAAGGGCATTCGCGAATGAGACAGATTGAGCTTCGAAAGACAAAAGTCACGTTTTGAAGGAACTCTAGCGACTGTGATAAAGATTACCCATGTTAATTTTAAAAATTAAAACAACAACATACTAAATATCACGTTCAAGTTGGTGGCTTACTGTTCTGTTGTTGTTTCCTCCTCTAAATTCTTCGTGCTGAGGGCCGTGCTTGCGTCATCTCGTTCCTTGTTTGTTTTCTGGGCACTGTCGGGCTCCCTAGATCCATCAGAATCTGCGCTCGCACTTGGACTGCGACTGCCGCTTCGACTATGAGACCGACTTTCGCTGCGACTGCGGCGACTGCGGCGTGATCTGTGGCGCCTTCGATGTCTGCGGCTCCGACCGTCGTCACGATCGCGGTCTCGTCCACGACTTCGATCTCGGCGGTCCCGGTCATGTCGGCGGCTTCTGTCGCGACTGCGTGAACGATCTCTTCGCCGCTCTCGCGAGTGACGACTTTTGTGTCTGCTACTCGTGGATGAATGACGATGCCTGTCACGGCGTCGATCACGCTTCTTTTTGCTCTTGCGGTGCCGACTGCGACGTCCATCGTCACTGTCACTGTCGCCGCCAAGCAGGCTTCTCGCAATGCTGGCTTGTGTGACGGGTGCTGAGCCCAAGACGCCAGGGACGAACCCAAGTCCACGTGCAGCTGGGAGTTGGTGGGCCTGCAACTGCAGCGGAGAGAACGCTGCTGGCTGAGTTGCTGGCTGCTGTTGAGTGAGGTGACCCGTCAACACTGGTGTCGTCGCAGAGCCCGCGGAAGCTGGTACGGCTGTGCCAGTAGTGCTGCTCGACAGTGGTACGCCATCGGCTTTCGTGGTGGGCTTTGCGGCGGTACTACTGGTGGAAGTAGCAGCCTCCGGCGCGCTTCCTGATGGATTGCCATTGCGTTGCATTTTTTGAAATTGTCCAAGACGGATTAATTCGTCCGGCGTTTTAATGATTGGTTGGCTAGGTTGAGACACAGTTAGTTTCCGACCAACATATTCGACGCCATTCAACGTTGACAGAGCTTTCTGGGCAGCTGCTTGCGTGGTGAATTCAACGGTGGCAATTTGTCCAACTGGTCCCGTGGCTGCGGCAGTTGACATGACTGACTTTGAAAGCCTTGAGAACAATACATCCCCGCATGAGCTGAGAAACTTGGCGAGTTGGTCCTGCGCAACAGCTGGGCTCACATTCTGAATCACAACGGTTCGAGTCAACTCTTCCACAGGGTTTTGAGCAACGGCTCCTGCCAAAGCAACAGCGCCCAATCCTATGTTGCCAAAGTTTGACTGTCCGACAGCGAGCGCCGCTGCTTGGGCTTGAAGCTGCTGTGGACAGCTTTGGGAATAGTGTCCAGGAAGGTTGCACCGTTCACAAATGTATCCCGGCGGGGGCGGCGGTGCTGGTTGCAGTACGCCGCCCACAGCAGGCGCCAGGGCTGCCGCTGCACCGGGAAGAGCACCGTCCACTGTGCCGAGAACTGGTGGTGGCTTTGGTGCCGGCGCTGGCGGGACTGTTCGAGATACGATGATTGGTTTGCCGAATGGTTCGGTGCCGTTCAATTTCAGCGCAATGCTGGCGTCAGTCGGGTTGGCAAACTCGAGCCGGTACGAGTGAGACATGCGAAGGACGCCGACGACGGGCCCAATACACCCAAAGAAACTCTTGAGTTCTCCCAGACTCAAAAAGTCGATGTTTGCGACATAGGCTTTCGTGCTCTCCTCACCGTCAACTCTTTTCTTTGACAGCTCACGGACGTATCTGCAGAGCCGTTTCTCTTCCTCTATCTCTTCGGCGGTTTTTGGGGGAGGTGCTTCCTGCTGCTTTGCAGCGTCCGAGTCTGTATTCTGGTCTGACTCCGCCGTTTTCTCTGCCGCTGCAAGCTCTTTACTGGCAGCCTCCTTGGCGGCTTGCTTCTCCATCATTGCTTGCTTGCTGATGCGGCACTTGAAGCAGTTTACCTTCGATGCATAATTGTGTGCACCACACTCGCCGCACATCCAATCCCCAGGCCGCATCGCAGGGTTGAAAGCCGTTGGTGCGGGCGACGCCGCGGTCCCGGCAGCGTTGCTGTCCATGGCACCAGGGCGTCTGTGGTGCCCACTGATACAAGTGCAGCTCTCGCCCTCCCCGCGAAAGAGGTGGAAGCTTCTCGATTTCACGGATGACAAAAAATTGGTGAAAATCTGGTGCCCTCTTCGTTTCTGTTGCCTTCCTTGCAACAGTTGTGCGTGTCTACCCTGTCGCCTGACACGTCGGCGCCAACAACCACTCGGTGTAGTCATGTCGAAGTGCACGCAAGATCAACTTCATGTGACTGCCAATCTTCGGGCCGCCGCCTCCACCACCTCTCCTCTCGGCGTGGGGTTGTACTTCTCATGAGGCCGTCGTGTCACCAATTCCTATGTTGCCGTTGCTGTGCTTGCTCGCCACAGCATATTCCTATCCACCCACCGGAATACATTCCAACGTCCGCTCGTTCACTTGTCATCCATCCGGCACTGGTTAAAAGCCGAACCCACCACCCACCCACCCACCCACCCAGCCACCCAGCCAGCCGACCCAAACCACCAAAAAAGCACCGACGCACGATACAGAACGTCTCAAGGCAAGACGCCCGCAACCACGCGCCTCTACCACAGCAAAAATGGACAGACAGACAGATAGACAGACAGACATTGATCGACAAACACGACAGGAGAACGAACACACGTGGGGAGCGAGCGAGCGAGCGAGCGAACAAGCGAGCGAACACGGACGGCGGACGGCGTTGAGTTGGTTGTTGGTTGGTTGGTTGGCCTCTCAATCAGTCAGCCAGTCAGCCACAGTGTCACTCACAGCTCACAGCTCACAGCCACATCGATCGACCGACCTGAAGCAGATCTCTCCCAACGCCACACATAGCCAGCCTGTATAAATATGGATACCGTCGAATGTCCCTCGATTTTTCGATTTTTCGACTTTGCGATTTTTCGATTTTTCGATTTTTCGACTTTGCGATTTTGGAGGTTGTTGATTTTTGGAGGTTTGAGGCTTGCGGAAGTTTTGCAGCTTCCCAAGTTGGCCGAAGAAGCCAGCCAGCAAGCCAGCCAGCCAGCCGTGCTGCGTGCTGCCGCCTGCCCAAATGGTCCAGTATGCG
>ENA-OWNT01005699-OWNT01005699.1-seawater-metagenome-genome-assembly--contig:-NODE-5699-length-10146-cov-4.552091_pt1 | contig 10146 bp, 10 predicted proteins | sample MGYA00238136_ERZ651165 | MGnify/ENA primary metagenome ERZ651165 (study PRJEB26861, sample SAMN08777766) | seawater metagenome | isolation source: coastal seawater | place: USA: Florida | collected...
GGTGGTGGTACGACGACGATGGCGACGATGGAAATGACGGCGATGACGGTGAGGAGGGTGAGGACGGGGGTGACACATTCAACAAACTTCCGTGGCCACACAGCGTCGACGATGAAGAGCGCGACACTCACAATTAACCCCACTCCACGAACGATGAAATGACGAGCATTTCAAACTACAGAAAGTGCGGTGAAGCGGTTTTAAAAGGTGTGAAGATTCGATTTTGCCAGACATGTTCGGTTCGTCATTTCTTTGAGCGCACTTTCTATTGTTTCTCTCTTTCTCTCTCGCTCTTCCTGCGTGCGTAGTTTCTGTCGACGCAAGACCAGTACCTGATTGCGCTTGGGAAGGCGCGTTCTGAACGAAAATGGAGCAGATTATTGGCAGCGAAGTTGACGATCTTCTTGCTGTTGCGCCGCTCAGCGAGAAGGACGGCGAGGTATTTTCATTGGACTTCAATGCGCACAAGCATCATTTCTGCAAAAAGCCGCTGGTTGAGATACGTCCTCCCGAAGGCATCCCGCAAGTTCTACGTGTGAAGGACTTTGACATGGATGGAACTTACGCATTGCTCAACGTTTTGAGCGAAGAAGAGTGCAAGCAGATCATTGCTCTAACTGAGCGGCTAGGGTACAAGCAAACATGTGTCGCAGGCATCGCTGCGCAGGACCAGTCGCTAAGAGGGCCTGACAAGGTTGTCTGGTGTGCTGATCAGCGCTTGGTGGACTCCATATTCGAGCGGTGTCGCCCGTTTCTCCCTCCCCATGTCTTGGACGGACGTCCCCTCAAGGCTATCAGTCCTCGTTTTCGATGTCTGAGATATCGAGTGGGACAGCACCAACTGGGCCCCCACAAAGATCGGGGTTTGTACCCGCTGTCACAAGTCGATGAGGATGGAGAGCTACGCTATGATGTTGCACAGGATGGGTCGCTTTCTTTCATGTCATTCTTAATATATTTGAACGAAGACTTCGAAGGCGGAGAAACATTCTTTTACGCCGAACCAGAAAAGCCCGAGGTAGACGACGAGGCGCCTTCAGAACCTGACCGTCCAAATAAGTTTGTCGTCGGAGACATTGTCTCTGCCGTGTGGTCCGGTGACGATGACTGGTACGAGGCAACCATCACGGCTGTGCATATCGACGAAGACGGTGACGTGACATACGATGTCAGATTCAATGACGACTATCAGGTGCGTTGGATTTGTATCATCGGTACCTTCGCTTAGGTTTTCAATCGAAATGGTTCTTGTCATCTTCAATGATCTGCAGGAGGAGTCCGGGTTGCACGCCAGCATCGTCAAGTCTGTTGATGGCGATGACGCCGACACGGACAATGCGACAGCCAATCCAACACTGAAAACGGTTTTAACACAGGTTCGTGTACACGTGTGTGTTTAATGATCGAGTCCATTGTGTATTATTGCCGTAGACTTTTGAAATCCATTATTTTGTTCGGACGTTGCAGGCAGAGGTAGATGCAATGAGGAAATGCCACTTTAAGCCTCGTACTGGTGCCTGCGTCGTATTCTACTCTGCAGAGGTATGTGGTCGACAAGCGGCTGTCCCCTGTCAGTTGCTTCTCTTTCAAAATGAGTTTGTATTGCTTTCCAGGAAGGATTATTTGACAAGTCCCCCATTCATGAAGGTGGCGTGGTGCGCGGGGGAAGCACTCGATATGTCATCCGAACTGATGTGATATTTGGACCTCCTGTGGTAAGCCCGGAAGTGTTCTGCATGTGAAGGCCAAACGTCCGATTGTTTTAAAAATGGCTAATGCTGACAGCGTAAGGATCAAGAAACACAAAACGCAACGGAATAGAGTTGTGTGATGATGCAGCCTGGTTAATAAAATATTTATTCATTGTACTGAAAACCTACGCTATTGTCCGCCCACCTTCCACGATGGATCGGATGACTTTCTGTGGTCAACAAGAGCTTGAATGGTCCACCCCGCCGACCGAAATGCTTGCAAGTTGGATTTTTCCCAGTCCTGTAAACCCGACACATGACCACAATCCACGTGAGCAACGACACCTAGAGACGAAGGAATTTGTTCACATAAAGTGTTTCGTACCGGAAATACAGTCGCGCATTTCTCAACCCATTCGTTGATGTCTGCGGGATCGCTGAGATCTGAAATTGTGGCCGCCGGAGGAGCTGGAGAAGCAGTGGGCGCCGTGGCTGCCGTACTTGGTTGACCTCCGTTGGCAGCAATGAGTTCAGGACTTGCTTTTTCCGGGACTCTCCAGCTTGGGTCATTCGACTTGCGATAGTCCACCAATGCCTGCAACGTCCAGCCAGCAGCTTTGAAGCGTTGCAGTCCGGCACGGTCCCAGTCAGGAAAGACGGTCACAGCCGCCTCTAACCACCCATCGGCAGCTTCCTGCACGCTGGCGGGAGGCGCGCCACCCACGGCAGCTTCCACTGTACCGGTCGAAGGAGCCGCTGTTGACGATGGGTTATCCGCTGCCACGTGTGGACTGGATGTCACTGCCGATGCGCTGGGAGTGGTTGTTGTAGCAGAAGGGGATGATGTGGCCGCAGCTGCAGCCGCTTTTTTCGCGCGGATAGCAGCTGCTCGCGCTGCTATGCGATCCGCTTCTGCCTTTGCGGCTGCCTCAGCTTCAAGGCGAGCCTTCTTCTCGTCTTCGGCCTTCTTCTCCTCCTCAGCCCTCTTCTCCTCGGCTGCTTTCTTCTCCTCGTCCGCTTTTTTCGCCTCCTCCGCCTTCTTGTCGGGGTTGTCCGCTGCAATTGCAGAGTTGTCCTTCGGTGCCGACGCGTCGGCCTGGTCAGGTGCTGTGGAATCTTCGTTGTCCATGGATGTGTGTGGCGCACTTTCTGTGGTACCTGTCATTGATTTACTGTGCTCCTTGACTTCCGAAGCACTATCAGCACATGCAGAGACGCCATTGTCTCTTTCACGCTTTTCATTGGAGCCCACGGCGTGCGAGTCCACATCTGCTTTGGCATTGGGCCTGACGGCATTTTCAACTTCACTCCCAGTCTTGTTGAGCTCGTCCGTGACGGCAGGCGTGTCCGAGGAAGCTTGGTTTTCGTTTCCTGCGGCATGAGCAATTGAGTCAAAATGACAAGTGGGCCGCAACGAACATGTGCGCGGTTTGCACGAAACGCACCTTGACCCATGCGGGAAAAGGACTCCATGCCGGCACTGCGCAATTTATCTCGAAGCGCGGCACTAGACGGCTGTCATCAGAGGCAAGCACGATCACAAAATACTGACGCGACAAACATGCGAAAAAGTTACAACAGCACGTACACTTCGGTTTGGCAAATCGCTGGCCAAGCTCTTTCCAGCTCGAGACGTTGTACGTGACCGACGTGCACTGCGCATGCTCATTCGGCGCCGCGTCTCAGCAATAGCTGCAGCTGCAGCTGCATTCATAGTTGACTGTGTAGAACGTCACCGATGAGTACGAAGCACACAGGAGGTAGCAAATACAAGACGACACGGACTGATGCTGCGTCTGGTTTGCCTTGCGGGCTGGTTGTGTTATCGCCAGTTGAGCTTGGCTCTGCAGGAGGCATCGGCGTCTTACGGAATGTGGCACTGGGTGTGTTGGGAAACAGAGGTGTGTCCACGCGGTCTTCGCTCGCTTTATCCGCCAATTCGAGAGACGCAAGGCCAGAATTCTTTCCAACAATAACAACGTCCAATAATATTGAGCATTTGCAATGCAACAGAGTTTGACGTGGCACGCAACAACTCACTTCTTGATTAAGATTGACTTCGATGAGGTCGTCTACGTCCGGTTCGTCGGCTAGCGGGTCTAGGTTCCGTGACGCAGTCCGTGAGACACTACGTGACACGCTGCGTGAGCGCGAACGTGAAAGGGAACGTGAACGAGAGGGTTCTCGACTGCCATGCCCAACAAATGAAGATAGATCGTTTCCATCAAACTCCTCGCTAGAAGCGGGAGCCATCGCGGTTGCTGATGGGTTTGCATCCGCCAAGGCTTTCTCGGCGATTTTCATGGACGGGTGTTTGCTGTTCAGCCATTCCCTACATTGCTCGATGAGAATCCGAAGCCCGGCTTGAGCTCGAGGTCGTCGCAACTGGTCGAGGGCGGTCTTGATTGCTTTTTTAGCTCTCGACTCATTCTCAACAGTAGCCTAGCACAAAAATGATGGTAAAATTTCACGTTCAGCTTGATCGCGTCAAGAGCAGGGTAATGGCATGTACCATCATCTTAGCAGTGTCTTGTGCTGAAGAACACTCCTGGGCATTAGAATTCCCACATTCCTTGCATTTGGAACTAAAGATGCCGCCGCGCTTGTATGCATGTCTTGGTGGGGATGGGACAAAAGAAACAGAGACGTCGAAACTAGGAACTGGTTTATCATCGTCCTTCAGCTTATTGGCCGTGGCTGTTGTCTGCGAATCAGCCCCCGCGTCGCTCAGCGAGATTTCTACATCTGAGTTAGTGGGTGAGCCCGGAAACGCAGGCTCAGAGGCATCATCACCACCTTCACCGTCAGTGTGCATACTACGGCTTCGCGAGCGCATTCTGCGGATCGAACTACATCACAAGGAAACATCAGTACACGTACACGTAGCAGCTAGATGCGAGGTGTGGCAAGCACAACGAACGTGGTGTCGTGGTTGGCCGACGTTGCGTCAGATAATGACAACGGTGAGGGTGACCGGTCGCTTCCAAGACTTCTCACACCGATAGGTGCCGAGACAGGACTGCCCGCGTTGGGTGAGGCGTGACCAAACATTGGACGTAGAGCAGGGCTTTCCTCGCCGGTGCCCGCGGGTGGTGGTGCTTGATCGTCAATTTTTGTGGTGTCATCGTTTGCATTCCCAAGCTTGTCCATGACAGCACGGTTGTCACGCAATTTGCTGAGAATATCCTGCCGAGCGGCCTTGAGCTGATTATTGGCTGGGCTATTCACAGATGCAGAGCTTTTGCGTCGCCTGCTTTGACTCCTCGGACGTTCAAATCTCGATGAGTCTGCATCATTTTGCTTCGCACCTGCGTCTTCAGTCGCAATGTCCGGGAACTTTTCCTGTCCAGGATCTGTTTTTGCATCAGGCGCGGCCGCGTTTGCTTTTTGCTCAGCCTTGGCCAGCTCTCTCGCTTCCGCAGCGGCCTCCTTCACTAAGTCCATCACTGACATCGACGACGATCGATGTCTCACTACAATTCCACGTTCGCGAGCCTTGGTGATTTTCTCCTGCAGCTGGTCTCGCTCCCAAGTTAAATCAGGAATCTCGTCCGTGAAGTTCAACTCGTGCGCATCCTGGAGCTCGCTCTTCACTGCAGCCAAGCGCCGTTCGAGATCTTCAAGATCAACGTCATCAAAACTCTCCTCGTCATCTAACGCGAGTTGAAGCTGCTTTGAGAGTGCTGAATTTGGCTTCAAACTGAGCCTCATCCCCGACACCAGGCCGGATACGGGCGGAACAACTTGTTTCTCCGCTGGTTGCGCAGCGTCAGCACCGCTCTCATCCTTAACGTCGAGGCCGACATCCGACGTTGATGCGGCGTCATTTGTCGCTGGCCCAGAGTCTGATTCTCGCCGGACCCCTTGATCTGTATTGGTCACGGCAGGCAGAGCGAGTGTGCCTGCGCCCGCGTTTATTCCCGCCGCTTCTGCATCTGCTGCGTCCGCCGCTTCTGCATCTGCTGCATCTGCCGATTTTGTGTCGGTCTCCGCGTGCGATTGCGCACTTTGTTCAGTTGCAACAGGTCCAACATTTGTGTGGCTTTGATCCGTGGACTTATCGATTGCGGGATCGGTCGTTGCCGGCATGAATGCAGTGTCAGTGTCGTCGGGAACGGTACTAGCTTCGTTGGTCTGCGGAGCAAGTCGCGCGATGTGTGGCTTGACAGCCTCTTGGACCGAACGATCTTCCTGCGCTGAGGGAGAAGGCGCTGGCAAGCACTTCCGAATGACAATGTTCCATTCCGCCGGGTCCATGGCAGTGTAAATGTCGCAGTTGTCGCGAACGTATTTGCGCACAGCGAGAGGCGTTGTGCGACTCCCTGATGCCATCAGGGCACCCATTGCCATGTGGATCGACTGTTTCACCTTCTTTTCGATTGCAGGGGACAAATCCTTTACGATGTTCTCTTCATCGTCACTCATCCAGTCTTGCTTGGTCTCAGCGTCTGTCCTTTCCGAGAGATTGCTGCCAACTGGGCGTCTGCCTCCAATGAGTGACGTCCATGAATGATACGTCAGTAGGAGGAAATTGCGAGTAAACTGCGTGGAGGCACTCAGCAGCTCTAGGTCTCCGCGGTGCTGGCTAGCACCGACAACTAGATCGTCGATCAAACATTCAGGGCTTACCTGCCAAGCAACAACGGCGGCACCGACATGAGTTAGAAGAAGCGCTTTGGTGGACTGCAATGTGCTCCACGAGCCTATCAACTCACCCATTTCCCTAATTGTGCCCTCACTAAGTTCAGTGTGGGGCGGTCAATTGCATGTTCATGGTTACCGAAAAAGTCAGCAGTATCTTCGACGTTGAATGCCTGCCCATGCACAACCCACACAGCGCGCAAAGCAAAATAAGACAGGTGCTGTCGAACCGATGAGTTGCAAGCACAGCACGAACCACAAGAACTAGTCGATGCTGGCTATGAGGAGACTTCGAAAACCAAGGAAAATCCTTCACCAGTGCCAACGTGTAGGATTGCGGAAAACCGTCCTCTTGTTGCGCGGTGTCGAACACAGTGGCGGAACGATGATTGGGAGGGATTGTGACAAGAAACCCTTCATCGAGAATGCGTACAGAAAATTGTTGTTGTGGACGCGTCACCACCGTGGATGTAGCCGTTTGAGAATGAAGGCCTAACGTTCTTGCTAATTCATTTTCTGACACCTAACACAGACAGATCAATGTTTGAGGTCCAGGCGATATTCACTCACTGAGCCACGATATGATACCTTGCACAGCTTGCGCATGAGGGCGAGACTCATCCGCAGCAGTCGTCGTTCACTTCTTTTGGATGAGCGCTCTGTGACCACAGACACTAATGATGGATTGGAGCTCGTCGCGTCCAAAACATTGAATGCCACAGTTCCCGGTGCCGGCGAGTCCGGTGCGAAATTGTCTGTGGTGGTCGGTTCTGATGCGAGCTTGCTCTCTCCTCGATCCTCGCCACGTCCGGTGCTACCACCGTGGCGTGCAAGGTACCCGCGGCCCCACGGCACGTTTGCGGGATTGTCTCGGTACTGAACACGGTCGGAGCTGCTACTCGGCACTGAGTCCGCCGACATGTGACGGGATTGTGAGGTGGACCTCGACACACCGTCGCGGCGCCGAAGAATGGAGGAGTTGGTACTGCGCATCACCTGCAGAATTCGAGAGTGAATATCGTTCGGAATGCTGGCAATTGGGTGGTCGATACACCGAAACACTTGTTCTTCGCTGAGTCCTTGGCTGGTGGCTGTGCGAATAATAGCGAGCAGTTCCTCAGTGAATAAACGGGCTTGAGTGCCAGAGAAATGACTGGCATGGAATATCTGCTGCATTTTGTGGAATAAGAGACGGTGGAATCGCTCCAGCGTCACTTCATACTGGTGCAATCTCTCGAAAGCGATTTCTAGTGTGGAATTGTGTGATTGACTCCCGAGCTGGTGCTGCATGGTCGCAGCGATCGACTCGCGGAGTTCGTCAATGCAGTCGACGCGAAAATCTTTGACGTGTCTGCGCAACACGTCATCCTGCAATCGTGCCATTTTGCGGTCGTGGAACGAGCTTCGCAGCTGAGTACTCGAGTACTGCAGCTGCTCAAGATGCGCCATGAGGTTAGCTGCTGTGGTGTACTCGCCACGACGTAGTAGCGTCAACGCCTGCATTCGAATTTCGCTCTGTCTGGAATCAACCTGGGCGATGGCATTCTGAATGTCGTCCATGCACAGAGGAACGTCACGGCGACCGCGCGCGGCAGCGTACGTCGGCTGCACTGGGGCCCGGAAATTAGGCGACGGGCCGTTGGAGTTCTGTGGAGCGCGATGTTGAGTCGATCGCCGCCGTCGTGCCGACGAGTGGGTTCTTGCGCTATCAAGAGGAGCATGCATCTCATTTACGCGAAGCAATGCACGATCCACGAGCCATTCGTTCGTGCGCTCGCTGGGCGACCTTGCAGGCCGACGAGGCGCACTGTGCCTCATGACCTCCGGCCGCCCACCGACCATTCGCGGAGCGGGCCGACGAGGCCTGGGCGGTCTGCCTGGCATCATATGTGGGTTCATTGCTGCCTCTTAATTCCAGGTTCAGCTCCGTGCTTCAACAACGAAGCACATGCGCGATTGAGCCTCATGCTTCTGAAAATAATTGGCAGAAGCGTCGACGCATGCTGAAGAAGCAGACGCCGTCGTCGCTACGCCCGCAGCATTCACGAAAAAAAAACAGTGCTACTGCCATGGCCTTTAGGCAAATTTCGACATTCGAACCCACTTTGGAACGTCTCTCCACGCGTCGTCGCAACAGTCGACTCTCCAACAACCAACGATCCTGTAACGAGAAACGACGCCCGCAACAAACTGCCCCACAACAAGCACAAGCGATCCACCAGTAAGCGGAAATGGGCAGCGACGATAACACTAGCAACACCACACGATGAATCGGTGACGCAACGGGACGATGCAACGGGACGATGCAACCACCAAATCATCAAACAATGAAAAGCACAATCGACAACGAACAACGAGCGATTCCTCCTCGTCGCGCTTCGGGGTCAGTGAGTGAGTAAGTGCACGGGTGTAGTCTATTCATTGCTGTGCTAAGTTTACAACGAGGGATCCAATAACATCCAACAGCCACAACAACGACAGCACAGTGCAGTGAAGTAGAAGGCAACGATACCACAACACACCACAACACAACTAAACAACAACGAACGCAGCAACGAACGCAACGAGACCACGACGCAACGAACGTAACAGCTAAGGCAACAACTAACAACACAACGAACGCAACGACACTTTGACTTACAACGAACGCAACGACACAACGAACGTAACAGCGAACGCAACAACTAACGACACAACGAACGCAACGACACAACGACACAACGACGCAACGACACAACGACACAAAGCCACAACGAAGCGACGAAGCAACGAAGCAACGAAGCAACGAAGCAACGAAGCAACGAAGCAACGAAGCAACGACACAACGACACAACGACACAACGACACAACGACACAACGACACAACGAACGCAACGACACAACGACACAACGACACAACGACACAACGACACAACGACCGTCGTTCGTTCGTTCGTTCGTTCGGTCGTTCGCCATTGTGAGTCAAGTCAGCTGACTCACCTTCGTTCCAACGAACTGTGAACGAGTGAGAGACGTCTGATCTGATCTGTTTGCGTAATACTGTACTGTACACTATACACTATACATTCGCGCGGTCTATAAAGTAAGTATGGCATATAAAATATAAAGTGAGCGCTAAAAAGTGTACAGTCGTTGTTTCGACTTTTCGTGTGTGTGTATAGAGGCGAAGGTAAAACTGTATTATGTCTCGAGAGACAGCGGCGACGTGCGCGTTCTTTTATTCCTTTTTCATCGCCGTTCATCCATTTGGAATTCCGAAAATCCCGCAAATCCCGAAAATCCCAGAATTCAGAATTCAGAATTCCAAAATCCACAATCCATTCCACCTATTTCCATACCGTACACTCCATTTACTTCACTTCCCTCACTCACTAAATGAACTATCACAGTGCCTTCGCAGCGCGCAGTGAATTATAGCACACAATATATACCAACCGTACAGTGCGGTATTTGGTTCGTTCCTTCGTTCGTCACTCCAAAAACCAAACACCTATAATATACCCTCTTTTGCGACTTTTCATCATTTTATCGATACTCCCGTATATAGATAAAATGCCGCTGCTCTATTGACCGCAGTGCCATTCTTCTATTTATATCCTTTACTGCGATTTTCATTATATTTCCATTCCCGTATATAGATAACAGAGTTATCACACTACGGTAAGTGATGTAACATGTATCTGCAAACGGGAATTCTTGATAAATCGCACTCTCTTACTCACTTGACAGCCAGCTTGCTCGTCAACCTGATGACCTGATGAATGAAAATGGTTTGAATTTTTCTCCTGCCTCCACACCCCCCCCCCCCCCCCCC
>ENA-OWNT01005701-OWNT01005701.1-seawater-metagenome-genome-assembly--contig:-NODE-5701-length-10144-cov-5.621734_pt1 | contig 10144 bp, 8 predicted proteins | sample MGYA00238136_ERZ651165 | MGnify/ENA primary metagenome ERZ651165 (study PRJEB26861, sample SAMN08777766) | seawater metagenome | isolation source: coastal seawater | place: USA: Florida | collected...
CGTTCGTTCGTTCGTGCATTCGTTCGTTCGTTCGTTTGTTCGGTCAATGAAGTCGAAGTCACGTCGCCAAAGTCACAGCCGATGCGTTGTTCGTTCGTTGTTAGTTGTTCGTCGTTGTTTCGTCGTTGGTTTGTTCCTTTACTTCGCTGCTGCTTCGCTGCTTCGTTTTAGTTATTGGCGGTGTGTGTGCGTGTGTGTGGATGGCAGCGTTGAGCGAAAGCCGGTCGTTGTAGTTCGCGAGTTCTGCTGCTGCTGCTGTTGTTGTTTTGTGCCCGCGGCAGGTCGAACGACCAGCAGCCCGTCGCTTCACAGTGACTGCACCGTCGTCGTGATTACGGCACCACGCTTGTTCATGCAGCCCATGGAAAGTCTTTCTCCGCAGCTTGTTGGGTGCTTGCCGTGGAGCCAGGACTCTTCCCATGCCACCAACGTGAGCACTGACAAACTCATTTTTGCGCACTGGTGGAGTATGCGTGTTGCGTGCAAAAAACATTGCAGCAGAACTTTCTCAGGAAGGCCTTTTGACGAAAGAGTTGTTCTGCAGAGTGGGTGGCACGCAGCGCAACAGCTAGTTAACAAAATGGCGATCCGTTGCATCAAGGGGATCACCATCCTTGACATGGATGGTCGACGGGTTTGTGCGAAATATTTTGACCCAAAGTTGTCGAAGGATGAGCAGCAGCGTCAGTTCGAGAGCAAGATCTTCGCCAAAACGAAGAACATGAATTCTCAAGACGAAGCCGAAGTGATAATGTTGGCGAAAAACATCGTGGTGTTTCGAAACCCTGCGGATGTCTTCTTCTACGTCATTGGTGACGAGGAAGGCAATGAGTTGATTTACGCAGCTTTGCTCGACGCTTTGTTTGACGTACGTTTTGTCCCGCCTATTGCTCGTTTGCATCTGTCCCAGCTTTGTGGTTTGCATCCGATGAACCCATGCACAGACCGTGGCGCGAATTCATGTCTGTGTTGCGAATGTTGCAGGCCGTGTCGGGACTCTTGCGGGGAGTAGTTGAGAAGCAGACCATCTTGGAGAATTTGGAGTTGATTCTCCTGACGCTTGATGAATTAGTTGACAGCGGGATCATTTTGGAAATCTCTCCTGCTGATATCCAGAACCGTGTTATGATGAAAAATGATCGTGGCGAGGACACATCGGCAGCAGCAGAATACTCGGCGCCACAGAGTTTCGGTAGTCGTTTGATGAATGCCTTCACTTAAAACAAAACTTGGCCGTAGACCCCGGTTTGTTCATTCATGGCAGCGTTGTGGTGTAAGTTTTGTACAGGCGATGGTACTCTCGTTCACTGTCATCTCAACAGTTGGTTCAACGTCTCACTCGTTCACCGCCACACCCCTTGTTTCATTCATCGCCATGTCCACACCGACACGCCAACATCATCGACATCGATGTGTTTGGAACGGTGATGGATGGGCAAGCGAATGCATGATGCACGTCTACGTCTGCCATGTTACGCCGTGTGTTCCACTGCGGGTGTTCCACAAACAGTCGACAAACATGGTTGTGTGCGAGCAATTTGACAAAGTAGATCATTGTTTGAACACGATGTGGACAAAAAGGTGTTGAAACAATAATAATACTGCAAGGGCGGGCAAGTTGTCTTGAATCGCGATTGGTGATCTTAGTTTAGCGTTTGTGCTCAGACAGCAAAGGAGTTGGCGGTTCTTCTGGCTCAATTTTGGAGGAGTCTACGGGAGCGATGTGTTGGTCCAGGGACGCGCTGGCCTTGGTTGGGGTAACTATGGTGCGTGCCGCCGTGGCGGACATGGACGATGGATTGGCAGGCTCTGACATCCTCGTCCTCTTCTCGGCGGAGCCCTCGGTAAATGATGGTACGTCAACTGAACTTGAACGCTTTCGGCCACTCGGTGTCCCATCCACGGAGTTGGAGCGTCGACGGGAGATCGGCATACCCATACCACCTCCTCGAGGCATACCCATACCACCACTCTTCGGCATACCCATGCTACCACTGGCCTGTTGACGTTGTTGCAGCAAATTGTGTTTCCGATCTTCAAATGCTGCTCGGTCGCGCTGTGCATTCAACGTGATCGTGGAACCCCACAGTTGGTTGAGAGAGGCACGGAGCTTGCTCTTGGCAGTGAAGTAATCCTCTTTCTTGGACGCGTTGTCCTCTTTTTCGTTTGCGTCGGACAGAGACATTCGAGCGGAGACACCCCCGCCAGACTCAACTTCTGCGAGTTGTTTCGCCAGCCTGGAGTTCGAGGAAGTCGCATTGACGGCAGTACTCTTGAATGTGAACGTTCGAGGAAGAGAGGGGTGTAGGAACTTTGGCACGTTTCTCAACACTGAAGCACGATACTTTTGTTCGGCCTTACTCCGGACGTCACGGGACGACCTCGTGTCCGTGGACTGCTGAGCGGTCGAGTTCAAAGGTGTGTTGGTGCCTTGTTGGTGTTCAAGTTCAGCAGGAATGGGGAGAATATCATGTTCCGTGTACTCTTCACTACTTTCTACTTTCTCAAGCAGAGTCTTCACGTTTTGGGCAATATCGCCTTTTTGGTTAAGCGAGTGTTCCTTGAACACTTGGTCAAGGCTGTGCTGCAAGCAGGTCGAGGAGTCAGCATCCGAACTGAAAGTGTACTCAGCAAACTTGACGTAAGTGTGTCCGATACTTTCAATCAAGTTGGCGGTCGCATCTGTAAGCGCATCTAATGCAGCAGATTCGACCTCTTTGAAACCCATTCGCTTGGCGATTCGGCACACGCCAAGCTTCATCATTTCTTTTGCATACTTCTCGCTGTCTGCCATGGTGTCGTTGTTGATGTCCTTCGCCACACGCTTCTGCAGCCAACCCAGAAGCCTTAAAGTACCGCGGGCATGACCGTTTTTCTCCCTCTAACTTCTTGCCTCAATATTCTCTTTCGTAATTTTCACTTAGGCGAAGCTTCCCGTTGCAGCTTCGATGTCGAAACAATGACCGTCTGCGTCTTGATGTCCCGTCCCTTTTCCGTGGAGTCATGCATGACGCCTCCAGCCACGGACGACAAGACACAAGTCATGTGCAGTGTACAAGAACATTGTCGTTGCCCAGTCGATCAAAATTAGATCATTGTCCAGACAACGAGACGAAGGAGACTACCAACACAAGACGAAACACATGCCTTGAAACGACGAACGCGTCAAGAGACGAAATTGACATGATTGAAGAGATCAAAGACATCAAAGAGAAGACAGAGATGAATGAGACGGCAGATACGACAGATACGACAGAGACGAAAGACACGTAAGCGACGAAAGAGACGGAAGAGACGACGGAAGAGACGACGGAAGAGACGACGGAGACGACGGAGACGACGGAGACGCCAGACAACGAAGCGGCGACGTAGCGACGAAGTAAGTGACGACGAAGGCCACAACGCCACAACACGTCGAAGCCGAATCGAAGTCGAAGGCAAAAGTCAAAAGTCAAAAGTCAAAAGTCAAAGAAAGTCGACAGACAGTGAACGAGGGAGCGACTGTGAGTGAGTGACTGCGACTGTAGGTCAGTGAGTGACTGTGAGTCAGTGGCTGTGAGTGGGTGGGTGACAGTGGGTGACGGTGAGTTGTTGTTCGTTGCCTGGTGAAATCTTCGCTGCTGTGCTGTGCGCCATGCGTTGTCGTTGTCGTTGTTGTCGTTGTCGTTGTTGTTGTTGTCGTTTGAGTTCGCTGCGGCGTTGTCGCGTCGTCGTTGTCATTCAAACTTTGAGAAGGCATGTAAGTTGGTTGGTTGGTTGGTTGGTTGGCCAGACGGCTGGTCAGACGCTGGTTGGTTGATTGGTTGTTGTGTCAACAACGTTTGTGAGTTTGTCTCATCAACTTCTCGTGTTCGTTGGTTGTTCGGATATCCAAATACCATGGGAATGGGATGGCGGAGTGACAGAGCGTTCGAATGCTGGTGTGACCACTGGAACCAAGTTGTAGCCTGGCGCATCTGTTTTCTGGTTGTGCGACCAAACACGAGGTAGTGGTGGCACATACGTTGCGAAGCAGTGAGTTGGAAGTTTCTTTTTTATCTTGGAGGTCCTCCACCAACTTGACCACTGTTCGTCACTGCTGCCACTGTTGTTGGTGTCAGAGTCGGCGTTGGTTGGTTGCAACAACCCCACGAACCCGCGACTCGCCACGCCATAGCTAGGACAGCCGTCCTGGTTGGTAGGCGGGTGTGCCAGTGAAGTGGTGTAGCGGCAACCCAAGATGCAGGAAGACCCTCAAATCACCCTTGTCAAATCATAGTTGAACAAGAAAAAGTACCGCGCGTAAGCTCCGACTTTCAAAAGTCATTTGACTGTGGAGAAATAGTGTTTGAGTAGCATTTTGTCTGGTCAAGATGATGTTTCGGCACATCTTCCGCGCCTCAAGCCGGCGACTGCATCGACGAGTTTTGTCGACACGAGCGGTCAAAAGCTGCGACGGGAGCCATGCTTGGCTTACCGAAGTCATGAAACCCACAGGATTATTTCATATGAACCGGGCCAGTGCCGGTTCTGTATTACGGTTGATCGATCTGGTAACCGGAATGTCTGCACTGAAGCATGCGGAAAGTCCCGGTGCCGTCACGTTGTCGTTCGATCGTGTGAGCTTCGGCAAACGCTTGAGGGCGTTCGAACTGCTTCGCCTTGACAGCGAGGTGGTGTCTGTTGGAAACTCATCTGTTCTTGTCAAATGTGAAGGTTCGAGTGTGGACCTCCACACAGGCCGCCGCACTCCGGTGATGAAATCTTACGTCACATACGTAGCAATGGGTGAGGACTTTAGACCTACTCAGGTATTTTTTATTGACGGAGGAGCGACCTGGCGTACTGCTGTGTGACAGTTATGATAATCTGCACAGGTCCCTTTGTTAACGGAGCCAAATAAGCATTCCGAGGCCGTGCAAAGGCGCACTGCCATCCTGGAAAATTGGAGCAGTCAACGACTTCCGAAAGATACGCCACTGGCGGACCTACGCCACATGTATGATTCTGACCCCGGCATTTCTGTGGAGACTCTGCTCTCTTTGGCCCCTCGGGTTCTCATCCCAGCGACAATGAAGCAAACTCGACAGAGCTTTCAAAAGATTTTTCTCCCACGCAATGTCAACTTCGCTGGGAATGTTTTCGGAGGAGACTTTTTGCAATGGATGGAGGAATGCGCCCGGCTATGCGCGATCGGTTTCGCCGATTGGCCAAAGTTTGTGACTTTGAATATGAGCCAAGTTTTCTTCAAAGCTCCGGTCCAAATGGGTGATGTCGTCGAACTCCTTGCAGAGGTTGTGTACGTCACCACGCACACCGTACACGTTCAGACTAGCGTCAAAATTCATCGACAAAACGGCTCCGAAGTTGTGGAAGATAGTCACAGTGGCACCTTCGTTTGCCTTTGTATCCACGATGGCGAGAATGGCGGCGGCAAACGTCCGGTTGGTCGTCAGTTATTAGTTACAGGAAAAGACGAAGATGTCGATCCTGAACAGCAGCGCATTAATCTCTTGAAGTATCTGGGGGCTAAACGATGCCATGAGCTATTCATGGGTGCAGACTTTCACAACCCCGACGACAGTCCGATCACCATGCACGACTAAACTTTCTTTATTTATTTCGCTCGTTTCGTACGACATGTATGCGGAGTCCGCGAAAACCGTTTGCAAACCCACCTTTCGTACAATGCAAGTTTGGGAGTATCGTTGTCCTATGCTTATTTGCAACTTGCGGCACAATGTGATCTGCAACCGCAACCGCGCCACGTTTCATTGTGTATTCAATGGTTGTTGCGTGGCACAATGGCATACACACCACACTACCACACGGCAACAATGCAGAACTCGCAGTGCCTTGCAACGGCTAACACAAGCTGTCGCATTCCCTCCGCATCTGCGATCTTTGACTCTTTGTCCCCCAAGCAAAACTGTACCCGGGAAATCGTTTGAACTGGCCTGGGTCCCTGGACAGCGCTGGTGGCACCACGCGTACTATCAGTATCCATACAATCGTCGTCGCCGACGGCCTGCATACCATACATGAGTGGTTTTTAGAAGTGGTTCAAATGACAATTTGAAGTACATTTAGTACAATCAATGTGGGCAAAGGTTCCGCAGCCGACGCAAGATACCAAAGCAGTGCCGGTCACGCTGTTCACGCCAGCGTGTCACACTGGCCGTTTGTTGCAGTCACCCACAATGCCCACAACGCCTACAAAAACATCGACCACACACAACGAGGAAATAATTTGTTCTCCGTGTGTCTGTCGTCTGTCGTCCGTCGAATCGTTTCTTTGCGTCTGCCCTGTCCTTTCGACCCGGCCACTGGTTGCTGAGGAGCATTGACACGACTGCTCTGTGTATGCACATGCTGTTCTGTGATGTTGAGTGGTGAGGCTACTTCGATTGATTGGTTGGTTGACGGGCGAGTACGGAAAGGATGCGTCGGATGGCTGTTGGCATTCAAAGTTGAAAATTGTGGCGTGAGTACGTTGGCGCAAGCAACACGCTGAAGCATGTATGACATAGGAATTTAAGGCCGGACTCACTATCCACCAAGATGGAGGAAAATGAACGTCAGCAACAGTGTGACCAAACCAAAACTGAGTCTAACGAGGGAAGAGCTGTGATATCTCCGGGAAATTTTGGGCAACAATCGTTTCAAATCCACGGACAATATTTTGCGCGCATGCTCGCTCAGGAAGTATGCGTTTCGACCGACTCTTAGACCACAGTGCCGTGCCAAGATAGTAGGCTTCGTACCCTCACAATGCGGGGCTATTTTTTTGGTGCCGTCTGCGCATCAAGTGTTTTGCTTGGGCTTCAATCGCAGGCAGGCGCTTACCATGTAATGCAAGCCAGCAACGGAACACACCTTCTGACCCCGGAACTGTCCGCCAAAATCATCACCCGGCTCGAAGAATTAGGATATTCTGTCGAAGAACCGTTATCAACTGTGCACAGTCTTCCTGAGGAGTTTGAGTGGAAGGATAACGGGTATGCGCAAACATATTGCACGGTCGAAGGTGAACGTCGCCGCATTCTCTACTACTTTCCTGGCCAGGTAGTGCAGCCGCATGTTCACGACAGAGACGCCAAATTCGAGGTCATGTATGGATCGATATATGTAACAACCTGGAGTCCCACTGACCCAGAAAATCATCACTTGAAGCTGTCTGAGCCATCAAAAACATCACAATTTTCGACTGGTGAAATAGTGACAATTCCCGGTGGAGTTCCGCATCGCGCCGAAGCTGATGGGGAGGTAGGTGCCGTTGTGCATGAGTGGGCGGGCGATTTTGAAGCTCGAACCACAGTATTCGCGTCTATATGGCCAAATGGAGACAGTCGATAAAGTGTGGTCCATCATCTCATCGTTTTGGGAGCTTGGTTGTACATTGAATGAAACTCTGCTCATTTAAGGCAGCTGCGTTGGAAGCCCGATTGTAATCGCCGTCAACGTTCAGGCAATTGAGGCAGGTACGGTCATAGCACCTCAATATTTCGTCCATGGCCGCAAAATAATGGACAGACCTCTTCATCCCACATACGTCAATCCCATCAATTCTTACTGCTGTTCAAAACGTTAACAACTTTTACAAGAAGGGTGTTTGCGGGACTATCATGAACGTGTATTTCTCTTTCCATCTGCAGTATCCACGTCCGAAGCAACGTGTCACGGTAGTCTCCTCGTCACTTCCCATCGCTAGCAGCACTCCCGCCACAACTGTTGCTTTAGTCCAACACTTCGTTCTTGCTTGCGACGTCGCTGCCCAAGAAACTGAGCTGCCAATCAATCTTGACGCCAATCACCCACAACCCGCAATCCACAACACGTCGCTGTCGCCGTCAATCAACACTGATGATGATACATTGATTCGTGCCCGCATGATGGTTTGAATGATCTTGATGGGGATAACATGTGTGCATCGGTTGATTCGTGTCCATTCGGGTCGGCCAACGACGGTGATGGTGACGGCTTGTGCTTGAATGACGTTTGTCGCGACCTTGATTCATCGTTCTGTGCCCAGTTTGCAGTATCGCAAGATGGCTGCCTCGCGGATGGTGTGTGCGACATTTGCTCTTGCGCTTGTTTCAGTCGCTGTCAAGACCCCTGTCCTAGTGATGCCGAGAACGACGCTGATTCAGACGAGGTGTGCGGCGACAGTGATGATTGCCGTTATGACGCTGAGAACGATGCGGACGAAGACAGCCTGTGTGGTGACGTGGACTCGTGCCCACATGACGCCGCCAACGACTTTGACAGCGATTCGTTGTGCCGTGACGAAGATTCATGTCCGGAGGACCGCGAGAACGATGCGGACAGTGACACAACATGTTTTCCCGACGACGTTTGCGCCTACGATGCTGAGCATGATGCTGACAGTGACGAACTTTGTGGTGACGTTGATTCTTGTCCGTATGATGGTGGCAACGACATCGACAGCGACGAAATTTGTAGTAATGTGGATAGTTGCCACATGGATCGTGAGAATGACGCCGATAGCGATGTAGTATGTGGCAATATTGACGCGTGCGAGTGGGATGCGGAGAATGATGCTGATGGGGACGACGTCTGTGGTGATGTGGATAGTTGCCCTTACGATGAGTGGAATGATGCCGACTCAGATATGATATGTGGTGACGTGGATAGTTGTGCATGGGATGAAGTGAATGATTTTGATTCTGACAACTTGTGCGGCGATGTTGATTCGTGTGCGTATGACGATTTGAATGATGTTGATTCCGACATGATCTGTGGAGACGAGGATTCGTGCATGATCGATGGTGCGAATGATGTGGACTCCGACACAGTGTGCGGGGACATCGATTCATGCGAGTATGATCCGTGGAACGACTTTGATTCGGACACGATCTGCGGCAACATTGACTCATGCCCGATGGATGGATGGAACGACGTTGATTCTGACGGTGTTTGCGGTAATGTGGATTCATGCCCATTCGATAGCTGGAATGATGCAGATTCTGACGTTGTGTGCGCAGACATTGATTCTTGCCCGCGGGATCGTTATGATGACGTAGACAGCGACTTGGTGTGCTCTGACGTTGACAGTTGTCCCATGGACACTGAAAATGATTGGGACAGTGACTTGGTCTGCAGCAATTTCGATTCTTGTCCGTATGACGGTTTGAATGATGGAGATTCTGACGCCTTGTGTGGTAACGTCGACTCCTGCCCTGCTGATGGCGACAATGATATCGACTCGGACTCTCTGTGTCGTCAACATGATTCGTGTCCGCACGACTTTTGGAATGATGATGACAGTGACAACCTGTGCGAGCAGTTTGATTCCTGTCCGATTGATGCGCTCAATGATGTTGATTCAGACGGGTTGTGCGAAGACGAAGACTCATGCCCACTGGATCCCGGCAACGACGCCGACTCTGACTTTGTTTGCAGCAGTTTGGATTCATGTCCTTTGGATGCCGCCAATGATATTGACGCGGACATGGCATGCGCACCCACAGATTCGTGCCCCAATGATGGCGAGAATGATGCCGACTCTGATTTCATTTGCGGTGATGTTGATACTTGTCCGTATGATATGCGTAATGACGCAGACTCCGATTCATTGTGCGAGCAACAAGACTCGTGCCCTTTCGATGATTTAAACGATGTCGACTCAGACTACATTTGTTCGAACTTGGATTCTTGCCCGAACGACAGTCTTAATGACTGGGATTCAGACTTGTTGTGTGCCGATGCCGACTCTTGTCCGAATGACACTAGTAATGACTCGGATTCAGACAATTTGTGTGCTCCACGGGACTCTTGTCCGACTGATGCATTGAACGACCTGGACTCTGACCTCATTTGTGCGGCCGTAGACTCTTGCCCATTGGATTGGGGAAACGACGCAGATTCTGACCTACTGTGTGAAGAGGTCGATTCTTGTCCTCGCGACAACTGGAATGACGCCGATTCCGACTTCTTGTGTGCTACCTTTGATTCGTGTCCGAATGATACATTGAATGACGAGGATTCGGATTTACTGTGTGGAGATGTTGATTCGTGCCCCATGGACTCTGTCAACGACGGAGACTCAGACATGGTCTGTGGCAACGTTGATTCGTGCCCGCATGATGGTTTGAATGATCTTGATGGGGATAACATGTGTGCATCGGTTGATTCGTGTCCATTC
>ENA-OWNT01005702-OWNT01005702.1-seawater-metagenome-genome-assembly--contig:-NODE-5702-length-10143-cov-8.418041_pt1 | contig 10143 bp, 11 predicted proteins | sample MGYA00238136_ERZ651165 | MGnify/ENA primary metagenome ERZ651165 (study PRJEB26861, sample SAMN08777766) | seawater metagenome | isolation source: coastal seawater | place: USA: Florida | collected...
GAACGTCACTTTGATCACATTTCTAATGTGCATGTCATCCTGAACGTTGAAAAATTAAATCAAAAAGCCGAAGCGACAGTTCACTTAAGTGGCGCTGAAGTATTCGCATCCTCAGAAAATACCGACATGTATGCGGCGATTGACAGCATGGTTGATAAGCTCGACCGGCAGGTAATCAAGCATAAGGAAAAACTCAAAAAACACTAGTAGTTAATTAAGTATGGATATACAAGCCATCGTAAGTTTGGACCGCACCGAGTGTGCGGTTCAATGTAATAGTAAAAAGCGTATTCTAGAAATCATTGCCGACATTGCGGCTAAAAATAATGAGAATATAGACGGCGCTACTGTATTAAACAGCCTAATGTCGCGAGAGCGTATGGGGAGCACCGGCATTGGAAACGGTATCGCCCTTCCCCATGGACGCTTAGCTGGTCTTGATAGAGTTATTGCAATTGTGGTAACCAGTACACCAGCAATCGATTTTGATGCTATTGATGAAAAGCCGGTAGATATTTTTTTTGCACTTTTGGTACCAGAAGAACAAACCGAAGGGCACCTACAAACGCTAGCCACCGTGGCTGGCAAGCTGAACAATAAAGACACCGTAAAAGCAATACGACGCGCAACCACCAGCGACGATATAATAAAAGCGCTGGGCTAACGTCGTAAGAGATATGATCTCACTGCAATAAGCAGTGCGTGCTTAAGATTTTAATAAAGGGAGAGGCAAGGTGAAGCTGATTATTATCAGTGGTCGTTCAGGCTCAGGGAAATCGGTCGCACTGCGAGCGTTAGAGGATTTAGGGTACTATTGCGTAGACAATATTCCCGTGAACTTACTGCCTACCCTAACCCACACTGTGGTTGATGAATACGACCAAGTGGCAGTAAGCATTGACGTTCGAAACCTACCTAAAAACCCCAATGAATTAGTAGAAATACTCGACTATCTACCTAGCTCATGGTCGATGACTATCGTGTATATCGATGCCAGTGATGACGTTTTGGTAAAGCGTTTCAGTGAGACACGTCGATTGCACCCGCTTGCTAAGCTTAACAAATCACTTTCAGAGGCCATTCAAGCCGAGTCGGCACTACTTGCCCCCATCGTTGAACGTGCAGACCTGTATTTAGATACCGACAAACTCACTATTCATCAGCTTGCCGAATTAATTCGCGAGCGTATTTTGGGTAAGAAGAGTTCAAGGTTGGTATTGGTGTTTGAATCGTTTGGTTTCAAGCACGGCATCCCCAAAGACGCTGACTATGTATTCGATGCGCGGTTCTTACCTAACCCACACTGGGAACCAGATTTAAAACACCTAACTGGCTTAGATGCACCGGTAGAAGTGTTCTTAGGCTCTCAGCCAGTTGTTACCAAGTTTATCTGGCAAATACAAAACCTTATCACCACATGGTTACCTCATTTAGAGCGAAACAACCGAAGCTATGTAACAGTAGCTATTGGATGCACTGGCGGCCAGCATCGTTCGGTTTATATTGCACAAAGCCTGTCGAAGACCTTCAGTGAAATTCACCCAGATGTACAAATACGTCATAGGGAGTTGAACCAGTAATGAGTAATGGAAAAGTAGGCTCTATCGAAAAAACAATGACCATTGTCAACAAGCTTGGGTTGCATGCACGCGCAGCTACCCAGCTTGTGCAGTTGGCCAATCAGTTCGACGCTAAAATTGTACTGAAAAAAGAAGACAAAGAAGCCGATGCTAACAGTGTTTTAGGGCTAATGATGCTTGAAAGCCATCAAGGTGAGCAGGTAACTGTGGTGGTAGATGGTGATGATGCACCAGCAGCCATGGCTGCGATTGAGCAACTTATTGCAGGAAAGTTTAACGAAGAAGAATAAGTGCATTTGGCTAAATAGCGTTAGTACTATTTAGCATTTACTATTTAACTCTCGTGGTTAACCCCCTGTATTGGCGAAATATTCGTCATTCGGTCATAATAAATACGTAATCGGTGTTTTAATTATGACAGCACAACAGCAAGTACGATATTCTTATCTTAACACCTAATCTCAATGCAGCATTGCATATTGGGTTCTAGCGTTACTCTTAAACCTGTTTAGCTTGGTAGGACTCGCTATTTATGGCAGAAGCTCTCGTCTCTAAATACGTACAAACCCAACTTCGTGCACTAAATGGCGCACTGAACAATGGTCAGTTTGTTTCTGTACGTAAGCTTTTGCTTGAACTTCCCCCTTCAGATGTAGCTCACATTCTTGAGTCTAGCCCTAGCCGCACCCGTGATGAGCTATGGGAATTGATAGACGGCGACTTTCATGGCGATATCTTAGAAGAGCTTTCTGACGACGTAAGAAACGGTATTATTACCAAGATGCTGCCTGCCAACGTGGTTGACGCTCTTGAAGAGATGGATACCGATGACCTGGCAGAAACCTTAAGCAGCCTACCAGAGCCAGTACTTGCCGACATTCTTGATTCAATGGATGCGCAAGACCGCCTACGCGCGGAACAAGCCCTTTCATATGGTGAAGAAACCGCCGGTTTCATTATGAATACCGACACCATAACACTGCGTCCAGACGTTACTATAGATGTTGTACTTCGCTACATTCGCCTTAAAGGTGAGTTGCCAGAAAATACCGATACATTTTATGTGGTAAATCGCACCGATAACTTGGTAGGCATTGTACCTGTGACCCGTTTATTAACTGCCGATACCGACGAAAGAGTGTCGGACATTATGGACGAAGAATCGGAAGCGATACCGGTGCATATGCCAGATGACGAAGTGGCAAGCTTGTTCGAACGTTACAATTGGTTGTCGGCGCCTGTCGTGGATGAAAACAATCGATTGGTGGGCCGAATTACCATTGATGACGTGGTAGATATTATTCGTGAAGACGCAGAACACTCAATGATGAGTATGGCCGGTCTTGATGATGACGAAGATACCTTCGCCCCGGTTATGCAGAGTACCAAACGCCGTTCGGTTTGGCTGGCAGTGAATCTTGTGACTGCACTAATGGCAGCGATGGTAAGCGATTTGTTTGAAGCAACGCTTAGTCAGCTAGCTGTTTTGGCTATATTAAACACCATAGTGCCGAGTATGGGTGGCGTTGCCGGTAATCAAACCTTAACCTTGGTTATTCGCGGTATGGCACTTGGACACGTTAATGCTAGCAACAGCCGTTGGTTGATAACAAAGGAGCTGTCTATTGGTTTCTTAAACGGTGCTATTTGGGCTGTGCTTATTGCTTCTGTTATTGCGCTTTGGAAGCAAGATTACATGCTAGGGGTTATTATTGCTTTTGCCATGTTGGTAAACATGATTGCTGCGGGCCTAGCAGGTGCTACCTTACCTATGATTATGAAGCGCCTTAAAATAGACCCAGCGCTGGCAGGCAGCGTTATACTTACTACCATTACCGATGTTGTGGGAATTTTCGCATTCCTTGGTACAGCCACACTATTTTTGATTTAAGCGCAGTTGATAGAACACGCGAGCCTAGGCGCTGAGGGCTTCTAAGCGCTAAGGGCTTTGCCCACAAACCCCTCAACATTAAGCTTATAACCCACACCCCATACTGTTTGCACTAGCTGTCCGCCGTTTAACGGTATAGACACATTATCTAGTTTGTTACGCAAACGGTTAATGTGTGTATTTACCGTATGCTCATAACCTTCATGATTGTATCCCCACACAGCAGTAAGTAACTGATTACGAGAAAACACTTGATTAGGATGACGACAGAAGTAATCAAGAAGGGCGAACTCTCTTGCCGTAAGCGACAGCGTATGACCGCCTAAAGTAACGCTATGATAACGATGATCTACCTTTAATGGTCCTACTTCTATGCTGTCATCACCAGCATTCAGCGCAGTGCCATTATCAAGGGACGGCATACTTCTGCGCATATGCGAGCGAATTCGCGCCATAAAAACCCGCTCATTAAAAGGCCCTTGAAGATAGTCGTCCACACCGGCTTCAAAATAATCTGCTTCATCAGCAGGTGCCGATATATCAACGTCAACTTTGCCTTCGACAGACATCACCCAGCAGTCTGGATTATCACTTACTAATGAGCGAATACGCGATAAGCACGACTGGGCAGCATGAGATTGCACAATAACCAGAGAGTAATGCTGAGCAGATAACAGTGACATAGCCGACTGGTAGTTCGACACAACGTCGTGAAGAAAAGCGTGCTCGCTTAAGCACTGAGTAATTGTTTGCTGAAACTGATTATCGCTATAGATAACGAGGATCATAAGGCGCTCCATTTTGCCACTTAAAAAACTAGACCGTAGCGCTGAAAAATATATTTCACTTTAATTAAAAGAATTTATAAAAAGCTTTTACTCAATTTTTATGCGCTTCCTCGCTTCTTCTATTCCCTCTTTTACATCCCTGACCTTTTTTCCCTGCTCTTATCCTTGCCTCTTTTCTTACCCTTCTCCTTATTATGAGTTCGTACTTTTTCAGACAAAAATCTGTGTTCATTTTGTGATACTTCTGTGATGAATTGCCGTTTTTGCTGACCTACATTTTTAAGCGCTTATAAATCACATCAGGGTATAACAAAATGAAATTAACTAAATTAGCTAGCGCATTGCTGCTTTCAATGGCGGCAGTATCAGCAACTCGGGCGGTTACGCTTGATGTCGAAATTACAAACTTAACGCAGGCGCAGAGCTTTACGCCAAGGCTTGTAATTGCACACGACAATACCGTTGACGCATTTGAAGTAGGCCAGCCTGCATCGTCTGCATTAGCGTGGTTAGCTGAAGCAGGGGTAATTGATGATGCACAAAATGCCGATTCTAGCGGCGCGAACTTCGAAGCTGCACTAGGCCCGGTAGACACCGACAATGGGTCGAATACCTGGCACCGTTTTGGCGGTCTTTTAGCGCCTAAAGCGACCTTGAGCTACGACTTCGACACCATGGATAAACCGTTGCTGTCGGTACTTGCCATGCTTATTCCAACGAATGATGCGTTTGTGGGTATGGATAGTGTAGAAATACCTACAGAGCCGGGCACATACACTTACTACCTGAATGCGTACGATGCTGGTACTGAGCTAAATGATGAGCTTAACAGTGCACGTACCGATGTGGTTGAAGCAGGTACTGGAAACGCGCTAGGCGGGTATGGCTTACCTGGCGTTGCAGGCGGCGGTGCACCTACGCGCATTGTTGATTTAGGTACAGGCGGCACAGGCGTAGGCGCACAGGTTGTGAATGGTGAGGTAGAGGACGGTGAAGATGGCCCTGTTCATATACATCGAAATGCACTAGGCGATACCGACAATGCGGCTGGCGCGAGTGATTTAGATTCAACCGTGCACCGTTGGTTAAACCCTGTTGCTCGTATTGTTATTACCGTTCCTGCATCTTAAGGGGCATCACTATGAAAACTCCAATTGTAAAACTTAGCACATTGCTAATACTATCGGCGCTTATAACCGCGTGTGGCGATGATGGTGACACTGGGCCCCAAGGGCCAGCAGGCCCACAGGGAGAAGCGGGCGCAGATGGTATGAATGGAGCCGATGGCGCTGACGGTGAGGATGGCGAAGACGGCGTAAACGGCAATTCAGCGGTATATACCGTGCAAATTACCAACCTGACTTTTGCACAACCATTCGCACCTGCAGCCGTTATTCTGCACGAATCAGGCTATATGGCATTTAACGAAGGTATGCCTGCAAGTATGGGTATAGAAGTCATGGCAGAAGGTGGAGACCCATCGATGGTGATCTCAGAAGCCATGGCGTCAACTGACTTTTTAGATGCTCAAAATTCAGGAGGCATTTTACCACCAAGAATGACGGGTGAAATGCAAACCTTAGTGGTTCCTGAATTAGACGCAGATGATTTAAGACTGTCGGTTACCACCATGCTGGTAAATACCAACGATGCCTTTACCGGGCTTAATGCTGCTGACGTAAGCAATCTTGCCGTAGGCGAGTCGAAGAGCTTTATGACTATCACTTGGGATGCAGGTACGGAAGCAAATACTGAAACGGCTTCCACTATGCCAGGTCAAGCAGCGGGAGCTGCAGGCGGTGGTGGCGCACCAGCAGGTTACGACCCAGTAAGAGATGACTTTGCCGATGCGGTTCGACTACACCAAGGTGTTGTTACTAACGCAAATGCATTTGACCCTAGCCGTGAAGGCTTGGCTACCTCGGTACTAGATGAAAGTCATCGCTTTGACACACCAACAAGCCGTATTGTTATTACTCGTACGCGCTAAAAACAAAAAAGCTGGCATGCCCTTTTGGGATAATGCCAGCTTTTATTCACTGTTCTTGAAAGACGTTCAATAAAGCACTTTGTGTAAAAACAACGTTTTACTTTATGCCCTTCTACTTAATGGCTTTTTATTTTATTACCTTAAGCGTTGGCTTGCCCTTTTTAGGTGGCACTGGTGCATCATCAGTATCAAGTGTGTCGGCATCTTCCAAAGAAGTTGGCCCAGACACCTGAACATCACTTTCTTCAGCTTCTTCAGCACGACTTTCCTGCGCGCGTGCAACATCTTCTTCAGTGGCAAACACGGTACCTGCACCGTTTTCTCGAGCGTAAATAGCCATCACTGCTTCACACGGCATGCTTAAACGACGAGGTTGACCGCCAAAGCGTGCTTGGAAAGACACACCGTCTATATCCAGTGAAAAATTAACGCATGCGCTAGGCGATACGTTAAGCACTATTTGACCATCTTTGACGAATTCCTGCGGCACTTCTACCAATTCATTCGTCGCATCAACAACGATATAAGGCGTTAAATCGTTATCAACAATCCACTCATAAAAAGCCCTAAGCAAATAGGGCTGGTTTGACGTCATAGATGTCATAGTGGATTGTGGATCTCGCGTTCTTGGTCTGTTAGTGACGCTTTGAACGAACTGCGAGAGAAAATGCGGTTCATATATGCATTGATTTCTTTGCTGCCAGCACCGCTTAGTTCAATACCAAGGGCTGGAAGACGCCATAATAGTGGCGCTAGGTAGCAGTCAACTAAGCTAAACTCTTCGCTCATGAAATATGGCATTTCAGCAAACGCAGGCGCTAAAGAAAGCAACGCTTCGCGAAGCTCATTACGCGCTGCATCAACATCGCCTTCTCCACGGAATACGCGAGCAGCTAGCGAATACCAGTCTTGTTCAATTCTGTGCATCATAAGACGGCTTTGACCGCGAGACACAGGGTAAACTGGCATAAGAGGTGGATGAGGGAAACGCTCATCTAGGTATTCCATGATGATGTGCGATGTGTAAAGCACAAGCTCACGATCAACAAGAGTTGGAACAGTACCGTAAGGGTTTAGCTCCAACAGATCTTCAGACAGGTTGCTAGGATCTGTGTAGCTGATTTCAACACCCACACCTTTTTCTGCCAACACAATGCGCACCTGGTGGCTGTAAATATCAATTGTGTCAGAGAACAACGTCATAATAGAACGTTTATTCGCGGCTACGGCCATTCAATTTCCTCCGTCGAGAAACAAGTTTATGCTCATGAAAATGAGCGAATTACAAATGCCAAAAAAGGGGGCGAGATGCCCCCTTTTGGTATTATACATAAATCTGTGCGATTAGTGCACTTCTCGCCAGTATTCTTTCTTCAGTAAGTAAACAAATACAAACAATACTGCGATAAAGATAAGTACCCACTTACCGATTTTGTGAGATTCAAGTTTTGAAGGCTCACCTGTGTACTCTAGAAAGTTCACAATATCAGCTACAGCTTGGTCGTACTCGTCAGGAGACATCGCGCCAGTACCATCTGACTTAATGCCTACGTAACGCTTAACCATTTCACCGTCAACCATTTGCTCTTCATAGGTGCGCGTTGGCGTACCTTGAAGTGGTTGAAGTACGTGTGGCATACCCACTTCAGGGAACACTGTGTTGTTCACACCAAACGGACGGCTCTCGTCTACATAGAAAGAGCGAAGGTAAGTGTAAATCCAGTCTTCACCACGAACACGAGCAACAAGCGTAAGGTCTGGTGGCGCCGCACCAAACCAAGTTGCAGCCGCCTCTTCGGGCATCGCACGAGTGATATAGTCAGAAACCTTTTCACCAGTGAACTGCAAGTACTCTTGGCCCAATTCATCAGGAATACCCAAATCTTGGAATGAACGCTGATAGCGCTGATACTTCATAGAGTGACAGCCTAAGCAGTAGTTCATGAACAACTGCGCACCGCGTTGTAAAGATGCCTTATCGGTTAAATCGATAGGCGCTTTATCAAGGTGTACGTTTCCACCTGCCGCAAGCGCTACGCCAGGTAGGAAGAAGGCTAAAAAGCACATCAATTTTTTCATTTAGAAATCCTCTCTGGCACAGGTTTAGTGTTTTCATTTTTGCTGTACAAGAACAGTGCAATGAAGAAACCAAAGTACATTACTGTCGCAATCTGTGACGCAATGATTTTCCAGTTTTCTTGTGGTGTACCACCTAGATAACCTAGGAAGATAAACACAATCGCGAATACGATTAGGTTCACTTTGTGTAGACCACAACGATAGCGCCATGATTTAACGCGACCACGGTCAACCCAAGGCAAGGCGAATAGTGCAGCAATTGCACCGAACATAGCAAGTACACCAAATAGCTTGTCAGGTACCGCTTTCAAAATTGCATAGAACGGCGTGAAGTACCATACCGGGAAGATATGCTCAGGCGTCTTCAGCGGGTTAGCAATTTCAAAGTTAGGATGTTCTAGGAACTTACCGCCCATTTCAGGCGCGAAGAACAGCACATATGTGAATAGTGCCAAGAACACACAGAACGCGACAAGGTCTTTCAGAACGATGTGTGGGAAGAACGGTAATACGTCATCAGCAATGTCGTACTTGCTTGTGTAGTACTCGTGAATTTCGTATTTAGTCTTCTCAGACTCAGGTAATGAACCTTTCTTGTGCTTAATTGCAATACCATCTGGGTTGTTAGAGCCCACTTCGTGAAGTGCAATGATGTGTAGGAACACTAGAATTACGATAACCAAAGGCAATGCAATAACGTGCAGTGCAAAGAAACGGTTTAGCGTAGCGCCAGAGATTACATAGTCACCCTGTAGCCATACAACAAGGTCAGGACCAACAACAGGAATTGCACCAAACAGTGATACGATTACCTGTGCACCCCAGTAAGACATTTGTCCCCACGGTAGAACGTAACCCATGAAAGCTTCAGCCATAAGTGCAAGGTAGATAAACATACCAAACACCCATAGAAGCTCACGAGGCTTCTGGTAAGAACCGTAAATCATGCCACGGAACATGTGCATGTATACAACAATAAAGAACGCCGATGCGCCAGTACTGTGCATATAGCGAATAATCCAACCGTAGTCGATTTCACGCATGATGTATTCAACAGAGGCAAAAGCACCTTCTGCTGATGGAACGAAGTTCATGGTTAACCAAATACCAGTAACAATTTGGTTTACCAAAACGATAGTAGCTAGAAATCCGAACACGTACCAAAAGTTCATGTTCTTTGGAGCAGGGTATTGAAGTGCGTGCATGTTAGCAACGCGCATCATTGGGATGCGTTCTTCAATCCAACCTAGGAAAGCATTCATGTTAAGCAACCTCCGCTTCTGAGCCGATGATAACGGTAGTGTCATCAACGAACTGGTAAGGCGGCACAACCAGGTTTAATGGTGCCGGTACGTTTTCAAATACACGTCCTGCCATATCAAACTTAGAACCGTGGCATGGGCAGAAGAATCCATCAGGAACCCCTTCAACGATTTCTTCGAAAGCGCCGTCTTTAAGGTGCTGTGGAGAGCAGCCAAGGTGCGTACAAATACCTACAAGGATTAGGTATTCTTCTTTCATCGAACGGAAACGGTTTTGAGCAAAAGTAGGTTGCTGCTCAGCTTCAGAGTTAGGATCTTTAAGCTTATCTTCGTGTGTGCCTAGTTCTTCAAGAATTTCTGGCGTACGGCGTACAATCCATACAGGCTTGCTTCGCCACATTACACGTACTAATTGTCCAGGCTCAATCCCGCTGATATCAACTTCAACGTCAGCACCGGCCGCTTTCGCTTTGGCACTTGGATTCCAGGACGCAATAAAAGGCACAGCAGCACCAACGACACCTACACCACCAACTACCGACGTGGCAACGGT
>ENA-OWNT01005704-OWNT01005704.1-seawater-metagenome-genome-assembly--contig:-NODE-5704-length-10139-cov-3.870702_pt1 | contig 10139 bp, 10 predicted proteins | sample MGYA00238136_ERZ651165 | MGnify/ENA primary metagenome ERZ651165 (study PRJEB26861, sample SAMN08777766) | seawater metagenome | isolation source: coastal seawater | place: USA: Florida | collected...
AAAGTGCAAACGCCACACGTCACAAACCCCGCCCATCCGGTTCGCAACAGATTGCATTTCGTTAATGCCTTGCGTAAATAGCACGGCGAAAGTCGGGATATAACGCCGTTGTGCTTGAACAAACGCCGCGTCAGCATCACACATTCCTTCCACCAACACATCGACCAGCCAAACAGGGCGTTCCGCGCTGTCATCCATTCCATTTCCAGGCGACATCTGCAACAACGACGGCGGTAAGTCGCAGTGCAAAAGTGACATCATTCAGTAATGTGGTCTTCACCTACCGATACACCGCTTGGTCTCGGTGCCTTTGACCGCTTTTTCTTTCTATGTCTAGACGCGCCTGGGGGCACCGAATCTCGCGCATGCAATTTGGATTGATCCAGCTGCCGCAGACGTGTTGCAACAACTCGCACTCCAAGTACTTCATGAGATTGGTCGACTGCAGCGTGGCTCCGAGCCTCCTCCTTGCTGACTGGAATAATTCTGAAATGGAAGTCCGATAAATGCTTGACAGCGTAGTCAACGTCGCCAATCATACCTTCTTCCTTTCCCCTCGTCGACAATAATGACTCCCAGAACAAAATGTAACCAAATTCAAACCTACGCCAAGTCCATCGGTAAGACACAGCTTCTGCATTCAAATGCGCCGCCACCAAATGTCACTTACAGCTTTTGCAGGTAACTTGACGCAGGCTGAGTGGGGGCCTCCTTCGATTCAGCTCCGCCGGAGTCCTCCATTGCTTTCGCGGCCAAAGAAGCCGCCACATCCGCCAGGCTTCTCAGTTGCCCATCTTGACGAGCAATTTTGGCCAGACGAGATGCAGATGCGGGGGACAGCGGCGCGCGTGGCTGAGAAGAAGACACGCTGTCTTTGCGATGGCGCGTATTGTCACCATGCTCACTATTTCTGACCAGTGCAGCTTCCAGATTGCCGCAAAAAGTTGTCACCAGCGCCGACGCAGCTTGACACATGACAACATCCACCCGTTGAGAAATTTCCCAAGTTATCGAATCCAACTCTTCAAGTTGCTTTGACACCTCTGCGTGAGCGGCGGCCATCGATTTTGAAGCGGCTCTATTTTGCAATGGACTGCGGTGCTTCTTGGCGCGTCGACCGGCCACTACATCGACGAGTGGCGACGAGCCCGAAACACTGTCCGAAGTAGTCTCGCGGGTTCGGTGTGGGCGTCCATGCTCATCGGCAAACAGCGAATCAGAGGATGAATTGTACCCAGCGCCTCCGCCGCTACGAAGGGAGTCTTGACTGAAATTGGGCATTGGCGTCCACTCACTGGAGTCGCCCTGCGAACCAAATGTTCGAGCACTTTGCATTGCTCTTGAGTCAACACTCCTCACAGATCTAAACACACCAACGCAAGTCACGACGCGCGTTACACGTTGGCTTCGAAAATTCAACTTCGGTTGCGCCCACGACGTACCCGACAGCAGTGCGTGCGAGCACGATATCCAAATTCATAATTTTGCGGCGCAGTTTGAACTGCGTGTCAATCAATTGACGAATTCCCCCTCGTTTGAAACCAATGGCGTGCGCTGCCGGACATCCAACCGTAACCTGAGCAAGCAAAGGAACCGATGTCAGTGATTGGAATTAAACACAGTAGTCTGATCCTGCGGCGCGTGAGAAGTACCGTGTCGAACACTGCTGTCGCTTTTCGAGTTCGATCTGTGATGTCTACCGGCGGACACGTGTCACGGCGGCGCGACCGTGATCGCAGGCGATGGAATCTGCGAAAGTAGTAACCGATCCAGCTCACAATGTCGATGTCTCGGTTGCTGAGGGTGTTGCTTGCATCGCTTCTGGCACTGTGTTGTATGCAAACATAATCACGAGAAATCATGGCCAACTCACACAGTGGTCAACACTCACCTTTGGGTGGATCGATTGCTGCGTCTCGGGGCTCTTTTGTAACCTTTGCTTGTGGTTGTGGTCACACTACTTTCACTCGCAGAGCTTGCTGCATGCACTCGGTGTCGCGAGTTAGGATCAGCAACCGTATCCACCGAGTCTTGACTCTTTCCGAGATCCAATTGCTTAGCGGTCGACGGTGTCGAGCTAATTTGTGAAACATGGGAATCTGAGATGGAGCGGGGCGTTGCCGCAGGCGCGTGTCGAGCCTGCTTCAAGCCTCCTCCACCAACACGTGGTTCAGATTCCGAGCGTTTCATCATCAATAGTTTCCACGGGCTCGGGGACGGCAGATCTAACTGCGAGCTCGTAAACTGCTCAGGAGTCGCTGGTGTTGCGTCGCCAGGTCCGTCAGCCGTTTTGGTTCGTGAAGCATCGCGCTGCCAACGCCGAGCGCTACTACTAGACGGCCTCGAATCGCCACGAGACCCTGCGAACACACCGTCGCGACCGCTGGTCAACTGCCATACACAATTGCGCTGCAAGTGTAAGTTGGTTGCAATGAACTGAGTGCATCCTTTCTTCTTCTTCAACTGCACCGTGAACACAAAACAGTCATATCAGCAAGCGTATTACGACGCGTGTCGGCACTCCGACCACGTACTCTCGACGACCGAAAGAGGTGGTTGCTTTCGATGCGTTTCTTAATCTGGAAATCGCGATGGAAATATCACAACACGTTAATGCGGACACTCCTCCGGGCGGCGAAACACTGAAATACAAACCTTGCTCAATGCTTGCTCAGCTTCTTCGACCGAGCGCCTCCGATGCTTGATTCGCCGTGCAAGAAACGCGAGTCGTACCTGCCGGCAAGGTGCGGGGCATACCACAGTTACAACAAGAAAGGCGAGCCTTGATCATCAAACATTGTCAAACCTCGTAATCTGCAGCAGTCCGAAGAGCTCCCACAATCGAATCGTACGAATCACCTTGGTTTTGGTTTGCCGTGGAAACACGGCTGTCCGGGGTCGTCGCGGATGCTTGCTCGGGGTTCCGGTCCAGAAGTGGGGCAGAGAGGGAATCACGTTGAATGGGCTTGCTGGTCACAGCCGCTTTCGGTTTCAACTGAGACTCTGATTTCGAGTCTCGCGTTGGGTCAGTGTCGCCAAGCGAGAAGGTTCCGGTGATTGATTCGTAAAATTGTTGGTGATCAACTTGTGCTTGCTGCAACAGCGCCTTACGCTTTCTGATGATGAAAGTAAGCATTTTCATCGGAACAACTAATGAAAATGAGCTCTCGAACAGAGATTCTTCCATTATCGTTCGGCGAAGTCTCTGCAATTTAGGCGCGGGAGCAGCCAATTGCAAATCAAGCGATGTCGGCGTCACGACAGGTGCGTCAATACGCGCTGAAGTTGCGACGGGAGTCGTCGTGGAGTTCACGCCTTCATCCTCGTCATATCCACTAGATTTTGGAACATTGTTGGCATCGGTGTCTGCGTTCGCCGTTGGAGTATGTCCCGACAAAGAATCTGACGAAGATTCCAGGCACGTATGCTTTAATCTGTACACTCTGCGCTCGACCCGTGAGTCATACTTGAAACTGTTCGCTCCAGATTCCACAGCAATTTTGATCCATCCATGTCCGTCTGATACTCGTCGCTGAATAGTCTGTAGTATTGGTGAGTGTGAGCAGGCGCTGCTGGCACGATATGAACGCACGCTGCACGCACCTGATGTCGTAACAGTTCGGACACGGAACTATGGAAGGTGTGCAGGATTTTATGCCGTGAAAGGTCTTTGCGGCTGTACACGCTTGGAGACGAAACTGCGAGAAAATCAAACTTGATCTTCCAACGGCAATGGTACCCACTTTCGAGTAGCTGCAAAAATTCGAAGCACCGCTCATCCCGCAAATTGGCAGAGTCAGCAGCTTCTCCGTTGCCGGTCTGAGAGCGGGAACTCGCAGGCTCGGAATCGTCGCTTGTGGCACTTGTTGCGGCACCTTGTGCTCGTGACCAGTGCCCCCACCGATGTGAGTCTGACACTACCGGGGCGAATGATACTTGGAGTGGGATGCACACTTTGAAGTCATGTCTCTGTGCTTGAGGCAGAACTTCAGTCATTCCAGCAAATTTCCACTCCGATGAAAAGTCATCTCGATCTGCAGTCTTTGAATGCGCAGACGAGTCATCTGTGGGCTTGCGCGGCGGCGACAACGTGCATGCGATGTAGGCGGCAACAACATTGCCGTATGCAGATGCCGACTCTTCCCGAAATAGTTGCTTCAGTGCAGCTTGGGTCAAGTTGTCTGAAACACACGATAAGCACTGTTGAATGTCGCGACAGAAAATCAGTCATCATGTTCGACATAACGACACCCGACAAACCTGTCGACAATGATACCCATAGAGTTCCGTCGTTGCGATTTGTACTCAATGACGGATCGGTCGAAGGTTTCACAGACACGAAGTCTTCCACCGTCGATCCTGCAAACAATACAACTTGCCATCACCAAAAGGGGATGGTGACGTGCTTATCAAGGCATGGAAAGGTGCATCATACCTAGCAACTTCGTCCAATTCGACACAAATGTGGCTTGCGTCAGCAATGCCTGCACGCAGCAATTCAGTTAGGACAGCGATGTCACATGCACCCCGCATCAGCATAGTCACGCACCGCAGTTTGCTTGGCCTGAAGACGGCGACGACCTAGATATTTGGCTGCAGCGGCAAGGCCCATTGGCGGTTTGCGCATTGCCTTCTTCATCAACCATGCGCCCCGCGCGTCCGGAGCAGACGTTGACAGAATGGGAGTCCTAATTCAAGCACGCCTCGCGGTGACCAAGCGAAATGCAGGGAGCAAAACGCAGACAGCACAGCACCGGGAGCAAACATGTATGCCTCACCTTGGAAGTTGGCCTCTTGGCGAGGAACTAAAGGAACCCACCCCTGTCAACTTTGAAGTTTCTGGCCCAGCAGAACCGCTATCTTGAAGGATATCGTCGTCAAAGCTATGGAAATGGCTATCGTATCTTGGTGTCTCAGGTTGCTCTTCCTGCCGAAAGGCAATAGCTTGGAAACTAACTGCTCCAACGTGGTCATCGGCAGACACGTTGACCATTGGCCGTCCACTCGCACCCACATTCGGCTCGTCGTTCTCGAGAAGATGCCGCAGTTGTTTGTTCCAGATGTAGTCCACATCGAGCTGCTTGCTCGTCGTCGATTCTTGTGGGGCGTCGACCTACATCGTTACAGCACGACCAGTATGAGTTGGCGGTATGAGTTGGCGGTAAATGTCATCAGCCGAACACACCTTCCATGCCCACGCAAAGAGGAGAGATATCGGCAACAGGTTGGGCACCCACGACGTCGCAAACAGCCACCAATTTGGTTGGTTGGCCAGCGGTCCAAATGTTGGATCTCGGTTGACAATCGCAAACACAGTGAATCCTGCGTGAACCAACATACCACCCACAGATCCAACAAGTACGTTGCGCTGCAGAAAGCACGGGCGTGTGCACACACAAAGTAACGGTCAGCCACTTTGCAACGCGATATGATGGCGCAGCGATTTCTCGTGTCCACGTACCAGTTGTGCCAGGGCGTGCTTGAGGTTTACAGATGAAACAATTTCAGCCACAATTTGGCTGCGATAAGAGCGTAGCATGTAGATATTGGCCATACGACTGTAAATGCGTGTACCGTAATAAAGAAAACACATCAGCACCGATAGTAACAGAATCAACATCAGCACTTCGAGGCTGTTATTCCAGATTTGCAACTGGAGCTCCTGTGGACCTCTTGTGGTGAGAGCCACGCTCGTGTTGGAGGTATCACCGCCAATGGTTGTCAAAACTTGAGCGGATTCCGCGCATAAAAACGTAATGGAACCGAAAACTAACACTTCGACAACCACGAATAAATTCCAGAGACGCTTGACGGCCTTGTGTGACTTGTTGGACGTCAGCACCGTCGCCCAATGAACCGAGATATAAACAAATATTGTGCAGTAACAGCACATACTCAGTCCTTCAAGGACTAGAGAAGCAACTAAAAATGCCTTTTCTGATGGCCCACCAACAACCTTTACAGCAGCAGGGTCGTCATATTAGTGGAAGTGCACGAAGAATTTGCGAACGATGTGGCGGCTAACTTACATGAATTGAGTCTGCGTTGAAATTTTGACACAAAGTCGTCGATGCGAAGCATCTCAAAATGCAAGCCACGAAGTCACACGTCCGAAAAACTAAAAATCCCACAATTAACATGTGCGTGTGAGATTTGTAGTCCGTATTACACCTGCGACGTCCACATTTTCGGCGCTTTGAATTCTTGTTTGTGCCAATCAAATGCATGGCCAAACGGACGCATGCAAACGCCAAAAATACGGCATAAACACATAGCGAGCCCAAATAATATGGGAACGCCTCAGGGAGTGACATACTTCACTGGATGGCGCTACGCCAGAGTGAGACTAAGTGTCAACAATCATCCCGGCTACAGAGAAGACGACTTTCCGCTGGTTTACCTCATTGACGGGCAACGAGTCACCCACTCGTGGGTCGTCGTTCCACGACAGAGATCGAAAAAAATACTGTTACTAGCGTGGCATACGGCGACATTTTTATTGGCAGCTGACACAGGCGGCGTTTGTGAACAATTCAGTCGACCCCAACTCCCACCCACGTCATTCCATTCGGCAGACGTGGTTGACACTGAGAACCGGTCCAGTTCCGTTCACCGCGAGCACGGCACATCCGTTCTGATTCTTCATCCGACATGCTAGCCTTCGGGTGACTCCACACGACAGCTGTGTCGGTGGCACGACACCGACCACATTGGGCGCAAGCAATCACGCCGTCACGCCATCAACCACGCCATCACGGCGCCGTGTCGTCACGCACGCTGCCATTCGTTCGTTCGTTCGTTGGTTCGAACGACGACGGACGAACGAACGAACGAACGAACGAACGAACGAACAAACGAACGAACGAACGAACCAAACCACCAAACCACCACCACTTGGACGCTCGCTCGTCCCCATTTGATTGAGTTCGAGGAAACCACAGCGTAATCCCGGATAAGGAAAATATCATGTCAGTCGATATACCTGCAGAGATGTTATCTATAAATAGTATTACTCAGAGTTATCTCAATGAAGGAAACTCGACTGTGGCAGTGGACGACGTAGTGTAATCCTGAATGAGGAAACATTGTGGAAAGCACTTAATGACTGCGGAAATGTTATCTATAATCGATAATATGATAATTAGCGGCGGCCGCCAACTTACACGCTCACAGCCAGCCAGCCAGCCACGGCGGCATTTCGTGTAATTTTGGTACGACGATGCGTGTAATTACATGATTATAGAAAGGTATTTTTACACAATTGTACGTTTTTACACGATACTCACAATTGATTTATAAGGTGTAACAGTGAAACTGTAAAAAATGAGGTGGCTGATAATAACGTGTAATTACACGAATCCACGAAGACTTTTTACAGGAGTACCTTCCCTGGACTTTGGCTTGGATTCATCGTCGTCGTCGTCGTTGTCGTTCGTCGTTCGTTCGTTCGCCGTCGTCGGTCGTTGGTCGTCGTCGTCGTCGTTGTTGCCGTCGTGGTGAAGTTGTTGGTTGGTTGTTGGATGGTTGTTGGTTGGTTGGTTGTTGGTTGTGGAGTTGTGAAGTCTAAAGCAGGCACTGTTCGGTGTCTGCCCTCCCGTTTCGATGCTCCGGCGGTGAGTGACTGGTTTGATGGTCACATGGGTTGCTTGTTGGTTGTTGTCCAACGGTGTGCCTTACACGATAGGGCGGATTGAAGTAGGAATGTGGAAGAGTTGTTGCGGCGCTTGGCGCACGAGCAGTCGTCGGTTGCTTGGCAATGTGAGATTCTGTGCTTTCACACAATGTGCTGTGTTGGGTGTCTTCAGTGGTGGATGCTTGTAGCAGATGTTGACCAGTGGCCAGCATTGCCACCTTCTTCTGTTGAGGTGCAATGCTGCGGTAACAAGACAAGCAAAACAAGCGCTTCTCAACGGCTTCCGAGTAGCACCTTGTTGGGGAAGGAAAATTGACACATAAGTCGTTCCACCTCAAGGAAATTGTGCGGTGTTGTCTTGTGTTTGTATTTACAACCACCACTTATTTTGCTCGACAGACACCATGAGACTCTTCTCTTGCAGCTGGAGGGCAGTGTCTTTGTTCGTCGCGGCGTTGGCGCTCTGCCGGTGCTTCGTTGCGGCGAAAGGTGAGAAAGTTAGTGCAGGTGCCGGAACCATGGATGCTTCTGCCTTGCAGGGCTGTTTGGTCAATGTGCACGCCCTGGACCCCGAAGAGAAGCTTTTGACTCTCGGATCCGCATGGAATGCAATGAGTCCGAACGCTAGGCTCGGATTCCTTCAAGAAATTCGTCGTGCTGAGCGCGCCGAAGACGTCAATGACTTCACCCTTATCCAGATTGCCGCGGTAGAGTCACCAGAGTTTTCTAAAGCCCCAGTCGGTTGTTTATCAACAGCTCTTGAGGTGAGCGTTGCTGTCACCATGTTCCTGTCCAATGTGACCTGCTGTGACACTATTACGGTTGTATGATACACACAGGAGCACCCCGAGCGCGTTTGGGATTCATTTTCAACCGACGAGAGAAAGATCATTCTTCTTGAACTCGAAGACGTTTTCAATAGTATCCAAAAGGTTTCAAACTCACCCAAAATGCAACCACCATCTGCGAAACCATGACCTACTAAGTGGGACAACAGTGACTGGTGGGTTTTGCCACAGCTTCTCATGGCCCGAGCACGATGAGTGTGTGTCGCAATTACGTTTTAATGTTAAGACGTCTGGGACTTGCAGCTCCACCGAACACGACGCACAAGTATCCACACATTCAAATGACAAACAAGGATTCCATTGCAAGTAGCCACTGATATGTTTCCTGGGTTGACGGTGCTCGAGTGCTCGACGTGACCGAGTGAATGCACCTGCGACACTGCAGCTGCGACACTGCACTGCATTGTGTCACTAACAAAAAAGCTGCAAAGAACCACGATTTAGAAGGCCTGGCGGTTGCTGCTTTCAAGATCTCACACAGCAATCCTCCCACCTTCAACCTTAACAAAGGAGATATCGTTGGTTCGAATCCAACTTGCGGGAACCCGCAATGGTCAAGTGGTATGACATCTTTCAGAAGAAAAAATGAGATCTGTTTTTTGCTCGGTTTTTTCGTGTTGTTTTTTGGTAAAGACATCGCCAACACCACATTGACAGTATTCCATTGTGGGTTGCCAGAGTTATCTTTTATGATTATTTGGTCGTGGGTGCTCTAGTGATCGAAGTGAATGAGTGAGTGCAGCCACAACATTGCAGTGTGTCACCAACACTGCTATGGACACTACGGACCGTGAAGCACTTATAAGGCATGGCGGTTGCTGCTTTCAAGATCTCACACTGCAATTCTCACTCCTTCAAATTCACAGAAGTATCGTTGGTTCGATTCCAACTTGCGGGCACCCGCAATAGTCTAGTTGGTAAGACGCTTTCCAAAATGAGATCTGTATTTTTGGCTGTTTTTTGTTGGGGACAGACGACATGGCGACAACATTTTATGGTATGGCATATCACAGTTGACAGTACAGATTACTGAGTACTAGTAGTACTACTCCAGTAGTCGACGCGAGTGAGTGGGTGTGTACTAGTACCATTACTGTAGTTGCGACATTCATTGCACGGCTCTGTGTCACCAACACAGCAGCCACGGAATCGAGGCACGATTTAGAAGGCCCAGCGGATGCTGCCTTCAAGATCTCACACTGCAATACCAAACTTCAAGATAAAAGAAGTAACGTTGGTTCGATTCCAACTTGCGGGCAACCGCAATAGTCTAGTGGTTAGGACACTTTTCCGAAGAAAAATGAGATCTGTCTTTTTGTGAGTTTTTTTTGCGCCCGTACGCTTGTGGCAAAGACAGAGACATCTGTTCATGGCAACAGTGGTTCACATGGCAACCAAGTTTTCAACGCGAATCTAGTGTAGTCCAGCGATGTTCGGTGGAGGGTGCTCCAGTGCTCAACGCGAATTAGTGAGTGCAGCGGCGACATAGCAGTGTGTCACCAACACAGCTGCCACGACCCGTAACATGCGAAGCACGATTTAGAAGGCTTGGCGGTTGCTGCTTTCAAGATCTCACACAGCAATCCTCAACTTCAAGTAAACAGAAGTTTTCGTTGGTTCGAATCCAACTTGCGGGTAACCGTAATGGTCGAGTGGTT
>ENA-OWNT01005707-OWNT01005707.1-seawater-metagenome-genome-assembly--contig:-NODE-5707-length-10136-cov-3.678199_pt1 | contig 10136 bp, 9 predicted proteins | sample MGYA00238136_ERZ651165 | MGnify/ENA primary metagenome ERZ651165 (study PRJEB26861, sample SAMN08777766) | seawater metagenome | isolation source: coastal seawater | place: USA: Florida | collected...
TGGCGAGGGTCTTGTCCTGCGTCGTCGCGAACTTCATGGCGCCGATATAGCAGGCGGCATACCCGGCGGCGAAGAGCTGCTCGGGGTTGTTGCCCTTTCCGTCGCCGCCCATTTCGGTCGGGACGGCCAGTTTCACCTCGAAAGAGCCATCAGCCACCCGGGCCGAGCCGTCGCGGCCTCCGGTTGCGGTTGCGTGGGCGGTGTAGACGGGGGTTACGGACATGGTTGGTCTCCTGTGAAGTCGTGTGCGATTTAATCGTGTGCGATTCAATTAAGCGAGTCGGCGATTCATTTCAATCCCTTGCGATTTGATCGTGCGCGATTTATATGTCCGGCATGACCACCAGAACCCCAGATACCGGCTATATGCTCTGCTTTGCCCTCTACTCGGCAAGCCACGCGATGACACGGCTCTACCGGCCGCTGCTCGCGCCGCTGGGGCTGACCTATCCCCAGTACCTGGTACTGGTCTCGCTCTGGGCGCAGGATGGTCGGAGCGTCCGGGAACTGGGCGAGGAGCTGGCGCTTGAATCGAACACCATGACCCCATTGCTCAAGCGGATGGAAGAGTCTGGCCTGATCACCCGCGCGCGCAGCAGCGAGGACGAACGGGTCGTGCAGGTGTCGCTGACCGAGAAGGGCAGTGCCCTGCGCTCGGAGGCCGAGAAGGTGACCGCCTGCGTGTTCGAGGCTTCCGGCCTCTCGCTTGACGAACTGAGCCGCCTGAGGAACGAGGTGCGGGCCCTGCGCGACAGGATCGCGGCGCTGGTCTGACCGTTGCGGCGCATTTTCATAAACCCGTTATGAAACCTTAACCGTTCCGCAGGCCAGATTTTACAACTCCGTAGTTCAAGCTCCCTGTGAATTTGCCCCGCTTGCGGGCCAGCCAGGGATATGACCTATGCCGAAACTCCTTCGTCCGTCGCGTCGCGCCGTCCTCGCCGGCGGCACCGCATTCGCTGCCAGCCTTGCCATGCCTGCCATCAGCCGCGCCTCGTCGCGTCCGATCTTCACCCATGGGGTGCAATCGGGCGACGTCACCACGTCGTCGGGCATGATCTGGACCCGCACCGACCGCCCCGCGTAGGTGTTGATGGAGGCTGCGACCACCGAGAGCTTCCAGAACGCGCGCCAGCTGGCTCCGCTCACCGCGATGCCCAGCCATGACTATGCCGTCAAGCGCATGGTCGAGGACCTGCCGGCGGATCAGGAGGTGTTCTATCGCTTCACCGCGGTCGACCTCGCCGACGTCAACGGTGTCTCGGAGCCGATCAGCGGCCACTTCCGCACCGCTCCGGCCTCGCGCCGCTCGGTCCGGTTTGCCTGGTCGGGCGACACCGCCGGTCAGGGCTGGGGTATCGACGAGCAGGGCATGCGCACCTACGCGACGATCAACCAGCACGAGCCCGATTTCTTCCTGCACTCCGGCGATACCATCTATGCCGATGGTCCGATGCAGGAAGAGGTGGACCTCAAGGACGGGACGATGTGGAAGAACACCGTCCTGATCGACGAGAAGCTCAAGGTGGCCGAGACCCTCGACGAGTACCGCGGCCAGTGGAAGTACAACATGATGGACGAGCACGTCCGCGCGCTGTCGGCGCAGGTGCCGACCTTCTACCAGTGGGATGACCACGAGGTGGTCAACAACTGGTCGGCCTCCAAGGACCTGACCGCCGACGACCGTTACACCGAAAAGTCGATCTGGACCCTCGCCTCGCGCGCCGCGCAGGCCTTCCACGAGATGACCCCGATCTCCTACACCCCGGCCGAGCCGGGCCGCGTCTATCGCAAGATCGCCTACGGTCCGATGCTCGACATCTTCTTCCTCGACATGCGCTCGTACCGCGGGCCGAACGGCGAGGACAAGGAGACCGAGATCAACGAGCAGAGCAAGTTCCTGGGCCAGGAGCAGATCGCATGGCTCAAGCGCGAGCTGGCGAACTCCAAGGCCACCTGGAAAGTGATCGCCGCCGACATGCCGATCGGCCTCGTGGTGCCGGATGGCGAGAAGATCGAGGCAATCGCACAGGGGGACGGCGGCGCGCCGCTTGGCCGTGAGCTCGAAATCGCGAACCTGCTGCAGTTCATTAAGGAAGCGCAGATCAAGAACACCGTGTGGTTCACCGCCGACGTGCACTACACCGCCGCGCATTACTACGACCCGAACAAGGCCGTGTTCCAGAACTTCGAGCCCTTCTGGGAATTCGTGTCGGGCCCGCTGCACGCGGGGACGTTCGGCCCGAACAAGCTGGACGCGACCTTTGGCCCCGAGGAACGCTTTGTCAAAGCGCCCGCCGAGGGCCAGGTGAACCTGCCGCCGAGCGCCGGTCTCCAGTTCTTCGGCCTCGTCGACATCGACGGCGCCACCCAGCAGATGAAGGTCCGCCTGATGGACCGCGGCAATACCGAACTGTGGTCGATCGTGCTCGACCCGGCCGGCATGGCCATCTGATATCGCCCCCAAGCGATAGGTAACGAGTAGGAGCCCCGGTACAGGCCGGGGCTCTTGGTCATTTCGGGGGCGGCAGGTGATAGGTCAGCGCGCTGCGGATGAGCAGGCGGAGCTTGTCCTCGTCGAAGGCCGCACCGTCGGGAAAGAGAACCGCGCGGGTGCCGTCAAAGGTGAAGTCGCCGGGGAACAGCGCCGCGAATTCCGGCATCACCCGTGTCTGACAGTGGGTGAAGACAGCGTAGCCACCGGCCTTGGGCTGGCCAAGGCGGATGGTGGTGCCCGACTTGGTTTCGGCGGTCAGGTAGGCGGGCTGGCCCCATTTCAGCGTTTCCGTGACCCTGCCGACACCGGGCGAGGCCGCGGCGGTGTCGAAGATCAGGGCGCGCAGACGCAGCAGCGCGGCGCGGACCGGTTCGGGAAACGCGGCAAAGGCCGCGGCAACGCCGGTGTCGGTGATCGGAGGGGTGCTGGGCTGCATGGGGAGAGCCTAGCGAGCGTCTCCCCACCGGTAAAGCGCCTAGAAGTCCACGCCGCGCTGGGCCTTGATCCCGGCCTTGAAGGGGTGCTTGACCTCGGTCATCTCGGTGACGAGGTCGGCATACTCGCAGATCTCGGGCTTGGCGTCGCGCCCCGTGAGAACCACGCTGGTCCGGTCCGACCGCGCCTTCAGCCCCTCCAGAACCGCATCGACGGTCAGGTATTCGTAGCGCAGCGCGATGTTGATCTCGTCGAGCACGATCAGGTCATAGTTGCCGCTTTCCATCATCTCGCGCGCCTTGGCGAAGGCGGCAGTCGCGGCGGCAATATCACGGTCGCGGTCCTGCGTGTCCCAGGTGAAACCCTCGCCCATCGAGAACCATGTCACGCCGCCGGTCTCTTCGAAGTAGCGCCGCTCGCCGGTGATCCACTTGCCCTTGATGAACTGGACCACGCCCACCGTCTGGTTCCAGCCCAGCGCGCGGATCACCACGCCAAAGGCGGACGAGGATTTGCCCTTGCCCTTGCCGGTGTGCACCAGCACCAGGCCGCGGCCCGGGTCGACCCGCTCGGCCACCTTGGCGCGTTGCTTGGCCTGCACGTCCTGAAAGTTCTCCACCAGGGTCTTGGCAATGGTGCCCGCGAACGGCGCTACCAGGGTGGCATCCGCCAGCGCTTTTTGCGCCTGCTGCTGATTGGCAATGGAAACATCGTAGGTGACCTGTATGCGATCCATTTCCACCTGGGAAATAAAGTCCTTGGCAATCATCTCCTTGGCACGCTTAAGGTTCGAGCGGTTTTTCCTCACGTCCGCATTGATGGCATCCAGCGAACTGCGGTAATCGCGATCATCCAGTTTTGCCAATAACTCCCCTTCGGCCACCGTCTGCCCCTCTTTGACGGGAAACTCAATCAACCGTCCCTGCACCTGAAAGGCCAAATCTACCTGTTGGGCAGCCCTGATTGTGCCCGGCAGCTTGCGAATCAAACCCTCAGCGCCTTCCCCCACCTGCATCACCTTGACCGGCGGATCGACCCGCTCGGGGAGAGCGGTCTGATCATCGCTGCAACCCGTTAGCCAGGGCAGTAATGCGGCACCGACTAAAACTACTCCGAATTTCATTGCAATGTCCTGTTCCAAAAGAGAGTGCTTGGACACCTGTGGGGATCGGCGGGCGAGAGCGAGTCAACAGTTCGCCCCGTGCAGGCCAAACCTTCCGAGGTGGTTACTTCTTGAGCTTAGCAAAATCTATGCTTTTGCTCATATTGGGAACCCGTATTGGGCCAAGTTCAACACTAGCTTTTCTAACGAGACGAATATTATGATGCTAAACTCCCCTCTAAATACCCGCCCCTGCTGGCAATAAGTTGGAGGAATCCTGTGAAGCAACTCAGCGAAGAGCATCCCGGTTTTAGCCGAATTGTAGAAGCTTGTATCAGAGTCGGGCTGTTACTGATACTGGTTGCCTGGTGTTTTCATATTGTTCGCCCATTTATCGATCTGATTCTCTGGGGAGGCATCATCGCCGTCGCCATCTACCCCACCTACCTTCGCCTCAGCAGTGTGATGGGTAAACGCCGAAAAAGCGCAGCGTTATTACTGACACTTATTTCAATGACTCTGCTAGTTCTACCTTCCTACCTATTGATCGGTTCCTCGGTAGAGGGCGCTAAAAACCTGGCAAGTGGTCTACAATCCGGCGCAGTGACTATTCCGCCCCCGCCCGAACGGGTAGAGAGCTGGCCTCTGATTGGTAAATCCGTCAGCGCAGGCTGGTTGCTGGCCTCTGAGAACCTCGGTGCGGCTCTAACAGAGTTCGGTCCTCAATTGAAGGAATTGAGTCGAAGATTATTATCGCTCGCCGCCGCGGCAGGCATGGCACTGTTGCAGTTCTTACTGTCGCTGATCATTGCCGGCGTTTTGCTGGTGTACGGTCCTGAAAATGCTAACCTGTTACGAGTGTTAGCCACCAAGTTGTCGCCAGAACGCGGTCATGACTATATTGAAATTGCCGAATCAACTGTTCGTAGCGTAGCCCGCGGTATCTTGGGGGTCGCATTGATTCAATCCCTGTTAGTGGGAATTGGTTTTATGGTGGCGGGCGTCCCGGCCGCAGGTTTCTGGACTTTAATCTGTCTGTTGTTAGGTGTTGTCCAGATCGGCCCGGTGCTGGTGATGGTACCTGTACTGCTCTATATGTTTTCGGTTGCAGATCAATTCACGGCAATTTCGTTGCTGGTCTGGTGTATTGTGGTTGCTCCGATCGACAATATCCTCAAACCCATCCTGCTGGGCACCGGTGCTAAAGCACCGATGCTGGTGGTCTTTATGGGAGCCCTGGGAGGTTTTTTCAGCTCCGGTATAATCGGCTTATTTGTAGGCGCCGTTGTGCTTTGTTTGGGTTATAAGATGCTGATGGTATGGCTTTACCCGCAAATCCAAGAAGATAGCTAGTCCTACTTTGTCACGCAAGAATTCTGTCGCAACGTAGGGTGGATTAGCGCTAGCGTAATCCACCACGGAACGTGCCATTAGCAGACTAATTGGTGGATTACGCTACGCTAATCCACCCTACACGATAATTTAGATTCAGCGTGTCAAAGTAGAACTAGTCCCCATCCATAAACTAGGCCGTCAATAGAGATGGTCATGGGGAGTTAACCTATCATCGCTACGATTCCACCTCATCCAGCTTTTCATGCAACCTCTTGGCCCAGGTTTTCATTAAAGCCTTTGCATCGGCACGGTTAGTGACACGATTGGCCCATTGGAAATAATGGTGATCTCTTGTAGCGCGTCGATCAAGCGCGCGAGCCAGAATTTGACCGCTCACCGAATCAAACAACTCGATATACAGCGTGCCTTCGCCAGCTTGACTAGCGTAGGTTCGACTCCTCGATGCGGTCATCACATCCGGCGCATAAGCATCGAGGTTGATTATTGCCGGTCTTAATACTATTGCTTCCTCACTGGCCTTATCCGTCAGCGTAAAACGCTTCAGCTGACTGAGTTCTTCTTTAAACACCTCGTCAAACAGGGCAGCCACTTCGCGTTTGATTCGCTCCATTTCTCGATCGCTAATACGCGTGGCATGCTCGCGATTGTAGTCCCTCTTCCAGTTTTTCTTAAATGCTACCTGGCATGGCAAAAGAATCAGCTTATTGTACTTTTTCACATCAACATCAGGTTTACGATAAATAAGGCCTGACTTTTTCTGAGCAACTAATTCCAACCCATCATAGGAAACTTTAGGTGGCCCATCATCTGCCGCATTCACGTCAACTGACAGGAAAACAAACCAAAGCAGAAAAACATAACCAGTGTAACGAAGTGATAGGAAAACCAGGTGCTGCATCGGTGTGGCTACCGAAATGGCCCCACTGGAACGAAGCTTTTTCATAATTACCTCCTATTCGAGGTATAACAACTTTATGAACGGCACTCACCCAATCGGATTCTCCCCCCACCCCCCTTTTTCGCCCCCAGAATTGACTAAAAGCCGCTAATCCGGTCGATCATCCAAAAAGCGGCAATACTGCCGATACCGTAAGCGGGCAACTGCCTTACCCAAGCCGGCCACCGGGTACGCAGCTTGCGCAGACACAGTAACAGTAGCAAAATCGCGCCGATAAACAACAGTTGTCCCAGCTCGACACCCACGTTGAACATCAACAATGCCAGGGGCACTTCGTTGGGCGGCAGCCCTACATCACTGAGCGCACCGGCAAAGCCAAATCCGTGTAACAATCCAAATGCAAACGCGACAATCCAGGGGTAACGCGCAGTCAGGCTGCTATGGCCACGATTCACTTTTACCAGCTCGCTGGCGAGAAACAGGATGGACAGGGCAATAGTAGCCTCCACTGGCGGTCCCGGTACCCACATCACCCCCAAGGTGGCAGCGGCCAGGGTGATACTGTGGGCCAATGTGAATGAAGTGACGGTAATCAAAAGCCGCCGCGCTCCACTGACAATCAGTAGCAGCGCCAGCACAAAGGTCAGATGATCAAAGCCGGACAGTATATGGTCCACCCCCAGTACCGTGTAGTCGCCCGCCACCTGCCAGGCGGAACGTAACCCGACAACCTCAACCCAGGGCTGGCTGGGGCGCGCAATGGCGGTGGTCTGACTGCCGTCCAGCCAGATAAAACGCGCAAATACATCCGTAATGGTAGCTTCCAGGCCAATAAAGCGAACGACGCTGCCGTCAATGGTACCGTCTGGCACCTGCACCAGCTGGCGGTGCAAAGCCGAGTCACGCAGCTGTTTAACACTGGGCGTAGCAATAGTTTGCCAGTGTTCCGGTAACTGCAGTCGGGCCGGATGGGGTTTGTTGTAATAGACGGGCGCGCGCCAGATGACCTCATAGCGATCAACGGTAAGCTGGCGCACTTCCAGAGAACTGGGCTGTAATTCATGGGCGGATATCCCTGCCGGTATACCCACCCCAACCAACAGAACCAGGACCATGGCCATGTAACTCAGCGCTTTCATGGCTGCGCCTCACGCGCGTCATCGGCTTCAGCTGTGGCTATGACAGTGTCCAACAGCCCTTGAGGCTGCTTTAGCAGCTCAACGGTGACGTTGTAACCTTCACGCAACTTTTGGTAAGCCATTGCTTTTTGCGTCTTGCGTCGCTGTGCCAGGTACTCTCGTTCCACCAGGGGCTGTATCTCCGTTAGCTCTGGCAGGTAGGCATTCACGCGCTGGCTGACTTTTAGCAGGTGCCCACCGTAGGGAGAATAGATTGGCCCTATCCACGGCCCCGGTTCCCGTTCGAACAACTGTTCCGCAAACGCCTCGCCAAAGGCCCGTACAATCTCACTCTGGCTGGCCAGGCGATACTCAGCGGGCAACAACGTAACATCCCCCAATGACGCCGGCGCCATGCCACCGTTCAGATCGACCAATAAACCCTGCGTATCAGCGCTGATATCTGCACGTTTGTCCGCATTGAGATACACCTGCTGAAAAGAAATCTTCGGCTCGGTGCGAAACTTGTCAGGATGTTGTTGTAAATACGCGGTCAGTGCTGCTTCTGTCACCGGTTCCGCCGAGAGATCTTCCAAAATAAATTCCAGTTTCATACGCATGCGCCGGCGCACCACCGGGTCATCCTGGTCTAACCCCACGGCCAGGGCCTCGCGGTAAAACACCTCTTCCCGCACATGATTCTCAATCAGCGCATTCAACTCCTCCGATGTGGGTGGGCGCTGCCAGGTGCGCTGGAAATTTGCCATTAGCTGCTCCACCTGGCCGCGATTTACCACAATACGGTCCGGCGCTTCGCTACCCGTTTCGCGCGTCAGCTCATAAAACAGAAATAGTGCAACACCGAGCACCAGGAAGTGAATCAGCGGCTCACGCCAGACATCCTGGATCTTACTCTTCATTCTGCTGGCTCCTCGAGTTTATCGTCTGGCTAAATAACATTATCTTTTTCATGCTTCATCACATCATTGCCCTTTAGGGGGAATACCAGATTGGAGAAGTATAGGCGCGCTCCTGGGTAACCATTGGCACCTTCTTGTCCATTGATTCACCAAATCGCTTGGCGTCATAGGCAGACCATCGCGGTGTCGGTATTTCTATCACCCGCGCATAGTAGAACGCACGCTGTTTGCGATTAAAATCCGGATCTTTCCATACAGTGATCAGTTCTGATGCACCAATAGAGTTGATCCATGAAGCGTTAGCCACATTAACGGTGTTGCCTACCGCTGGCAGCTTGCCACTGGCATCGGGCTTTCGATCTCCTGACCAGACCACATCGTATACCTTTTCATGGGTTTTACCCGCCGCATCCAACCATCCTTTAACAATTTGGATACGGTCGAGATTACCGCTATAGGGATCCTTTAGTGCCGCGACGAGGAAAGTGGGCACCCTGCCTTTAGACGCCTTTTCCAAATTCCCACCCATGGGTACACCTTTGCTGTATCCAATCAACCCCGGATCACGCAGTTGGGCATCGCCGGCGTTAAAATCAAAGCCGCCAAAGAACCTTACCGTCATACGTGAGCCGGTGGTGGCATAAACCTCCTTGCGTTTCATGGCATCCCAGATCGCCTCACGGGTATTTTCCATCGCCCAAACCGCGGCGTACCCGGATGACACTTGTTCCCAACCATAATACTTTATTTCACCAAAATTACCGACTAATTTACTCCAGCGTCCTTTTTTGGGTTCTTTACCACTGTGCTTTCCAAAGAAGTTTTCCTCAGCGGCGGTTGTCAGGCCGGTATGGCTATCAGTGGAACCCACCATACCGAACTTGAAGGGGTTAACACCAATTTTATGCTCTATTTTAAGGCCGTTCTTTAATGCTTCACGGGCGTATTCATATTGCAACATGGCTTTTTTCTTGGGCACAGGGCCAAGATTACCCTTATCCCATAACACGTCATAACCGGCAAACTCGTCATTGGGCGACAAATACGGGTGGGACTCGCCATCGCCTTTAATTTGAGTCACTTCATAGATAGGTTCCCAGCGCATGCGTGTCTTAGCATAGTTCTCTGTCAGGGGCTTGCCGGCTACGGGGTTGATCTCAGGAAACATGATGCCGTTACTAACATTGCCATTGTGCGCCAGTGCCAATACCTTACCTCCAGATTTCTTCTCGTATTTGGCCATCCATGCCCAAAGATCTTCAGGGTTAAAGCTTTCTGCGGCGGTAAACGGCAACAACGCCTTGGCCTGTTCTGCAGCGTCACGATAAATGACATTGCGATGTAGATTGTTGCCCCCCTCTGTAGAGGTCCATTCATAACCTATGAGGGCGCTAAACCGACCCGGGTCATCGTATTTGTCCGCCGTTGCGATATACCGTTCCCACACGGAGCGCACAAACTGTTCTTCGGCCAACACCGCGGGGATTTTTTCGCCGGTTATGCCGGCAAAGGTTTCGATCACCTCCATCGTGGCGCTCAAGGCGGCCTCCCCTCCCTTTTTAATCCGGTTGTGCCAATCCTTTACTTTGGGGTCTTTTAACAGTCCCGGATTGCCTTTCACCAGCTCATCCATCGCGCCCATGGCATCGGAATGATCAGTGACCACCAACCAATCCAGGGGGCGAGAGAGTTTGATCGGCTCCCCATGGGAGGTGGTAATCTCATCACCACGCGCAAAGCGATAGGCCTCTTCCGGCCCCAGAATAACACCAAATGCACGAGCATCCAGTGATAGGTTAGTATGTAGGTG
>ENA-OWNT01005708-OWNT01005708.1-seawater-metagenome-genome-assembly--contig:-NODE-5708-length-10135-cov-3.998707_pt1 | contig 10135 bp, 7 predicted proteins | sample MGYA00238136_ERZ651165 | MGnify/ENA primary metagenome ERZ651165 (study PRJEB26861, sample SAMN08777766) | seawater metagenome | isolation source: coastal seawater | place: USA: Florida | collected...
CGTTGGTCGTTGGTCGTTGGTCGTTGGTCGTTGGTCGTTGGTCGTTGGTCGTTGGTCGTTGGTCGTTGGTCGTTGGTTGTCGATGTCCACTCGTCGTTCGTCGGTGTTCGATGGTCTTCGTCTATTGCGACGCGAGTTGGCGGCATCTCTGCTTTTGCCTGTCGTCTCGTCGGTTCGGTTCGTCTTTGCCCTTCATATCGTTGGTGATTGTCACTCTGTCCCTCTCCTTGCGTTGCGTTTGGTCCAGCCTTCCTTGTGCAGCGCATACCATGTTGTCGATTCGTTGTCCTACGGCATCGACTCAATCGCCGTTGCTCTCAAGACACTCTGGCACCATCAGTGGTGCCTTTTGCGCGTGGATGATTTGAACGCACATAATAAAGTGCTGGACTCTTCTTTTCGACATCGCCCGTCAGTGTGTCTTTGCTCGTCAGTCGTTGAGCCACCGCGCTGTCTTGTCACAATGAAGACGACCCTTGTTGGAGTTGCCGCAATGCTCTTGGCATCGGCCCCTGCTGTCGAGGCTCGGAACTGCTGGCTTCGGGACATCGATTTCCGCAGTTATGGCCCCGACTCTGGATACACCGGCGTGAACACTGGACATCTCAAGGAATGCACTCAGCTGCTCCTGTCCAACTGGCCCAACAGCGACAACCCGAACTCCCAGGACGAGCCTCTTGAAGCAGCAGGTGCTGTTGACCTGATGCGTCACTTTGACGATTCTCTGCAGGTAACAGACAACTGTGTGTTTTTGACGTCCGTGTGCTTTCGGACGTATGCTTAACGTGTGCTTGTTTCGTGGGCGCAAAGGTCTCATGGTTGAACTTGGACTACAATGAAATTTCAGACGTTGGCGCCGCCGTCGTGGCATCCGCTCTCGATCGCACGTAAGTCGCGTCCAGGCTCGATCCTGCAACGCAAAGAATTGTTTCATGATCAGTCACATTGATCGATCGTTGCTGTCGGTGTCAGGCCATCGTTGCGCAACGTTCACTTGCTCAAGAATAGCATCGGCGATTCCGGTGCAATGGCTTTGGCAACTGCTCTCGAGAGTAACAACAACATCGTTGAGCTGAACCTTCGTTATAACAATATCGGTGACCAGGGCGCTATCGCCCTCGCGGAAACCATCAAGAGAAACAGAGCGCTCCAGCATTTGTACCTGTGTAAGTCATTGTCTCGCGCCTACATTTTTGTTCGCTGAAAGTGCCACGTGTTGATGGGACACACCCTGTTCTGTCTGTTTGCTTACTTCCGATCCAGCGAGCAACAACATCGGTGAAAAGGGCATGGCAGCCATTGCTGGTGCTCTTGGCCACAACGTCGTCCTCAAAAGCTTGGATCTGGAAGACAATCCAGCAACAGGTATGCAGCTTGCAAAACTTTGCTGTCTGTAAAATCTGGGTTCATGTATGACTCTTTCTGCTCTTGACAGGTGGTCCCAACCATCAGCGAATTTTGGAACTCATTGCCATGGACGGCACTGCTGAGCGCAACGAAAACCTGTAGATGAGCAGTTGGCCCACAGTCCGCATACAGACACCAAGGAACTTATTTTACCCATTGCATTCCTGGTTGTAAGACAATAATTTAAATCCGCGTCGTCAACAATTGGATCCCACGTGCATTGCCGTGTAGGACTTGACACCGGCGCCGTTCATCGCTGACTCCGTCCAACGAAGGGCGGCTGGTGCCACTACTGCACTGCCAACTTGAAGCCGTTCGGTGGCGGCTCTTTGAAGCATATCTGTGGAAGGTAAGGTGGCCGTCCAGTCCCAGCCATGGTTTCTGCTGCTTGACGCATTCTTTTCCCGAACAAGTCTTTCGCGAAATCGAACAGCGCCAACTCACTGCGGAGCGTATGAGACGTCCCGGCACGCCCGTTGATCAACAGTTCCTCCGAGTCTGAAGCTGTCGAATTCTGTACACTATTGCTTGATTTTCTCGCAATTTCGAGCAAGACCTCACGAAGGATCGCCGTCGTCGACTCGTGCCTAATATGATGCTCGGCATCCTCGACAGACGGCACCAGCTTCATGTATGGAATGCCAATCTTGTCCATGGCATAGCTTTGTGTTGGTGGGTTGGCCGATTCGTTGTATGAAGTGACTGGCATCAACTGCATGTTGAGCCCACCAGCCGCTGCCACCGGGTTGTATCCCCCCGCGTCTGGAGTCGACGCTTGTTCCTGGTACGGAAAGGGACGATCGTGCATGAAGTGCCAAAGGCAAGTTGAACCTATCCAGTGATGCAGGATGCCAAACCATGGCATGGCCTGGAGCGCGCGCTCAGCTTCGGCGACAGGCCTCGTGCCCGTGCTGTGAACGTCGCCTTTGACAGTCTTCTGAACGTCCCGGAGCCAGTCGACTTGACTGACCCAGTGCCAGGAGCTGAGTTCTGTGGAGGATCCAGACCTCAACCCTGTTCGAACAGACATCAGGGTCTCAAACACAGTTCCCTTGTGGCCTGTGGGCTCTGTGCTATACTGGGGTTTGGAACAGGCCTTTTTCAGTTTCTGTTGAGTCAACGACATGTTCAATCCGGCGAGCTCCGCCTGGACTGCCTTGCAGATCTTCGCCGCGTGCACGTGGAGGACGTAGTCCACAGGGTGTCGCAAAAGTGTTGTGGAGTAGGTTGCTTCTAGTCCGAGCGTCCTCAAAAATGATGGTGTTCGATGACCTAAGAGCCATGCGTATGAACACATCAAGTGACAAAAAACATCGAGCCGCATGCAGGTGGAGTCGCAAACGTCACTACGAACCGAAAGCAATGCCATATTTTGTCGCCTCGCACGATTGGTTTGTAATGCACTTGTTGGATTCCGTGATCAATTGTTGCAGCTGAGAATCCCAATGCTCACCGTGAAAGGCGCTCGAAGCTGTCGCAGATCCTGGGGCAACGCCGTCGTGTCCAAACACGGCCGACAACCACCTCGACCTGCAGGCATGATACGCAAAAGTAGTCATGGAAAGCCATGAGCGCCTTTCGAGGCAAATTGGGGCCCGTTTCGAGGGTTCGGCATTGTCGCTTACCACGCCGTTCCGCCAGTGTGCATGATGTGAGAAAAAAACTCAACATTGCGGTTGAGCTCAGTTGCATTGGCATTTGAAAAGTCGCGCAACGTCCCATTCCCGCGAGCTACGTGCTTTGTGCGCGAAACAGTGTGCTGCGGACGGTTGGCGCTCCGAGACGAGTGATCGGCTGAAGGCCTGGAGTGCGTGTGCTTTTGCTGGCTTGTCGAGCTCGATTTGTGCTTGGCGGAATGTCGAAGCGCTCTGTCGCTCACAAAGCTTGAATCGGTGGCCAAGTCGACATGATCCGCAGTGGCGGAGAGGATTGACACAATAACAACGACACAAGTAACCAGACAGACGCGATGTGCCCACATCACGAAGTAGGTGCTCAAGCAGATCAAGATCCAATCTTTAAACGCTCGAGCATTTCAATCCATGAATGAAGATGAATGTTGTTTCACATGGTTCAACTCCTGTTAAAAGCGCAACTTTTTCCAGAGCTCAAATTTGGGTTATGTCTTGCACTTGCACGAGCGACTTCCGCACGGCATTGCGTGTGTCGCACAGCAATCGTGGAGTTGTGCCGTAGTTGTTCCACCACGCGTAGAGTTTTGCCTCCACGCGTAGTTGTGCTGCTGGTTCTACCTTTCCGCTACCGTCGTCGATCGCTGAAGATCTTGTCAGCACAAGTGCGCATGCGCTATTGACTTCAAGAAGCACCCATCGCCCATGCGTCTACAGTGTTTGTGTTCGTGTTGGCTGTCATCAACCGCCATCCACAAACACAACAGCTTCTCCAACCGACACAGTCAACCGAGTTGATGCATGTTCGTATGCGTGCCGTGTCGTCTCGTCGTCATGATGGTGACCATGCCCAACGCAATTGCGCCGTGGCGGGTTTCGTCATTTCGTTGACGTGTTGCTACGTTGCGATTGTGTCATTCCAATGCAAGTGTTGCGGTGTTGCGATGTCGTTGAAGTGTGGCGATGTTGTCGTTGCGACACGCGTCGTTCGTTGAAGTGTTGCAATGGCGTTGCGATGTTATGGCCATACGTAGTCGCGACGGTGTCGTTGCGCGACACCGCGGCACTTCGACACCGCGACACCAGTCAGCTTTTTGTAGTTCGTTCTTGCGCTGCACTGCGAAGCGTAACGTCAACCCCTCAATTGTGGCGTTTAGATGCAGAGTGGTGATTTCTCGGCGGTTGCCTGTTGCCTTGTTGTTGGTGACATTGGTGACACATGAAAGTTTGGTGACGACGACGATGACGACGACGACGCCGACGACGACGACGACGACGACAACGATGACAACTGAGATGCCGACGGAGGCCGTGGAGGCGATGATGGCTCGTGAGTGTTATTAGTGTTTCCGGGATCTTGCATGTTGCGTTTTCGTTTGATGGATGGAGAGATAGGTGCATGCTTGGATGGAATGGATGAAGGATGGCGGAGGGATTCAAATGTGAACGCTGCGAACACAACTGGTAAAGGCATGGTGTCTTCGTGGATCGTGTGGTGTGAAATGCGTGCACACTCGCGTGCGACTGATAAATCACGGCCAGTTGTTAATAGAAACTCAGGAAAATTGAACGTTCTTGTTGGATTGTGGCCGGTAAGCTCCCTGGTTGCGTTGCCACGCGAAGCAAACGCACTGTTTTTTTTTCTGCGTGTAGCAAACAATGGCCGGTTCCCGTGCAACCAGCAGAACATCAACGATGTTGGCCTCCGCCTTCGCCGTTGGCTTGGCGGCGTGCGGCAGCGCCGGCAGCGCAAATGCCGCCGAGAGCACCGCGTCCGTGTTTCAGATTGTGCAAGGTTATCCTCTAGAGTTCCAGGTGTCGTCGAACGATACGTCCATGATCTCATGGACCCCTTCCGAATTCTTGGACGAACAAACTGGATACTCGCAGGGTACCAAAGGAATTGTGTTGACCAAGGGGGATGACGGGCAAGACGTCGTGTGGTCGCTGTGGGGCGATGGACAGTCCACTCCAAACCACTGGTGGTTCAATGTGTTCGACATGACGCAGGGAGGTAATGCGACGTGGCCAGCTGGGCAAGTCTCGCCGTGCCCGTCGGACCTTGCGACCTGCGAGGAATTGTCGGCACCACTATCGGTTGCCGGCGCGTCACATGTCTCGACCACAAACTTCACGTACGACAGCGAGTTGCGCGCGCACATTGCGCTGTTCGCCGGGGACACTCCTCTTCTGGTGTCGCTGCGTCCGACTTCTTATAACGGAGATGCGTGCATCTGTGCGAGGGACATTACTCCAAGTAGTGCTGCAATGTCGACGACGCTGATGAATGTGTACGACGTTGCAGTCGATACCGACAACCACGACGCGTATTTCTTCGGATTGTCAGACAATTCACACTTCTATGTCACCAAGTATGGCTACGTAGATGCGAAAGAACCCGAGCAAGTCCTGACCGGGGATCGCCCGGACGGTTCGCCGAACGAAGCTGCGTTCTTCATCGACTCGGATTCAGAGTTGCTGTGGCTTGTGTGGGCTGGAATCACCGACCACGACAACTCAACAGCATTGGCGTTCAACTTGGACGACTTGTCGAAGGGCGCCGTCCGCCAGATTCCATTTGACTTCCAAGTGGCTTACTTCGAACGGCAGTCAAGCGATGTTTGCGTTGTGTCAGCCACCACCGGCGAGCTGTACCAGTTTGACTGCAAGGATGCCTCATCTCTCAGTTACGTGAGAACCGTGTTCACGCACGGACTACTCACGCCCCCAACGTTCCTTTCGTCCGCCACCGGCCGGGCGGAAAAAGTCCAGACGTCCGAAGGCCCTTATATGTACACCCTCGTGTCCGGGGACAACACCACCGTTGGCCAGTCCGTACGGTGGCCTGTGTTGCCACAATCGGACGATGACGGCCAGATTTCGTACGCTGTTGCGTCGCTATCGCCCACCCAGGCGACGTTTGGATGTCTTGCGTGGCCGTGCAACGATGGTCCTTTTCAGGCAACGCAATTGTCACAGCTACGTGACTCAACTAACACGGGCTCTGCACGAGGTGTTCGAGCTGAAGTAAAGGAGGGCGACACAAGCGGCGCGTTCACATTGCTCGACATCGATTTGCAGTCCGGTGAAGCAAAAGTGTTTGCCAAGGTGGGCCCTCAAGAGAAGACGACCTATGGCAATTGGGCCTGGGATGAGGCAACCAACAAAGCGTGGATGCTGTCGCCGATTGCCGATGCCAACTCCGACGCTTCGCCAGCAACAAAGTCTTTCGAGGTTGCCGCCTTGTCGAGGGGTGACACTGATGTGAAGACGCTGTTCAAAATATCAGTCGACGCAGATCCAAGTTCGGATTTCGAGACGTTTGCTCCGGTTATCTTCAGCAGCCAGCAGCGTTCGAGCAATTTGCTTAGGTCTGTTGCTTCCAAGACGGCTTCCGACACAATCCTGTTTGTTGTTTCATCTTCCGGAGCTAACGAGCTCCGGATCACTTCATTTGATGCCGACAGTGGAGATCAGCTGTCGTCAAAGTTGTTCAACGTATCCAGTGACGATGTGTTTGGCGACGTGGACATCAATGTCGGCCTAGGCGAGGTAGTTGTTCGCGATCACAAAGGTGATACATCCTTAATTGTCGGGGCAAGTGCTATGGTCGACAATCGTTGTTCGGCCACCAACTCCATCTGGCTGCTCAAATTCCCGTTCTCCGCGAGCGGGGCCCTTAGAGATTTCGAGGAAGTGTCGTTGCAATGCACCGGCACCATTTCGAGCGCGTTTGCCTCCGGTCAGGCGCAGTACCTTGCCGATAGCGACACCATCGTATTCCCGTGGCAGGTCGGTCCATGGTATTCGTTTGATATGTCTGGCAGCAATGCAACGCAAAGCGTCCCCCTTCTGACCCCATCACGAGGATACGAATGGGTTGTCCAGCCGAACTGATGTGTTGCGGGCTTCAGTAACATTAGTCGTCGCACAAAAACATTGACTTTATTGCGCGTATTATCCGTTGCGTGGGATCGTGTGCGTGAGCGATTGACGGTTGTCGCGTGGTCACACTTGAATGACAGTTGCCCCGGGGCGAGTTCGATGACATGGGTTATTTACTGCTCACAGTTGTCGAGGGAGGCGTTTTTTTTATTGTTGCTGATTGTGTTCTTTTGTCTTTTTTTTTTTCGTTTTGCTTTTGTTTTGTATTTTGCATTTTGCATGTTTTTTTGTTCCCCATTTGATTTTGATTGCACACGTACGTTGTTGCATTCGTGTTGTCATCGTATCTCCCTCCATCGATTGTGCTTTGAAGGTTCAAATATGTCGAGCGTTGATCCAGTATTCTGTCGTCAAAGCCGTGGTGTCGCCGCTTAGAACGGGAAGCAGGTTGGCCCAGGATCACAGTACTGCCTGTACGCCTCGAAATGACCTAATGGAACGATTCCACGTTATAACTATGACGCTCACCCCACCTCATTCATCAACATTCCACGACGTACCTTGACCAGCAGACATGATTGTGGAGAAAGTAGTCAACCCGTTGAACGTAGGGTTGCTGCTCAACACTTGCCAAATGTTGGCAGCCGTGATGTTGTCGGGGCCCAGCTGTGACAGAAAACCCAAGCGCGTGTGAGGACTACTTCCACGGATCGAGTGTGCAGCGCTGTGGCATATTGAAGACACGAACCTCCTCGATGCAGTTTTCCATGGGGAATCGGCGGTCGTCGAACTCCGGCGGCGCCTTCTTGCGGTCATAGTTGGTTTCCGCCACATAGAAGCTGCCCTTTGCGAGGCTCTCGTTCAAGTACCAGACGTCGTGGTTCAGCATGGGTTCGCCTGACACGACAATACATAACGGACCAACTTAGACCAACTCAGCGGATATGGCACGATGCCGGGGAGAACAACACACCATGTTCCTCGGCAGTGGCGTTGAATTCCTTCGCAATGACGGCACCTTCCGCCGGCTTGGTTCCGCCGACGATGATGTAAGCCTGCAGCAGCATGGTTGTGCGTGTTATGATGATGCTATACAAATCGATTGCGCACAACAGACGGCACGCAGGCCCAAAACAAACCGGTCCCAGAGGTTTGTAGTCAACGAGCGAGGTGAGAGCATCATCGAAAGTGCTGTTGCCTTCCATTGTCAAGCGGGTTTGGAACGTCAAGAATTGGCAGTCATCGTTCTTGCCAAGGAACCAACCAATGATGCCACCCTAAGCGAACAAAGAGACATCAACGATCGATTACGTGCTTGATCATGGAGAACGCGAGCGCACATGGTAACCACTACTTACCAAGAAAGTGTCATCGTAGCGGGTGTTGACGGTGATGCTGAATGCGTCCGGGCGACTTCCCGACAGGAGTCCGACGAAACCGGCGTAGGTGGTGGCGTTGTACAAAGGTTTACCATCGCGGACAAACTCCACATTCATCAAGACAGCACGCAGTTTCTCGGTCAACAGCCACGTGTGGTTGTCAGGGTCAGTGCCCATAAAGAGACCAAAGTCGAGGTTACGGCCGTGCCAGATCTGGTCGTTGCTGTCCTGCAGAATGAAGGATGTGCAGGCGCCTGTGATCTCATACATCATGTTGAGCACCCACAACGAGCCAACGCCGATGCCGGTGGACAGAGCGATTCCCTCGATTTCTTCGCGGAACGCCGGAGGCATCCGCTTCATTTCAGCGATAGCAGCGCCGTCAAGGAGCAGTTCAACCAACTTGTGAGCGGTCCCGTTCTTTTTCATGATCATGTCCGTGAACGTGTTGATGAGATCTTCGATGGCAGCCTTGCGGGGCTCCACAATTTTGCTCCAGCGTTCGCCGGCCGGGGCGTCGAGGTCAACAGTGACAGAGGGGATCTGCGCGTTGGGGTCAGTGGGTGGGTACGGGGGAATTGTCGACTTCTCCGGATCGTTCATGTTGCAGACGTCCTGTGACTTTTCAGCACCCGTGGCCGGTGGTTGCGCGAGGTCGACCTTGAGGCAGAGTTCCTGGTCGCCATCGGCAGCACCATCGCCGACGCTCAGGTCGAGCTCGAAACCGGTGGAGAGCAGCGGAGGGATGGCAGGCAGAACGGTCCAGACGTCAACGTGCACAGTGACATTGACTGGTGCAGTTGCGCCGTCGGCAGAAGCCTGCCACGGACACGGCGGGAAGGTGACGACAACTTGCCCAAGAACTCCATCTTTGACGTAAGTGGTTTGCTCGCCGCAAGCTGTGCCGTTGCCCTCGAAAGCGAAGACGCCGAGTGGGTGGTCGGGAATCCCGAGCGAACCAGAGACTTGCCAATGAGGAGCCGTCAAGTTGCCAGCATAGTCGTCGGTGGACAGATCAACGTCCAAGCGCGGGGGACTCGGGTCTGTGGTCGACGGGGCCGACACTTGCCAAGACGTCGTCCCGGTTGCCTCACACAATTCGGCTTTGATCTTGGTAGGCTCCAGTGCGTGGGAGCCCGTTGCGCAAAGGGCGGCGGCAGCCGCAAAAGCTGCAGTCTTGAGTTTCATGTTGCCAGCAAAATACCAGAGCGGACTTGTCAGAAGAATGTCAAACGAGTAGTGAATCTGAATTTCAAATGCGAAATCTTCGTCAAAGGCAGCAATTGCGTGGGGTTTGCTTTCAACTCCACCACTGTCAACCATGCCCCGGCGGAGCCTTCGCCAGCGTTGTCGCGTGTAACGTAGCGCACCAGCGTGACCGTCAACACGGACACATCTTCCTTCCAGCGCGAAAGTATTGGCATTCTGCCCTCTCTTCCATTCCCTCGCATTCTCTCCACAGTGTCTGTTTCCCGCCTGTCTTGTCTTGTCCGCAACATATTGTCCCTTCGCACGTCAACATGCGTACAGCTCAATCGGTCGATCGACCGACTCGCTCATCGCGCGACATGTCGTCCGTCCCGCGTCTCGCCCGCCGCGTTTCAAGACCCTCGCTTTCGTTCCATCCCACTGCATGCCATGCGCGCCGCACTGTCTTCTATCTTCCAGCCCAGCCCAGTCCACGACCACGAACGTCGTCCACCCACCCGCCATGCAGCTTCGTGCGTCATGCGGGCTGAAACAAACTAAGAACCATCGAACGAACGAACAAACGAACGAACGAACGAACGAACGAACGAACGAACGAACGAACGAACGAACGAACGAACGAAC